>Ga0308160_10002581_pt1 | contig 21599 bp, 22 predicted proteins | sample PhyFR1_FD_201036 | JGI IMG/M metagenome (GOLD analysis project Ga0308160, IMG submission 201036) | Phyllosphere microbial communities from UC Gill Tract Community Farm, Albany, California, United States - DLSLF.R1 | ecosystem: Host-associated > Plants > Phyllosphere > Unclassified | place: USA...
TAAGTTGACAAAAACAACTAAGCATGCGAAAAGACATTTTTGGTTAAACGATGTTTGCACATGCCACGGATTGTTACCGTCCCACTCAGCTTAGAACAGCGTGAACAACTGATTCTCCTGACCAAGCATGCAGCACATTGGCGTGAAAGACAACGTGCCCAAACCATTCTCTGGCTTTCCGAAGGTAAAACTGTTGCCGAAGTTGCTGCGTTACAAGAGCGTATCCCAGAAACCATAAGGCTACAACGCCGACATTGGGAGCTACATCGGTTTGAATCGATCCAAGAAGGCCATCGCTCAGGCCGACCCAATACACTGACCTCAGACTATCAGGCTCAAATCTTAGAGTGGGTCAACACAAGCCCACTCAATGCAGAACAAATCCGAGTCAAACTGCATAAAAAACACGGTGTGTCCGTGTCTGTTGAAACTCTTCGCAAGTTTTTGCGAGATTCAGGCATGGTCTTCAAACGCACCCGTCACAGCTTGAAAAAAAAGAGACCCGACCGCATTTGGACAAGCGCAACAGCAGATTGAAGCATTACGTGAGCAAGCGGCACGTGGTGAAATTGTATTGGGCTATGTCGACGAAACAGGATTTTCGGCTACGCCTGACAACCGTTATGCATGGACAAAGATAGGCGATGTTCATGCGGTTGATGCTGTAAGACTAAAGCGAGTCAATGTGATGGGTTGTCTACTGTCAACGGGTCATCTGATCACCAGTTGCCTACAGGAATCCGTTAACAGTCGCTGGTTTTATGCCTATTTGATGGGTGTAGCAGCACAGGTGAAACGCAGCTATCAAGTTCCTTTGGTGTTGATTGTTGACAATGCCTCGATTCATCGCAGCAAACAGATGGTAGATTGGCGCAAGCTTCTTGTACAAGAGTATTCAACGACTTTGTATTTTCTACCTGCGTATAGTCCTGAGCTGAATAGAATTGAGATGGTTTGGAAACAGATGAAGTATAACTGGCGGGATTTTAAGGTGATGAAGGCAGATCAGATAGAGCGTTGGGTTAGGCAGATTTCAAAGGGTTTTGGTAATGAATACATGTTTACTTTTTAGTTGATACTTAATGGTGTTTTTTGTTCTGATTCAAGAGTATCAAACATTAATTTAACTTTTTTAACTAACTTATTAATAAAAAAATAATGAATTTCAGTGTGATACTCATCATATAAATTCGAAGATATAAAAAGTAGGCTTTGAGCTTTAGCAATAATAGCAACAGGATTTTCATTAAGTTCTATTGCCTGATCCCAGTAATACTGAGCGCAGAAACATCTTCCCTGTGAGGATAGAAAATTACCCAAATTAGTCAAAGCAAACGAAAGTAAATTCTTATCTGAACTAGCCTTCTTTAAGTAAAAAACTGATTTTTGATAGAGATTAACTGTATTAATTAAATCTTGAGAATACCAGCTTTCATTTTTATAGTGATAAAGATCCGAACTACAATTTCCCAAAATGTAATAGAAATACCCTTCACACAAATCATTTTCAAATATAAAAGCTTTCTCAAGGTGAACTTTAAGCAAATCTTTAAGTTCCTTTTTTCTGGTGGCATCCAGTATCAATTGATCTGCTAATTTGGCTAAAGCATTTAATTTCTCAAGATTTAAATTCACCATTCTATCCAATAAAAAAACCGATGCCTAAGCATCGGTTTTACATGACTTTTACACCATTAGCAAATTAAGCCTTCAACCACTTCTCTGCTTTTGCCTGATCTTCTACTTTCAATTCAACTGTGGTCAAATCAATTGCACCACCTTGAACCTCAAACTGAATAAACTCATCACGGCGGAATGCAAATACAGTGAAAGTACCTTCTTGTTTTGAATATTTCTCAAGAAGTTTTTCAGACGCTTTTAAGCCATCAATCGCAACAATTACATCACTGGCAGAAAGACCGGCTTTCGCCGCTGCACTGTCACGACGTACCTGTTGAATCAGCACACCTTCAGGTTTATCTACAACTTTGAGCCCGAATGGCAAAGCTTTTTCATTTTTCAATTCAAAACTTAGACCAAATTCAGGGAACAACTGATCCAGTGGCAATTCGTCTGTGGTGTTAATCAAATGATTAATTTGCTCAAGCCAGCTTTGACCCGTCAATTCCTGACACAAATCAAAAACGGTGCGTTCATTCACTTGAATACCGTTTTGCGCATTTTCATACAGCTTACGCATTAACGCATCAAGGCTTGAACCTTTAAGACGCAATCCTAAATCCAGACACAGCGCCACCAGACAACCTTTGTTGTAATAGCTTGTACCTGCATTATTCGAGTTTTCATCCTGACGGTAGAATTTCACCCATGCATCAAAACTTGATTCCGCCACTGTTTGAATCGCATGACCCGGGTTTTGCAGGTAACGGTCAATCTGTGCTTTTAATAAAGCAATATACGATTCCTGATTGATCACACCGCTACGCAGCAAAATCAGATCATCGTAATAAGAAGTAAAGCCTTCAAAGATCCAAAGCAGTGAGGTATAACCCTCTCTATTCAAATCGTAATTAACGAAGTTTTCCGGGCGAATAAATTTCACCAGCCAAGAGTGAAAATATTCATGACTGCATAAGCCCAAGAAACGTTGATAGTCTTTCGATGGTTCAATCGGCTCATCCGCTTTTGGCAGGTCATCACGTGGCGTAATCAGACTGGTGCTATTTGGATGTTCCAAACCGCCATAACTGTTGCCGGTTGCCATGGTCATAAAGGTATAGTTTTCAAATGGCGCTGAACCAAACATTGAAATTTCTGTGCTGCAGATTTTTTCAATGTCTTGCTGCATACGCTGTGCATTCATGGCATGTTTGCCCGAAACCACAAACTCATGCGCAATACCATTGGCTTCAAAACTAAAACGGGTTTGCTCTGCCAGTTCAAATGGCGAATCAATCAGCTGCGCATAGTTTTTGGCTTTTAAAGTATGACGACCTTTAACCAGACTCTTATGTTCCAAGCCTGTAGCCAACTGGAAATGTTTCAGTTCTGGCGGCAAGAACACTTCAACTTCAATGGCTTTATCTTCCTGACCTTCCAGTCCCAGACAGGTACAGGCTGGATTCACGTATAAACGGGTTTGATCCACATATGCACCGCGAACAGACAGGTCATAGGCATAAACATCATATTCAACTGTAATCAGTTCATGATCAGTATTAAATAAACGCCATTTATTCTTTTCAAATTTTTGAATCTGTAGAATGCGGCCATCTTCATCATATGCCTTGACCGCTTCAATATGCTTTGAAAACTCGCGAATCAAATAACTTCCCGGAATCCAGGTCGGTAGTGATAACACTTGGGTAGGGTCTGCTAAAAAGCGAACTGTCACGTGAACTAAATGCTGACGATAATCGTCAAATTCGATTTGATAATGCAACATAATGGGCAATACAAAGTAAAAAAGGTATCTTGGCAATTAGCTTAGCATTTTTTTGTAAAGCAATGCGAACTGTCGCAATTGTCTACAATTCCGACTAGCCATTCTTAAAAAAAAGGCATAGCATGCCCAATATTTTTTGCGTTTTTAAAGCCAATGGATTGGCAAATAAAGGAACATCATTGAAAGCTGTCATCTACCTCCTCGCATCTCTTAGTTTATTGTGCTCCACGATAGTCAATGCAGCGTTACTGAACCTGGTTCCGGAAAGCGTTGAAGCGCCGGCCTGGACCATTCTGGATACCCAATCCGGACAAGTCATTGCCGAGCACAATAGCCATGTGCAACGTGCACCCGCATCCATGACCAAAATGATGGTGGCTTATATAGCGCTGAAAGAAATTGAAGCGGGTCGTTTAAAAAAGGATGAAATCATCACTGCCACACCGGTGGTAAAAATGGTGCAGTGGGATGAATCACAAATGTACTTAAAAGAAGGTGAACAGATTTCCGTTGATCAGCTTCTGGCAGGTTTGGTGGTGATGTCAGCCAATGATGCGGCCGTGACTTTAGCAGAACGTATTTCAGGTAATGTTCCAGCTTTCATTGAACGCATGAATAAAGAGGCAAAAGCCTTGGGGATGAATGATACCCATTTTGCCAATGCACCTGGTATTACCATGCCAGATCATTTTTCATCTGCACATGACATGGCACTTCTGGGTCAGGCACTTGCATTACAGACCCCTGAATACTTGCATTATTCAGTGATGCCAAGTTTCAGTTATAACCAGCGCTTTCACCGTGCAACCAATCTGGCGCTTAAATTTGACCCCAGTGTGGATGGTTTAAAAACTGGCTTCACCAAAGCTGCCGGTTATAACCTGGCACTCACAGCGCACCGTCCAACAGGTAATCCTGCACTGCCGGAACGTCGCCTGATTGTGGTGGTTATGGGCACAAAAAATGCTTTAAAACGTGCTGAAGTTGCTCACACCCTGCTGAACATGGCTTATACCTATACCCGCAATGAAGTTGCGATTAAAGACAAGCAGCTGATTGCTGAATTACCGGTAATTAAATCCACGTTAAAGATGTTTAAACTGGAAACCAGCAAACCGCAAATTGTGACGACCTCTTTATATGATCAGCCTTATGCGATTGATCTGCAAACCTATGACACTGTGAACCAGCGCATTATGCTAAATACAGGCAATGGAACCATTCAGGTGATCGATCCATTACAAGAAACCAAAACCCACTTGAATGTCGAAATCAAAGAAAAGTTCCTGACCGCTCCATTAGCCAAAGTCATGCAACTGGCAACCGTACAGGTTTATCAAAATAACCAGCTCATTCGAACCATTGATATTGAAAATGATGTGCAAATTGAAGAAGCCAATTTCTTCCAGAAAATTGCGATTTGGTTTAAACAGCTTTTCACTTTCTTCTCTAGTGATGAAGTCGAAGTTAAGACTTATCCTCTAGGCTAATTGCGTGACATTTCTTTATTTTATGTAAGCTGTATAACAATCTAAACAAAAGCAATGAATTGAAGATGGCATATTGATGCCATCTTCTTTTTTTCATCTTTAAAATAACAAATAGGTCAAAAATGAGTAATCTACATAAAATTGTGATTGTGGGTGGTGGCGCAGGCGGTTTGGAACTGGCTACCCAACTGGGTAATAGTTTAGGTAAAAGCAATAAGGCTAAAATTACCTTGGTCGACCAGAAACTCACCCATATCTGGAAGCCGCTTTTACATGAAATTGCTGCAGGTACGCTTAACCCACATGCCGAAGAAACCAATTATTTCGCCCATGCTTCCAAACATCATTATGAGTTTGTCTTGGGCAGCTTTACCGGGATTGAGCAGACAGCCAAACAAATCACGCTTGAAGCAGCGCAGCTATCTAGACCCGATCAGATTCAAAAAAATCTTCGTCTGGATTATGACACGCTGATTATTGCCGTAGGTTCAACATCGAATGACTTTAATACCGCAGGCGTGAAGCAGCACTGTCATTTCCTCGATAGCCGCAAACAGGCCGATATTTTTCAGCAAGATTTACTGCATTTATATTTAGAAGCACAAAACCATGAAACCACGCGCGCCTTGAATATCGCGATTATTGGTGCAGGCGCAACCGGGATCGAACTTGCAGCCGAGCTGTATCAAGCCAAACAGACCTTCTTTAAATATGGCTTAAATAAAATTGACCCGAAAAATGTCAATATTACTGTCATTGAAGCTGCCGACCGTGTCTTGCCAGCGCTTTCCGAGACGATCGCCAAACATACCAGCCATCAATTAGATCAATTTGGAATTAAGGTGCTGACCAAACATCGGGTTGCAAAAGTCGATGAGGACACAGTCTATTTTGCTGATGGAACATCAATTGAGGCAGAACTGAAAGTCTGGGCAGCAGGAATTAAAGCTCCTGCGGTGCTAGAACAATTAAGCGGCTTTGAAAAAGACAATATTCAGCGCCTCAAAGTTTATGCGACGCTACAAACCCTATCCGATCCAAACGTTTTTGCTTTTGGCGACTGTGCGCATTGCCAGCCCGCTGCTGATGAAGCTGTACTCGGCCCACGCGCTCAAGTGGCCAGCCAGCAAGCCAGTTTTCTGGTTGATGCCATGAAAGCCCGCATTCAAGGCAAACCACAGCCGATGTTCAAATTTTCGGATAAGGGCTCACTGGTGTCATTAAGCCACAATAAAGCCGTTGGAGAATTGCTCGGGCAAGTCAATGTACAAGGTTTTATTGCGAAATCGATGTATATTTCTTTATATCGACTGCATCAAGCCGCTATTCATGGCTACACCCATGCCGGCCTTTTGACCGCTAAGGATTTTGTCACAAGAAAAACAGGTCCAAAGATAAAATTGCATTGAAATTTTAAAAAGCGTCCCTATTATTAACCAAATGTCATTAAAAACGTAGAAAATGCAATTTTTTGATAAATATCATCTACAAAATCTGCTTTTCACTTTATGATGTCTCCTTTAAAAATTGAATGGATCAATAACATGACTGCTATTGCAAATGACCTCGTGGTTTCTTTCCACTACACGTTGACTAACGCAGAAGGCGAAACTCTCGACCAATCACAAGGTGAACCACTTGCATATTTGCACGGTGCAGGTAACATCATCCCTGGTTTAGAAAATGCTTTGGAAGGCAAAACTGTTGGTGAAAAATTCACAGTAAACGTTCCTGCTGCTGAAGGTTATGGCGAATACAACCCAGAACTCGTACAAGAAGTTCCTGCTCAAATGTTCCAAGGCGTGGATAACATCCAAGCGGGCATGCAGTTCCAAGCTCAAACTGATGACGGCGTTCAAATCGTGACTGTTAAAGCTGTTGAAGGCGACAACGTTGTTGTTGATGCAAACTTCCCGCTTGCTGGTCAAGATTTAACTTTTGAAGTTGAAATCATTGAAATTCGTGAAGCTTCTGCTGAAGAATTAGAACACGGTCACGTACACGGCGCTGGTGGTCACCACCACTAAGATCGGTACAGATCAAAAAAAGGCAAAGTTTTTACTTTGCCTTTTTTATTGCTTAAAGACTATTCGTTTAGACAATATTTGCTGTTCAGTAAAGTTCAATAAAAATGCTGCGTCTCATACGCAGCATTTTTATCATTTAAAGACTATAGATAATCGCCTGCACGTTCTGGCTGATACAACACTTTTTCAATCTTCACTTTCATTAAATGGCCATCAGGCTGTGGCCATTCAATTTCCTGCCCTTCTGCTAGTCCCAAAATTGCTGCGCCTACCGGTGCAAGCACATTGACTTGCCCTTTTTCACCGCGAAAATCATGCGGATAAACCAGGGTAATATCCGTAGATTCGCTAGCCGGTGCAATGGTAATACGCACACGTGCATTCATGGTCACTACATTTTCAGGGACATCTTGGGGAGCAACCACATCTGCACGCGCAAGCTCATCTTCTAGATGCTGCATGGTTGGGCTCAGTTTAGATTGATGATCAAGCATGGTTTCTAAACGCTGAAGATCTTGTTGTGAAATAATAATTGTTGGTTTAGCCATTTACCTGATTCCTTTGAAAGAAAGATGTCATTACAGCAATAGCAAAATGAGTTATATCTTTTATGGAGTATTATTCTGTTATAGCAGAAATATGATATTTGAAAAATATGACTTTTGATCATATATAAAAAAAGCCCCCTTGAGGGGGCTTCTCAAGTTGTTCACTTATTTTGCGTAAACAGGAAATTTAGCACAGACAGTTGCAACTTTTTCTTTAACCGCAGCAATTACAGCTTCATCGCCTTTGGCATCTAGGATGTCAGCGATCCAGCCAGCAAGTTCACGTACTTCAGCTTCGCCGAAACCACGTGTTGTTACTGCTGGTGTACCAATACGGATACCAGAAGTCACGAACGGAGAACGTGGATCGTTTGGTACAGAGTTTTTGTTCACAGTAATATGAGCAGCACCTAACCAGGCATCCGCTTCTTTACCTGTAATGTCTTGTTTAATTAAAGACAATAAGAATAAGTGGTTTTCAGTACCACCAGAAACAACGTCATAACCACGTGCAATTAAGACTTCAGCCATCGCTTTGGCATTAACCACAACTTGTTGTTGGTAAGCTTTGTATTCAGGAGCCATTGCTTCTTTAAAGCAGATTGCTTTAGCCGCAACAGCGTGAACCAATGGACCGCCTTGGTTACCTGGGAATACTGCAGATTGAAGTTTTTTCTCAATCTCTTCGTTTGCTTTAGCCAGGATTAAACCTGAACGTGGGCCACGAAGTGTTTTATGCGTAGTCGTTGTTGTAACGTCAGCAATTTGTACTGGGCTTGGGTAAACACCCGCAGCAACCAAACCTGCAACGTGAGCCATATCTACAAACAGGTAAGCGCCAACTTTGTCCGCGATTTCACGGAAACGTTGCCAATCTACAATTTGGCTATATGCAGAGAAACCAGCAACGATCATGCGTGGCTTGTGTTCTACCGCCAAACGTTCAACTTCTTCGTAATCGATCTCGCCAGTTTCAACATTTAAGCCGTACTGAACCGCGTTATATGTTTTACCAGAGAAGCTAACTTTTGCACCGTGAGTCAAGTGACCACCGTGAGCCAAGCTCATACCCAAAACTGTATCGCCCGGGTTAAGAAGTGCTAGGTAAACAGCAGAGTTTGCTTGTGAACCAGCATGTGGCTGAACGTTAGCATAGTCAGCACCAAAGAGTTCTTTAGCACGGTCAATCGCCAATTGTTCGATGATGTCTACATATTCGCAACCGCCATAATAGCGTTTACCAGGGTAGCCTTCCGCATATTTGTTAGTGAGTTTTGAACCCTGAGCTTCCATAACTGCTGGAGAGCAATAGTTTTCAGAAGCGATTAGCTCGATGTGCGCTTCTTGGCGCTCACCTTCAGCATCAATTGCTTTAGCTAATTCTGGGTCAAATTCAGAAATCGAGATATTGGCAAACATTAGCGAGGTCCTATAAATTAGGGCTTTTAAGCCGTGCTAAGATTGGCGCGTATTGTAGCATGAAGTTTATAAATATCGAGAATGAACTTTGCTCAGTTTTAAATAAAAATAGCTCATGTAAATATGAAACATGAGCTATTTAAGTCAAATCAAGTTATTGAATTGGCATTAAAGATTCAACATTACTTGTTCTTTATATATGCACTGTTAAATCTCGGCTTATTTCTAAACAGAAATTCATCAGAAAGTTAAGAGCTATTGTGCAAACAGAGTTTTAACATTGGCTACAAAACTGTCAAAGTTAGATGTATACACCGTACCATGGTCCCAGTCTGCATTGGTTATATATTGAATTTTCGTTCCTTTAGCTTCTGCATTTGCTTTCAGCAGATCAGTTGCTGCTTGAGGCACTGTCGGATCAGTTCCACCTTGATAAATAATAACTGGCTGACTTAGTTTTACTGTACCTGGCTGTGAATCTTTGGCTAAGAAGTTTTGAATCACCGGGATCAACATAAAGTTATCCTGATTTCGCCCATAACCATTCAAGGAACCCAAATGCTCAGGTAATGAAACATAATCCGTCATGCCTTTACCCAAAGCTGCCCCCACCAGATCTGAACATTCTATTTCTGCAATAGGTGCAATTTTTGCAGTATCTGCTTTAAAGACATCAGCATAACTGACCGAAATCTTATGCTCTTGCATTCCAGCAACAATCAAAGAAGTATATGTATCTAAAGACGCTAAAACAGGTATTTGTATATTTGTAGGCTGATCTTTCACCGCATTTTCACCTCCCTGCAATATTGCTGCAAGGTTTGATGCCGGTGCAATAGCAATCGTTCCCTTATAATCAAGCTTTGCTCTTGAAGCATACTGTGCTGCACCCAAAGCAGCGTGCCCGCCTTGAGAATGGCCAATCGTTACCCATTGTGGAGCAGCTTTTTTACCTTGCCGATTTAGGTACTCACGTGTTGCCACGACTGCATCAGTAATCGAATACGCTTCACTTTTTAAATGTAGGAACGGGTGATTGCCTGGTGAACCCAAACCTTCATAATCCGGGGCCACGACCACATAGCCTGCTGCAAGCAATTTTTGTAGAAGGTATTGAGTGCCCTTTAGGCCTTGCTGACTTGGTGCACATTTATCTGCTACCCCTGTAGTTCCATGTGCCCAAGCCACAATCGGCCAACCATTTGCAGGTTGTACAGTTGTTGGAACAAATACTAAAGCTGTTGCCATAACTTCTTTATTATCCACTCCTAGCATTTTATATGTCATCAGCTGGCTATCTGCAGCTACTTCCGGCATACCATCTCCAGTATAGGCTGTCACCTTCACTACAGGATCTTGGATATTATTGACCGGAATTCCATTATTTGGGCCATTGAAGACCGAATCGTTATCGTCACTTCCACATGCAGTTAAAAATAGGACAGAACTACTCATTAACACCGTAAGCAATGTTTTTTTCATGTTTGCATTTCCCTATACATTTTTTTGTTGTGATGATTCAAATATCATGTAGATAAGAACTATTACCTTTATTCTTGATTTTGAACAAGAGAATTTCCGACCAAATAAGCACAATAAAATTGAATAATTATTTATATAGTTTAAGTTATTGATTTATAAAATTATAATTCAGTCATGTTTACAAAAATTCAACAATTTTGCTCTGCTAAAATATACGATTATTCATCTTATTATTCTTAAATTCTGTTTAGTTAATTTGAACAAGCATTAAAAAATAAAACTCATTAACTAAGTTCACATCGTTTTTAATTTTATTAATTGCTAACAGAATATTCATCAAACTTTATTTAAAATTATTATCAAATTTATAGTGCCCGCGTTCATAAACTCAATGAATTAAGCCGAAATCAAAGTGTATTTTTACGGTTGCTTAAACAGACATTTCGAGCGAGAAATTAAAACAAGACGATTTAAACATCATCTCTGGGCAGAAATAAGAAAGAATCGCTAAAAGTCACTGTTTTCGGTTTGTGTCAGTACATTTGAAAGTGTTAAATTTGTTCAAACTTCCGCTACAGTTATGGACCAGGTCATGCAAGCAATTATTCTCGATACAGAAACCCATACACTAAATGGACAGCCGATTGAGATTGCGTATGCCCCTGTTGAAATTAATGAAGGCAAACTGACCCTCGATAAGACCCAAATTTTTGACCAGCTTTATCGTGTAGATGAACCCATTTCTTATGCGGCGATGGCGGTACATCATATTTTAGAGTCTGAATTAGTCGACCAGCCTCACTATAAGACTTTCACCCTTCCAAATGAAACCATTTATATTATTGGTCACAATATTGATTACGATATTCGTGCACTTGAAAAATGTGGCGTAGATTGCAAAAACATTAAAGCCATTTGTACCCTTGCTCTTGCACGTTTAGTTTGGCCCGATGCTGAAGCACATAATATTTCCGCGCTCATTTATATGATTACCAAAGGCAGCGCAAAAGCCCGCGATATGATTAAAAAAGCACACCGTGCCGATATGGATATTATTTTAACGGCGAATATTTTGATGCATGAAATCCATCATCTAAAAATTAAAACCATTGAAGAACTTTATCAAGCATCTGAAGATGGGCGTATTCCACGTAGCATTAATTTTGGTAAACACCGTGGTACTACCATTGCGGATTTACCCGCAGATTATATGCAATGGCTGCTTCGTCAAGAAGACCTAGACCCTTACTTACGTAAGGCAATCGAAAATGCAAAGATCGTGACCTTATAATCTTTTGATTTGTAATATTTTTAAATACTATTGCCATTATGACTGAATACAATCTGCCTTAATTTATTTTGGAACGTAAATTAAGGCATGTCTCAATATCACAAAACGCAATTAGGCCTTGAAAGTTTAAAACAGCGTTCAATGGATTTGAATGCTCGGCAACGCCGACTGTTACTGCTCATTGGAACAGAGGATTTTAATCTTCTCAATGAACAGTTCAAAAATCGTATTGCACCGGCAGAATTGCTCCAACAATTACTCGATATGGGCTTAATTACCTATTCTGCTATTGAGCAAACTCAAACCACAGTTTCTTCAGCTGAAATGAAGAGTGAAATTGAAACTAGTCTTTTAAGTCAACGACTGACAACACTTACCGAGAAGTTTGCTGAACCGATTACGACCACTGCTGCTATCACGCCCTCTATTTCAAGCATAGCTGATCCTATTTCTCAGGTAACAGAATCACAAAATGAAATAGAAGTGCGCTTAGACGTATTAAGCTTCGAAGAGGTAAAACAATTAATGGCACAGCGCCTACAACAAAACTGTGGCTTAATGGCAAAACAACTAATTAACCGTATTTTGCAAACTCAGGATTTACCCAGTTTAAAACTGTGTCAAATGCAATGGATTACAGAATTACAAGAAAGTCGTATTTCCGCTCATGACTTGAATCAGTGTTTAAAGCAAATTAATTTTTCTCTACAAAGGCTAAATGCCTGATAAAATTTAAGAGGATTTTTCTGTTTTATGATTCATTTCAAGTCTTAGCTAAACAATTGTGTTGAATTTTTCTTTTGGAAAAACAATGATATTTAAATCATCACAAGCAAACCACATCAAGCAAAAGCTAAAAAAACCTCTAAATACGACCTTTGCTCAATAGCGAATATTTTCCAAAAACCCCATATAGTAGATATTTCAGGGGAATTCATTATGACGTCTCTACATTATTTAGAATTTCATGCAGCAGATAATCCCATGTACCTAAAAAAAGTTGGCAATTGGGTGCTGACATTTCTAAGTGCTATAGATGAACTGACCAATATCCAGCTTGCCATTACCAGTGTATTGCCCCGCCAAGTGAGTGACAACCTGCAACCTGTGCGAGTCATTATTCATAACACAGACGTCGAGAGTCGCTGGCTGATCCAACAGATCGAATGTTATGACAGCGCACACGGTAAGGATGAACAATTTAGCTGTCATGATGAAATTGGAATTAAAGTCATTCAAAGCATTATTCAAGAATTTGATAAATATGATGTCGAAGTAAATTTATTATAAGTTTTAGCCCTTGGCTCACTTCGGTGGGCTTTTTTTTATTTTTATATCGTTATGTATTAATAGCATTTAAGCAAATAGAAACCACAAATTTAACTTAGGCGCATTAAAAAAACCCACCCCGTCAGGTGAGTTTTTATGTTTGGGACTTGCAATTTGAATGAACTATATATTTAACCATATTGTCATTACTCGACAATGCGATAAATGCTGTCTGAATTGCAACTTTCAAAAAGCAATTCAATACTCGGCAGAATAATTTCACCATTTATAACAATATGTTCAATTCTTTGAAATATTGACAGTTGATTTGACTCAGCATTCTCATTCTCAGGAATAGCTCGAAGTAATGCATATACTTCATATATTTTGCTAAATTGGTCTTTTACCTTCACCTCAATCATTTCATTCATAGGATTTCCCTTCTTATTTGATTTAATGAATCTTTTTATAGCATATGTTTTTTCATAAAGAGGACTTGCAAATGTTAGATTTTTTGGCAATGTAATTTTTTATATCCAGATATCGGACATTTACTTTAAATCATGCAGATAAACAAGTTAAAAGTCACTCGAAACAGTATCTCTTTCCTACGACATACCTAAACTCGTTAAAATTTCAATCATAAAAATATTTTTGACATCAAAATAAGAAAGCCCGCATTTCTGCGGGCTTTTATGTTGGAAGGCTAGTGCTGATTTCTTGTTCAACCTTAAGGAAGGTTGCAAACTCAACGAGCTGTCATTGATCCGTCCAACTACTTTGTAGCGTCATGTACGACCTACTGTAGTTTTACTATAAGCCGATACAATTTTTCTGGCAAGGCTAGTTAACACTCTAAAATAATTGTATAAAAAAAATACAATTGAAAATTTTAAATTTGAGTAGATCATTGCATGGATTAATCTATAGATCATTCTTCAGTTGAATCAAGTAAAATGGCACAGCATTTTTGACGAGTCTGACGCAATGTTAGTTCAATTGATTTTAAGTGACTTATATCGATATTGTGGCAACACGAAATTCAGTTCATTGATTAAAAACTACTTTTTTAATCGTGGCTTTAATTTTAGTTTTTGGCTACGTCTGGCTGGGTCAAAATCAATTATTGCGAAATTTGCTTATCCTATTTTTTACTATAAAAAGAAAAAATACGGCATCGATATCCATTGCACTACAAAAATCGGTTATGGACTTTATATCGGTCATGGTGGCCCATTAGTGGTCAATCCAACTACGGTTATTGGCAACAACGTCAATCTTTCACAATACATGACCATTGGAGCCAATGGTGGCAGTCAGGCAGCCATCATTGGTGACAATGTTTATATTGGCCCCAATGTCTGTGTGATTGACAATGTACATATTGGAAACAATGTAACGATTGGTGCAGGCAGTGTGGTAACGAAAGATATTCCTGAAAATGCAACTGCAGTCGGCAATTACGCGAAAGTGATTCATTATAATAATGCAGGGAAATCAGTAAATAGACGCTGGCCTATAAATTCAGCGCAATAAAAAAGAGGGCTTTTGCCCTCTTTTTCAATATTTGGTGCGCTCAGCGGGACTCGAACCCACGCCACAGGCTTCGGAGACCTGTACTCTATCCAGTTGAGCTATGAGCGCGCGTGCACATCATAACAAAAAAAACCATAAGGTAAAGCAACTATATAGAAGTCGTCATTTTTTGTGCTCAGACTTTAAACAATGTTCCATAAATGCAACATAGAATTCCTCCTTATTTACTTGGTTTATTAGCGAAGATCACTCACAATACTCATATTATTCACCATGTGAGAACTTCATGACTGATGCATTGACCTTGCGAGACGTATCTAAAACTTACCGAAATGGTTTTCAGGCACTGAAAGGTATCGATTTAACTGTACCTGAAGGTGAGTTTTATGCACTCCTCGGACCCAATGGCGCAGGTAAATCAACCACCATCAGTATCATTAGCTCACTCACCAAAAAAACCGCAGGTACGGTTGAGATTTTTGGCCATAATTTGGACACTCATCCTTCTGAAGCCAAGCAATGTTTAGGCGTTGTACCGCAAGAATTTAACTTTGGTCAATTTGAAAAAACCTTTGATATTTTAGTGACTCAAGCCGGTTATTACGGCATTCCAAAAAAAATTGCGGAACAACGGGCTGAGCAATACTTAGAAAAACTTGGTCTTTGGGATAAACGTGCCATTCAAGGACGTATGCTTTCTGGCGGGATGAAACGCCGTCTCATGATTGCCCGTGCCATGATGCATCAACCAAAACTGCTTATTCTGGATGAACCGACTGCGGGTGTAGACATTGAATTGCGCCGTTCAATGTGGGATTTTCTCACCGAAATGAATGAAAATGGCACATCTATTATTCTAACCACGCACTATTTAGAAGAAGCTGAAATGCTGTGTCGTCGGATCGCCATTATCGACCGTGGTGTGATTAAAGAAGATACCAGCATGAAATCTTTCTTGAATCAGCTGAGTGAAGAATCCTTTATTTTTGATTTGGTTGAACCGATTCAACCCATTAATATTGAAATTATTGGGGTGCGTTTTAATTTAATCGATCCTGTCACTTTAGAAGTCACCATGGACAAAGCACATACTGTGAATGAACTGTTCCAGCTTATGGAAGCCCAAGGCATTCAAGTCCGCAGTATGCGTAATAAATCGAATCGCTTAGAAGAACTGTTTGTGAAAATGGTCGAAAAAAATCTTGAAGGAGCTGCGCAATGAACTTCAATCAATTAAGTGTTGCGCTCTATACCTTAGTTCATAAAGAAGTGCGTCGTTTTATGCGCATTTGGCCACAAACCCTGTTACCGCCTGCCATCACCATGAGTTTGTACTTTGTGATTTTTGGTAATTTAGTCGGTTCACGCATTGGTCAAATGGGCGGTTTTAGCTATATGCAGTTTATTGTACCCGGCCTGATTATGATGGCGGTGATTACCAATAGTTATGCCAACGTATCATCCAGTTTCTTTAGCGCAAAATTCCAAAAAAGCATTGAAGAACTAATTATGAGTCCTGTGCCACTGCATATGATTCTTTGGGGCTATGTGATTGGTGGTGTGTGTCGTGGCGTCTTGGTCGGTATTATTGTGACAGCCATGAGCCTGTTCTTTACTGACTTATATATCACCAACTGGTTCGTGACTATATATACCGTTTTAATTACCTCATTATTATTTTCACTCGGTGGGTTAATTAATGCGGTTTATGCGAAATCTTTTGACGATATTTCAATTATTCCAACCTTTGTGCTGACTCCACTCACCTATTTAGGTGGTGTATTCTATGCCATTAGTGCTTTAAGTCCGTTCTGGCAAAATCTCTCTTTAATTAATCCGATCGTATATATGGTTAATGCCTTCCGTTTCGGCATTTTAGGTCATAGTGATGTCAATGTTTCCGTTTCATTGAGCGTCATTAGCTTATGTTGCGTTGCGCTTTATGGCATAGCTTACTATTTACTTTCTCGTGGTTCAGGAATGCGTGAATAATGAGTGTAGAACATTCTCTCTTAGGTAAAGACACCAATTATCCAACAGAATATCAACCCGATATTCTGTTTCCAATTGCGCGTGCCCAAGCACGTGAAAAATATGCCCATGTTGAAGGCATTCAGCAAGGTAAAGACTGGTGGCATGTTTTTGAAATTTCCTGGTTAAATGCAGCGGGCATTCCACAGGTCGCAATTGGCCGCATTACCCTACCGGCATCTTCACCTAACCTGATTGAGTCCAAATCACTCAAGCTCTACTTTAATAGTATGAACTTTAGCAAATTCGATTCAAAAGACGCTTTTATTGCCACGGTTGAAAAAGATTTATCCTTAGCGGCAGGTGCACCAATCAGCCTGACTTTATTTCAGGCTGATGATCTGGAGATTTCCAAACCTGAAGGTATCTGTATTGATGATCTAAGCCCTGAACGCTTAGAGAACCACCCAGATGCAACTTTATTAAAATTAGATCCAGAAAATAGTGACGAAGTTGAAATTCAGCTGTATTCACATTTATTACGCAGTAACTGCCCAGTCACTGGCCAGCCCGACTGGGGCACAGTTTTTATTCGATATCGGGGTAAAAAACCTTGTTATCGCAGCATTTTAGCTTATATTATTTCTTACCGTCAGCATAATGGCTTCCACGAACAATGCGTGGAACAGATGTTTGCCGACATCTGGCAGAACCTTGCGCCAGAAAAACTGATGGTTTATGCAACTTATACACGTCGTGGTGGATTAGACATCAACCCTTGCCGTGTATCGGATGCGACATGGATGCCTCGCCCCATTCGTTTGGCGCGACAATAAAATGAAGAACATTGAGGTTTTTTAACATGCCATTTTTTGGGTTTATTCCGTCTGCAGAATTATTAACAAGTATTCAAACCGCTCAGGAAAAGAAAAATTCGAGTGAACCGCTTTACCCTCTACGCGACAAAACAGCATTGCTGATTAATGAAGAAATCATTGACAGTATTTTGACTGAACTTGTGCGTCGTTTTCCGGCCAGTGATAAACGTGATACGGCTGAAAAACTTGCGGGTTATATCAAGTCAACCGTTGCTGTTTTATTGAAACAATTGATGGGTAAATCTTCAAATGATGTGGTCAAGCAATCAATTGAATTTTCTGAAAAAAGCTTATTTAAAGATGCGGAAGGCAACTTCCGTGTAGGCGAACTTTTAGATGCCAGTTTGGTGACCAATCTTAAACATAGCTATGCGGAAATTAAAGCCGGCAATGAAGTCAGTAAAGCAGCGCTCACTGAATCGTATAAGCAATTTGCTGAAGCGACTGTGCGTCATTTTATGAGTGACTTTAACAAGACCCTGGATTTAGGCATGATCAAGCGCAAAGCTGCCGATATAGGCTCTGCTGCAGTGATTAAAGCCGTGCATATTGCGGTGGATAAAATCATTCCAAATTTGAATAAAGCTGAGCTTCTGGCACTGGCGGAATATCACGACACCTTATTTCATGCTTAAATTTCACCCTTAAGCATTTAAAAAAATCGAAAACCTGGCAATCGCCGGGTTTTTTTATGGGAAAAATTTCGCGATCAAATACTCAATGGAATAAATCAACATCCTCTTTATGAGGTGTTTGTCTTGCGCAAATTTTACAGATGCGCTGTGTATACGATGATTTCAGAAACGGAATATTTCATATCTTTCCCACCTCTCCATTTATCTGCAAATTATTTCAATATAAAGTGATGAGGAAATTTAAATTCAGCCCGATTCTACTCTCTAGACTATTCTGTCCAGCTCTGATTTTTTTTATCTATTTCATCTGTTTATCACAATGATAATAAAGATAAAGCTTCTATAGAGAAAATTGTGTTTAGTAGCATCATATTCGAATTTTTAAATATAAATAAAGCGCAATAAGCCCTCGCTCTATTTTGCTTCCTTATGGATTTTTTGCAGATCCGCTACAAAAACCAAGAAGCAAACATTATTTTGCGTCACAGCTCAATATCGGATGATTTGCCCCCAATAAGCAACTGTTCCACCGGGCGATGTATTCAGATGTTTTTTCAATCAAATACCGCTTAAAAACACAAAATTGCTGCTAAATTCCTTACCCGACGCTTTAATAGCCCGTATCATTGCAAACGATGTAAAAGAGCAGGCTTGATCAGCTAATTAAGCTGATCTTTTGTTTTTGTCTTTGCACTTAAAACAGCAAAGTACAGCCAAAAGAACCGCTTTTCAAATATGCCATCTTAACCATGGCCTCACGATCTTTGTCTTTTTTTGTATATGTACGGGTTGATGCAACCTCAGTCAATGCTATCTTAACCGCTTGAAAAATTCCGTTACCTTTCATGAGATGGATTTTCAATCATTATATTTGTAATGCGCGCTTTTAGCGTCGTGATGTCAATTTACACACACTGATTATGTTTTTGGAACTTTGAGTAATATGTTAAGTATCAACTTTTATAACAAAATTAAACGTCTTCCTTTACTTCTCGGTGCACTTTCTATCACCAGTTTTTGTCAGGCCAATGATTTTTACAATCAGCCTGCTTATAACAGCTTTAAACAAAAAACCATGCAGACCTATGGCTTAAGTGGCGAACAAGTCGATTGGGCGATGAATGGCTCAAAAAACCTGCCGAATATTATTAATATTATGAATCGCCCGGGTGAAAGTAAGCCTTGGTATCAATATAAAACCAACTTTATGGCTGAAAGCACCATTCAGCGCGGGGTACGTTTTAAAAATCAGTATGCCGATACTTTAAACCGGGCTGAACAACAGTTTGGTGTGCCTCAGTCGGTGATTTTAGGCATTTTAGGTGTAGAAACAGGTTTCGGTGCAAATAAAGGCAATTTTGTCACTCGGGACGCATTGGCTACTTTAGGTTTTGGGTATGAGCGCCGTGCACAATATTTTCAGGATGAACTCTCTGCACTAATTGCATGGTCATATAAAGATGGCGTTCCAACCAACTCCGTGACAGGTTCTTATGCAGGTGCAATCGGTTACCCTCAATTTATGCCAAGTAACATTACCAAGCTCGGCGTTGACTACGATGCCGATGGTCATATTGACCTTAGAAATTCAGCGGTAGATGCGATTGGTTCGATTGCCAATTATCTGGCTCAATATGGCTGGCAACGTAATCAGCCAATTGGCTTTTCAGCACGCTATACCGGAAACAATCCAGAATCGATTATCGCCAAAAACCTGGAACAACCTACTCCTTATGGAGCCTTAAAGAATCAAGGTGTTACACCAACAAATCCGATTGTGAAAATAGATGATCTGGATATGGTGAATATTATTCAGCTTCAAGACAGCTATGCACCAATTTACTATATTACTTACCCAAATTTTCAAGTGATTACGACCTATAACAAGAGCCGTATGTATGCCACCGCTGTATGGCAATTAGGCACCGAAATCGCCAGTCGTTAAGACTGGCTTTTACTCAAAATAACTAAAGTCAAGTTTTTTTTGTGCAAAATGGCGCACAAAACAGGCGTTTTAAATATAATGTTACAATATTGATTATTTTTTAACCAAAAAACGTTCTATTTCTGTCCTTTTTGTAATAATTTCAGTTAAAGAGTAGACAGCTTTAGCATGGCATGAATATTATCCATCTCGTCAAATGTAGTTGCAAAAGAGAATTAACAGACTTGATTACTTATATTTCAAGCTTTTAAATGAAATTAAGTCAACGGTCTTTAGGAGTTTAATAATGCATTCATCGGTTAAATATATTTTAGCTTTAACGACCACTTTTGCCCTGAGTCAGTCTCAAGCGGAATTGGTTCAGTCATCATTCAATACAGATCATGACAACTCTCGCTTGGCCACACGTGTGCTCAATAAAGACGCTCAAAAGTTCAATTCACACTTCTCAAATTTAAATAGTCTTTCAATCACTGAGCGTTCTGGCGATAAAATCCGTCGTCAAACCATTGCAGCAAAAATTGAAATCCCTGAAGATGAGCCTTCAGTGATTGAAAAGCTAAACACTGTTGCATCAAATACAGTTCGCAAATTTAGCCAGACAGGTGCAGCATCTTGGTACGGTCGCCAGTTCCATGGTCGTAAAACAGCAAGTGGTGAAACATTCGATATGAATGGACTCACTGCAGCTCACCGTAGTCTGCCATTGAACTGCTATATTCGTGTAACCAATAAAACCAATGGTAAAAGTGTTGTGGTAAAAGTGAATGATCGCGGTCCATTCCATGGCAACCGAGTTCTAGACTTGTCTTATGGCGCTGCGAAACAATTGGGTATTACTAACGCAGGTACTGCGAAAGTAAATATCGAACGTGTGGATGGTCCAAATTCTTAAGATGATGCTCGCCTCCTAATACATTTGACTTAAAAGCCACATAATGTGGCTTTTTTAATATCTATCAAAAAGTAGGCTTAATTCACCTATCCCCTGCTCTTGTTACATAAGCCCTCTCTCATAATAAAATATCTATACGCTATAACGCTTTTTTAGTTCAGTTAAGAAGTTGCTTACAAATTGAGATAATTGAATTTTGATCCGCTCCTCGTTCTGGTTTATATTTTATTTAAATAAAAATAAGTCTATGCAACTTAAATCCAGCTGGAGTGGATGATGAAAACAATAAGCGAATGGTTAGATGAATATAGTGAGAGTCATCAAGACAAAACCAACAAAGCCATTCATTGGGTTTGTGTGCCTACCATTCTTTTTTCAATCATTGGAATTCTTGCTCATTTCAGCGCATTGCTCACCGCACTAATCCTGGTCTTAACTTTTGTCTTTTATGCGCGTCTTGATCTGGTACTTGCGGTTGCAATGGCTGCTCTGCTCGCTGTAATGGCATGGCTTATTTTTATCTTGCCGGTGGGTGTTGGATTCTATATCGCAATTTTTGTTTTGGCTTGGATCGGACAGTTTTATGGGCATAAAGTCGAAGGAAAAAAGCCTTCTTTCCTTAAAGACCTCCAATTCCTCCTCATTGGCCCTGTATGGTGCATGGATGCCTATCTAGGTAAATTGATACCTAAATGGAGAAAACGCCAAAAATCGCAAATGACAGCGATTCAAGCACCCTCATCATTTTAGCCTTTCGAAGAACCTTTATTGATAGGTTCTTCCTTTATACTTTAACCAACCATCAGC
>Ga0308160_10002582_pt1 | contig 21596 bp, 38 predicted proteins | sample PhyFR1_FD_201036 | JGI IMG/M metagenome (GOLD analysis project Ga0308160, IMG submission 201036) | Phyllosphere microbial communities from UC Gill Tract Community Farm, Albany, California, United States - DLSLF.R1 | ecosystem: Host-associated > Plants > Phyllosphere > Unclassified | place: USA...
GTTGATTGGTTGGCGGCCGAGCGAGGGGCCGGGGGCGGTACCAAGGGTGGGCCGACCGTCGAACCGAAGAGGCGGTCAAGCAGATGGATGGAGCCAAGGCATCTGGCCCGCGGCCTGAGGAGGAGGAGGAAGGGGGAGCCGAACGGTCGGGCTTTTCGGGGGGGGCGCGGCTGAGGGGCTCGGTCTTCAAAGGAACCAGCCAGCAACGGTCGCGTTGACGAGCCCCTCGCCGATCGGGCACGCCAGCGCCGCCGCCGCCGCGACGGACGGGCCGGCGGCGGGCGCGGTCGTCGTCGTCGTCGAGCCGTTGAGGACCCCGGCGGGGAGGAGACCGGTCGTGTTGCGCGGGCCGGTGGCAGGTCCGACGGGCAGCCCCTGGAGGTGCGTCTTCTGGCCGTCGGCATCGGTGATCTCAAAGAACCTGCAAAGATAGTGGCAAGGGGGGGCAAAGTTCGAGCGATCGGTCGGTCAGAACGGGCGCTGCTCGCAGCAAAGGGGGCTGGCCCTCCATGCTCGGGCAGGAAACCTCTTCACCCCAACCCCCCCACCCCTTTCTCTTGCTCGCTGCTGTCCGTAGAGAGGAAGGAAGGGAGATTGGGTCGTCGTTGAAACGAAAGTGGGGCGCACATGGACGAGTTGGTCGGCTGGTCGACGACCCAGTAGACGGACGCCGTCCCGCTGATGTTGGCGAACGTCGCGACCGGCGTCTTTCCGATGTAGTAACCGCCCAGGGCCACTTCGAGCGAGTAGGGCTCCTGCAGACGCCAGCGGGACCGGCAGGGAGCAAACGAGAGGGATCGGGGGCGAGCGGAAAAAGGAGAAAGGCGGGGGGGGTGTTGGGTCAGTTGATCGGGCCGGGCTTGAGACAGCGACCGACGGTGGGTACGCCTGCTAGGCACGCCAGAGCAAGCAAAGGGTTGTCCAGGGAAGGGACGAACGACGCCCGGTCCGGTCCACGAGATGTTGCTCACGCCGCACTGGGTGAGGTTGGCGACGGTGAGCGTCTGGAGGGTGATGGGCGCGCCTGTCGGAGGGACCGGGGGCGTGTGACGCGGGAGGTGGAGGAGCGGATCGTGGTCAGTCGCTCTTCTAGGGGCGGACAAACTGACGGTTGCGTGCGGGACGGGGACGGACCGGCGCGGGGGACGAGCGAGGGCTCGTACTGCTTGGCCTGGAAGGGCAGGACGGCGGCCGAGACGGCGGCGAGCGACGAGGCCGCGAGGGCGAGACAGGTCTGGGCGAGCATGAGCGGCGGGGAGACAGGGCACGAGGAGGAGGAGGAGGAGGAGGAGGAGCTGGTGAGGGCTGGGTGGAGGGAGAGAGAGAGAGGGGTGGAAGGGGGTGGGTTGATGATAGGCCAGGCGGCGGGTGTCGTCGACCGGGTGAAAAGAGCTAAGGCGGTCGGGCGGGAGGGCGGTGACGAGAGGTGGTGCGCCGCGCACGGGGCTGAAACTCGCACGCAAAGGGCCGTCTGGCCCTCCCGGCTCGACGAGCCCCCGTCTGGCCGGCCGGCAGGCAGGCAGGCGACCCGAGCGCAGATCGATGGCCAGGCTGCCTCCTCTTCAAGCTGGTTCTCTCTCTTGTGGCCTCTGCTGTCCGAGCATCAGGTCGGCCAGGCGCGGAGGTCGTCTGCTGCTCATCACACGGTCCGGCCGCAGCTCAGCCAGCCCACGCCGGCCGCGCGCGCGCGCCGATCCTCAAGCCCGTTAACGCTCCCGACCGACCTGCCCCCCTCCCAACCCTCCGAAGCTCGCCGTCATCAGCCCCGTCCGTCGCCAACAATCCAACGCCGCCGCTCGCCCTCGACCATTGCCTGACCCGCTTGACATGGTCAGCCCCTTGGCGCACGCTCGCTCGCGCTCGCTCTCGACGGGTAGTGTCCTCGGCGGCGGCGGCAGCAGCAGCAGCACCGGCCGCTTCGAGCCGCTCTCCAAGCTCGAAATGATGCTCGTCCGTTCCTCTGCCCCCCCTCCCCCCCTTCCCAACCTCCAAGCTTGCCCTTGCCTGGAAGAGGGAAAGGCTCGAGACCTGATCCCTTTACCCATCGCCTGCCTGGGGCCGAACAGATCGCAGGCTCGTTCGCCGGCGTCCTCGTCGTCGGCTTCGTTGCCGCCCTGACGACCATCTTCGACTGGCGGTGGTGAGCGAGCCCTGCAGCGCCGCGCCTAATGTTTGGTAGCCCGGCCCTTCGGCTGGCCTGAGCAGGCGCCCTTCGGCCTCGCATTCGTCCGGCATCATCGGCTTGCTGTTCAACTGGCGGCGTGTCGAGCGGTGTCGGCTGCCAAAGAGGTAGGTTGGGTCGTCGACCTCCGACCCATTCTTCCGGCCGGCCGGCACGCTCTCACTGCGTCCGGACCGCTCTCGTTCAGGGTAGCGAGAGGTCGGTCGCCGGCCAAAAGTTATTCCACCTCTCGCGCATCAGGCGTTCGTCTCTCGGAGCGTCGGTCGTCGACCTGCCAGCCGGTCCCTGGCGACCCCTCGGCATCGTCGCGGCCAAGCTGGCATCCCACTCTCGCCGGACGGACGAGCCCTGAGGCCGCGACGTCAGCAGAACGTCCTTCGCAGAGCAGCAGCCTGAGAGGGAGCGGGAGGGAAGGCCCATCCGACCGCTCCAACACAGGCCGCGAGCTGCGCGAGCGCCGGGCTGGGATCCTATACGGCGTCGGCTCTTTGCAACCCTCGGACCGGGGTGGCTACGCCCACCTTCCGGAGGCAAAACCCGCACCGGGTTCCCGCGCCGCCTAGGTCGTGCATCGCTCTCGGGGACGGGCCTTGCAAATCCACGTGTATCATGTCTTCAGCCTTCAGTTGCCCTGACTTAACCGCAGGCACCTCGAGCTCGCGCCAGGTGGACAACGCCCGGCAGCCGTCGGGTCTGCGGACCTCCGAAGGCGAGGCGAAAGTCTGAGACTGGCTAATCTCGTCTGACGCATGCTAGTCGTCCATGTGTCGGGCGCGTCGACCCCTCTAACCGCACCCCCTCCCCCTCCCTACTCACTGGAAGCAATACTCACTGGAAGCAAAAGTTGAAGTTGGATGGCGGCGGAGGCGCGACGAGCTGGTCCGGGATGGCGACTCCTTCTCCCTGGAGGTCGAGCAGCCGCAACTGCGAGCGCGGCGCGAGCATGAATGGCGGCCGATCAGTAACATGGCAAGACGAAAGTCGCCAGGCCGCACCTGGGGGGGGGGGGCGCACCTTGAGGCCGACCGTAGTAAGTTGGTCGATCAGCTCCTCGGTCTCGGTCGTGGCGGCGACATGCGACGGCTCGTTGCGGAGCGCAGCGATGCCGTCGAGCCACTCGGACAGCTGCGTTCGGTCGAGGGCGACAAGGCTGTCGGGGGCGCGCCGTCAGCGAGGGATTCTCGACCAAGGCTAGGAGACCGAGGCGCAGACGTACTCGAGAAGACTCGTCTCGGCCCCCGAGAGGAGCGAGAAGCTCAGGTCGCTCGGCCCCGGCCGCCGGCTGCCGTTCACACTCTGACTGGCCCGCAGCGTGCTGCCGGAGCTCTCGGCGCCTGCGAGCGCCGGTGGCGGGTCGACTGTGGCGTAGCTCGTCTGGCTAACAACCTCAGTGACGCAAGCGAGCTCGACTGGCGAGGGCGAGAGGACGCGTCAGCTGGGGCCGACACGCGGGAGTGAGCTGAAGGATCCCGACGCACTGCGCTCGTTGAGCTCCTCGATCGTCGGCCGGGTCGACAGCTTGTGCTGCGTCTCCATGAAGGCCAGGTGCTTACGGTTCGGCGCGAGTCGGACAAAGGTCCAGCCACGAGGGACGTTGCGCTGGGCGCTGCCCCTGGCCAGGTCGGTGACGAGCGTGCCATGCTTGAACCAAGCGCCTTCCAGTAAGCAGTGAATGCGCTGGAGCCGGACAAAGGCGCGGCACTCGTCTTCGATGGCGACGCGCAGGTTGCTGGACAAAGTGGACGAAGGTCAGTGACGCGAGTGACGTGGAAGTGCGGTGACCATCGGACGAGGCCAGACGCACCGGATCGTTGGCTTTTGCGTGACGTCGTCGCTGGCCTCTGCCTCCTTCATCATGCGCTCCTTGACATCCCGATACTCGCTTCGTAGCAGCCCGTCCTCGACCGCTTGCCAGGCCTTGGCAAGCCCTCCCTTAACGAGACTTGCCTCGTCACGCAAAACCTCGCGAAGCTGGCTCCGGACGATGGTGCCGACGCGGTGGAAGTCGTTTGCCGAGGCGGCGAGGGCCGAAGAGTCGGCCCACATGCGCAGGAAGAAGCGCAGGCCGAGTGCGTGCACGCGCTTGAACGACAGCAAGAGCGGCGCGAGCGTCGCCGCCGTTGCGCGGCCCGAAACGTTCCATTGCTCTACCAGAGCCTCGACGACGTCGCTTGATGCTTGACCGACCGGACACCGGTGCGATTCGGCCCGGGAGAGCTGCTCATGTACGAGCTGAGCGAGTATTGGCCGGTCGTCGCCTATCGCGAAGGCATGCTGCGTTCAATTGCAATCGACTTGAGGCATCAGCCAAAGGAGCACAAAGGACGGATCCGAGGACGCGCCGCTTACCAGACACTCCAACCCCAGCTGACCCGTCCGCCAGACGATCCGGCCCCCCTCCTGCCGCTCAAGCCCAAGTGGGTCCGCCCAGCCATCTTCCGCGTCAACGATGCCCAGCTCACACGTTTCAAGCCCGGTCGCCTCCCAGACCTCGCGCAACATCGTTCGATGCCGAGTATTGCCGGCCGTGTCGACGTTGGCGTAGCGCTGGTGATGGAGGGCGCGCAGCAGGCTGCTCTGAAAGTCGAGGAGCGAGCCGGTGAGCCCGGCGTCGTGCGGGGGGACCATGAGCATTTGGACGGCCTGTTGCGTGCCGAGCGCATCCAGGTCGCGCAGACACTCGGCCTTCTGTTCGCCCGTCGTCGCTGCATCGAGGATAGAGTCGAGAAGCATCAGGCTGGAGAGGACCTCGCCGCCCTCCTGCGATCGGAGCCGGCCGACGACGCGCGTTAGAAAGTCGGGCTGCTCGCAGATCGAGCGGTAGACGAGCTCGAAGCCGGCTCCAGGGATGAGCGCTCGGAGGATGGCGGCCGAGGGCCTCGAGATATTGATCGGAGGCGAGGCTGAGGCGAGGATGGCGATGATCTGGGCGCGGCGCATCACGGCCGGCCAGTGCTGCGATCAGCAACAGAGCGGCGCGGCGGGCAGTCGGGCAGCAGATCGACTTACCCGCCGGACAAACCCAGCTTCGAAGGAACTGCCCGAACCTGCATCGCTCTGTTCCATCAAGACCTGGACAGCGCCGAGCGCATAGGCGAGCGAGTTGCCCTCGAGCGCGTCGATGACGAGCACTAGCTCGCGCAGTCCGCCCAGGGCGAGGAACTCAGCCGTGAACGCCGGCTCGCGCAAGTACTTGGACAGGGAGAAGAACGTGAGCTTCAGAGCCGAGGGAGTCGTTGCCGGCGATGACAGCGATGCGATGGCCGTTGCGGCAAGGATAGCTGGCGAAGGGGCGAGTCTGAGCGCAAGGCGGCGGTTCAGGTCAGCCCACGGATCCCGCGTTCGCTTCCGGCAGGGGTCGTCGCCGGTCACGATGACTGAGGTCCCGTTTCATGCCGACGACCCTTTCAAATCAAGGCGGCCTATACGGCGCACCTGATGGGCACCTTGCGCTCGACCATGTCGCGCAAATTGTCGTCCGTGACGAGGACGTCGCCCTCCTGCTCGACGCTGCGCAGGGACCACATTAGCGGCGGGTCGGTGATACCAAAGCTCAGGCACAGCTGGCGGACGACATCGTTGACCGCTGCCGGAGAGCTCGGAGTGTGTTTAGCTGCGCGCTCTTACCGTACATCTCTTCCGAGCAAGGATGTCAGGCGACGCACGGAGGGTCGCATCAATCCGGGCCCGGATCGTCTGGGCCGCGTACGCGATGGTGTTGCTCGGTTGGATCGCTTGCGACTTTGGCCGCCAGACGGGCGAGACGGGCGCGGCTGGCTCCATCGCGGCGCTGCCCCCAGCTTCGATCGAAGATGCCATGCTGCGGAGCAGTACACCTAGGAGGAGCCTGGATTAGGAACGATTGCGAAGGGATACGATGGTTGAGGTCGACGTCAGCAGGCAAGGCTGGCTAGGGCTGCTCGAGCCCAAACAGGCGGCCCAACTCTTGCTCGGAGCCGTCGGTCGGCTGCCTCCGACAGTCACCCTTGCCTGACATGCCGCACTCGCATCACTCCCGTCTGTTGCCGCTCCTGAGCTGCCGTGCGGGGATCAGGTCTGACCCAGGTGTTCCCGACCATGTCCAGACTCTGGCCAGTTCTGCCGGCACGCCAAAGGCACGCTTGACGAGGTCCTTCAAGCGGCTGTTGCCCAGCGCTTCGAGGTCTTCGGCCTGTCGGAGCATGCGCCTAGGTTCGTCCCCTGCTGCTGCAGGACTGCCCAGGCTCCTTTAGGCTGACGAGAGTCATCCCCCTGAACCTTCATTGCTAAGGTATCGCTCGCAGGACCTCTACCCAGAGGAGGTAAGCTCGCTAGTTCAGGACACCTCGTGATGAAACCTAACTTGCTGTTGGCATGCCTCGCTTCCGCAGTCGGACCTGACGCCGGCCGACCTCGAGTCGACGTTCCTCTCTTACCTCGACACGGCTCACGCCCTCCGCGAGCGCTACGCCGACCGGCTCTCGATCCCGATCGGCCTCGAGACCGACTCCATCTCTCTGGCCGACCCGATTGGGCTCGACAGGCTCCTCCAGCGCGAATGGGCCCGGATCGACTACCTCGTCGGCAGCCTCCACCATGTCAATGAGATTCCGATCGACTTTGACCGGCCGACGTTCGACCGCGCACTCGCTTCGTTCCTGCCTTCCGGATATGCGACGCCGCCGTCCGAGGCCGAGTCGACGACGGCGATGACGGCGCTCCTCCACGCCTACTTTGACAGCCAGCTCGCCCTATTGGAGCGCAACCGGCCCGAGGTCGTCGGCCACTTTGACCTCGTCCGGCTCTGGTCACCTGCTCTCCGCTTCAGGGACTACGACGGCGTCTGGGCCAAAGTTCAGCGCAACGTTGCCTTTGCCGTCGGCTACGGCGCTCTCTTCGAGCTCAACGCCGCCGCGTTCCGCAAGGGCTGGGACGAGGCCTACCCAGCGTCAGACGTGCTCGAGGTGAGCTCGCCCGCCGGCCATCCAACAGTCCTGAATCCAAACGAGCGCTGACTGCCGGTCCTATGTTCTTACTTGCGCGCGCATGATCTCAGCTGATCCTCGAGCTCGACGGCCGACTTTGCCTCTCGGATGACTCGCATGGACCTGCCGCCGTTGGGCTCAACTACAGCCGCCTGCGGACCTACCTCCGCACACGCAACGTTCGCTCCGTCTGGTACCTCGATCTCGACCTCACGCACGTACCGGTACAGCCAGCGGCAAACGTGCCCGTAGGTTGGTGGCGAAGCGGGCGGGTGACGCCTCGGCTCGCAGCTGACGGGTGGTTGGAGCGGCAAGAGTTCTGGGGGAGCAGAACGTGATTACAACGAAAACTAAGGGACGAGCAACGGAAAAGCGAGGAGGTCGGGGCATGATCTAAAGGGGGGAGAGAGTCTGAGTATGTGAGGAAAGTAGGCAGCGTGTTGAAAGTGCTGGAGGGGCGTGCAGAGCGTTACGAGAATGGGCCAGAGAGGGGTGGTTCGCCGGGCAAGGGCGGTGGGCGATCAGAGCGTGCCTGGCTCGGCGAGCTCCTCGACCGAGGGGCACTCGCAGAAGAGGTTCGAATCACCGTAAACTTGTTGGCGAAGGGGTAAAGGGAAGAGTGGGGGGGGAGGGAGTCAGCGACTGAGCTCGACGCCAGGACGAGGCCAGACGAGGGCAGACGCCACTCACCATCGTCGATGCGGCCGGTCGAGGGCCAGAACTTCTGCTGCCGAAGCCAGGGCAGCGGGTAGGCGGCCTCGGCTCTCGTGTAGGGCCGCGTCCAGTGGGGCTCGGTCATGATGGCGACGGTGTGCGGGGCGTGCGAGATGATGTTGTCGTGCTTCGGCTGCTTGCCGTCAATGACGAGCTGGACCTCCTTGCGGATCTGGATCATGGCGTCGCAGAAGCGGTCGATTTCGGCCAGGCCCTCGGACTCGGTCGGCTCGATCAGCATGCCGGTCGAGATCGGCCACGAGCACGTCGGCGGGTGGATGCCAAAGTCCTGGAGCCGCTTGGCGAAGTCCATGACTTTCAGGCCGGCCGAAGCGTCAAACTCTGCGAGGTCGAGCAGGAGCTCGTGCGCGACCCGGCCCTTCGAGTTGGAGTAGCGCAGCTTGTAGTGGCCATCGAGTCGCTTGGCAATGTAATTAGCCGAGAGGATGGAGATTTTTGCAGAGTCGGTGATGCCGTCGCCACCGAGCATCTTGATGAAGGCCCACGAGATGGTGAGGATCGAGGCCGAGCCCCAAGGGGCGGCCGAGATGGCCTCGATCGGCTGCTCGCCCCCGGTCGGGACGACCGGGTTCGAGGGCAGGAAGGGGGCGAGATGCTTACGGACGCCGATCGGGCCGACGCCCGGCCCGCCGCCGCCGTGGGGGATGCCAAACGTCTTGTGGAGGTTAAGGTGGCAGACGTCGCCGCCGCAGACAAAGGGGTTGGTCAGGCCCATCTGGGCGTTGAGGTTGGCGCCATCGAGGTAGACCTGGCCGCCGGCCTGGTGGATGATCTCGCAGGCCTCCTGGACACCGTCCTCGAAGACACCAAACGTTGACGGATACGTCACCATGAAGGCCGCGAGCTTGTCCTTGTACTGCTCGGCCTTCGCCCGGAGGTCAGGCATGTCGAGTTCGCCGTTGGCGAGCACCTTGACGGGAACGACCTTGAGTCCGGCCATCGCGGCTGAGGCCGGGTTCGTCCCGTGCGCCGAGACGGGGATCAGGCAGATGTCGCGGTGGCCCTGGCCGGTCGACTCGAGGTAGGCTTTGATGACCGAGAGGCCGGCAAACTCGCCCTGGGCGCCCGAGTTGGGCTGGAGCGACATGGCATGGAAGCCGGTGATGACGCAGAGGTCGCCCTCAAGCTCCTTGATGAGCTGCTGGTAGCCCTCGGTCTGGTCCAGAGGCGCGAACGGATGGATCGCGCCAAAGCCGGGCATTGTGAGCGGCACCATCGAGGCGGTCGAGTTGAGCTTCATTGTGCACGAGCCGAGCGGAATCATCGCGTGAACGAGCGAGAGGTCCTTGCTCTGGAGGTGGTAGATGTAGCGTAGCATCTCGGTCTCCGAGTGGTGGGTGCTGAGGGCGGGAGTTGCCATTTACCTTTAAGCCGAACGTCAGACAGCAGTAGCAGCAACGAGAGGGGGACGCACTTGAAAACCGGGTTGGTCAGGAACTTGGACGTCCGCTGGAGGTCGGTTGGGAGGAAGTTGACCGTGGCGAGCTTCTCGGCGTGGAGGCCGGCCTCGGCTGCCTTGGCGACGAGGTCCTGGGCCGAGAGGGTCTTGCCGCCGGCAGCCGTCACAAAGACGTTGGCGAGCTGAAGGAGGTCGATCAGGCCGACACTCTCGTCGAGCGTGACGCCAACGGCCGAGCCGGACATCTTGCGAAGGTTGATGCCTGCCGCGACCGAGGCCTCGTGCAGCTTGGCCGCGCCGACCTCGGTCGAGACCTCAACCGTGAGCGTGTCAAAGAAGTGACCGTTGCGGATCGTGTAAGCGCCGTCAGGCTGGGCGAGGAGGACCTCCTTGAGGACGTGCGTCAGGCTGTGGACTTTGGCCGCGATCTTGCGGAGCCCCTCGGGCCCATGATAGACGGCATACATGGCCGCCATGTTGGCAAGCAAGGCCTGGGCCGTGCAAATGTTTGACGTCGCCTTCTCGCGCCGGATGTGCTGCTCGCGCGTCTGAAGGGCGAGCCGGTAGGCCTTCTCGCCGTTGCTGCCCCGGCTGAGACCGATCAGCCGGCCGGGCATCTTACGCTTGAGTCCGTCCCGGACGGCAAAGAAGGCGGCGTGCGGGCCACCGTAGCCGGCTGGGACACCGAAGCGGGCCGAGCTGCCGAGGACGATGTCGGCCCCCCACTCGCCGGGCGGCTTGGGTCAAGAGGGACAGGAGGACGTCGTCGTCAGCCCGCGACCCTGACACCGAAACAATTAGGGGTAGGGGAGCAAGCGAGAGCGAGCGCACCTTGAGCATCGTTAGCGCAAGCAAGTCGGTCGCGGCCGTCACCTGGCCGCCGAGCTCATGGACCTTTGCGGTCAAACCCGCCCAGTCCCTGACGTCGCCGTCGACGTCCGGATACTGAACGAGAACGCCACAGAGGTCCTTTGCGATCGCCGGGTCGGCGACGAGCTCGGTCGGGTCACCGACGACGACCTTGATACCAAAGCCCTTTGCACGCATGCGGAGGACCGAGAGCGTCTGCGGGAGGACGCCGTCGGCGACGACAAACGTTTTCTTGTTCTTGACGGCCCCCATCGACATCACCATCGCTGCGACAAGTGGGAGGGAGCGCGGGGGGGAGGGAGGTCGGCCTATCAGTGCCATGTTGATCAAGGGACGATAGCATTTGAGCCAAGGAATGCGCACCCTCCGCGGCAGCGGTGCCCTCGTCGAGGAGCGAAGCATTGGCGTAGGCGAGCCCGGTGAGCGATGTCACCATCGTCTGGTAGTTGATGAGTGACTCGAGTCGGCCCTGAGCAATCTCAGGCTGGTAGGGCGTGTAGGACGTGTACCAGGCCGGGTTCTCGGTGATCTGCGGCAGCGAGCGGCACGCGGGATGAGGGGGTTGAAGGGGCGGGGGTCAGGCCGCGTCTACGCGTGTGCATGCGCAGCGGAAGCTAGGGGACATACGTTGCGAAGGATGACGCCCGGAACGACGGCCTCGTGGTAGCCCATGCCAATGTATGACTTGAAGACCTTGTTCATCCCGGCCACCTCCTTTGCGCGCTTGCTGAACTCTGCATCCGAGAAGGGGACGATCGTCTCGTTGGAGACGGCCTTGTCACCGATCCGGATCGAGGCGGGCACAGAGTCCTCGATAAAGGAGGCCATCGAGTCGTAGCCGAGGACCGAGAGCATCTTGCTAGCTTCGGCCGCGTCGGGTCCGATGTGCCGGTGAGGGTGCGTGTCGAGCGGGGCAAAGACGCTAGACAGGCCAGGGAGGGGGGGGGGGTTAGTGCACGCACACGGAGCTGGCCGAGGGCGCGCGCGCCGCGTTCCGGAGAGACGGGAGAGAAGAACGGAAGGAAGGAGGGGGATACGTACGAGTCGGTCGGCATGACAAACGAGTGGCCCGTCTTGGTCGCGTAGGTCCGGGCGAGCGAGACGGAGGCTGCTGCTGCCGTTGCAAGAGCGGTCTTGCCGCCATCGAGAGTAAGACGGAACGGCGACGAAGACGAGCCGACGGGGGAGGAGCCGGCCCGGGTGATAGCCGCTGCGGCCGACAGCCTGGAGGAGCGGAGCATCGCGCGCGCGGGAGGGGAGGGCAGGAAGAGGGGGCGACGAGAGGAAGGGGGGGATGGTGGTCAGGAGAGAAGAGCCCTCACCTCGAGTCAGGCGGGAGGTGAAAAGCCGACTGGGTAGGGCACCGAGAAGAGGGCCATCGTGCTGGGGCTGAGGAGACCGCGGTCGGGTCGTGCGGGTGGGCGCCAACGAGCGCAGACGCCCCGACCACCGACCCCGTGCCCAACGTCGACACTAGAGGCATCTTCGTCGGTGCCCATCCGCACAGACGGTCAGGCCCCTTCCGCAGGTAGTACCAGACGAGCATGATATGCAGGTCACTCTTGCGGTTCGAGTCGGCCCCCACTCCCTCTGGCGTCGTCGTCGAAGGTTGGGCGTTTCTCGATCGGCCCCGCCGCGGGCAAGCAACGGCCGATAAGAAGCCCTGCCGCCGCGACCGCCTCTGAATGACCTCTCGCGCTCGACCTGCCTGGCTAGCTAGGGCTCCAGCTCGTCTGTCCTGGCCTGAGCGCACCCGCCTGCCCTAATCGGGGTGTGATTGCGGGGAGGTCGCAAGAGGGCATGGCACAGGCAAGCGGCGAGCGAAGAGAGTCCGCTAGCAAATGCGGCGTGGTTCAGACCTCGCCCTCTCGCTGGAAGCAACGAAAGGACGGCGATGAACGGGACTGTACCCATCGGCAGCGAGCGAGCGAGTCTAGCCAAGCTGAGCAAGGCGCGCGCGCGTATGCGGCCCTAGCTGGCGCCCCCTGCCTGCTGTAGGCCTGCGGATGAGGCCCGTCGACCCGACTAACACTGCTTCTGTCCATCCTCCCCCGAGCCGGCCGGGACGGATGCGCTTACACTAAAGGGAGAGAAAGAGAGAGAGAGAGTTGCGTGGCCCCTTTTCATTCCTTCTCGGTCGACCTTCCCCCTCTCGAAACCCAGCGTCGCCTTGGCCCACCTTCAACCTCCCCTTCCCGACCAACAACGAGGTCTTTCTCCATCCCGTCGTCGTCGCCGTCGTCCGTCTTCGGCCGCGCCGCCGGCGGCTGCGGCTTCCCCTCCATGCCGCCACCGCTGCCGCCGCTGCTACCGCCGGCGACGAGCTCCTCCAAAAGCCCACAGAGACCCCACCCATCCCTCACCTGCCGGCCGACAGCGTTGGTCCAGGCGAGGGCGAAAAAGGTAAAGGAGCCGAGGACGTTGAGGACCGGGTGGAGGTCGGGCTTTGCTGGCGGAGGAGGGACGACGAGCTCAAAGAGATGGAGGAGGGCGATCGAGGCGTAGACGGTCTGGTAGGGTAGCGGGGGAGAATCGTCAGCTGCGCAGCCTGCTTGGTACATAAGCTGTGAAAGGGGAACGTACGAGCGAGCACCAGAAGAGCGTGTCAGAGATGGGAGCTCCTGCTGCAGGGGAGGACCGCTGGCGCCGGGCAGTCCACCACGTGAAGCCGCCGATGGCCCACGTCCAGAGGGCCGAGAGGACGACGTAAGGGATCGCGAGGCCGTCGCGCTTGAGCAGGGGCCACATGCTACGATCAATGGGGCGGAGGGAGGTGCGTCAGAGGGCGGTCGCTCGGGCCGAAGACGAGGCAGATGCGCAAGGGGTGAGAAGGCACGGGACGCACCTGAAGAGGGCAACATTCTGCCAGAGCACGAGCCAGCCGAGCCGCTCGTGGCTGAGCGAGCGGGCGCCGTCGGCCGGGCTGCTCGCGGCAAGCATGACGCCCAGCAGCGGGAGAAGGATAGCCTCTGGCGAGCGGGCGGGCGGACAGGGCGAAATGAGTGCGACCCAAAGGGAGGTTGAGGTTAGCAAGGCAGAAGAGAGAGAGAGAGATGAAGAAGGAAGGCAGATGACGCACTCTCGTGAACCTGAAAGGCGCAGAGGAAGAAGCTCAACGCGCTCTGCTCCATCAGCCCGGGCAAAAGCCTTCCCATCCGCTCAGCCGTCCACGACCCCTCTCCCGCGGGCATACGGTGCGCGACGAGTAGGAGGTTGCCAGCCGAGGGTATGAGGGCGAGGGCGGTGAGGGCGAGGGCGAGCGGGGGGAGGGTCGAGGGCGGGAGGAGAAGGCGCCATTTGACGAGGACGTTGCTAGCGCACTGCCGGCAGTCGGGCAGGAGAGCGTCCGTTAACGGCCAGACGCGTCAAGCCAGAAAGTATAGGCGAGCGAGGGGATGAAAGGGAGGGGGGGGGGGGGCGCACCCAGAAGTTGGCAACCTTGTCTTCAAATAGGCCCCGCGCGAACGGGAATACCCGGTGGCCGACTTGCAAGACCTGCCTGAGCCCGCCCGCAAGCCCGGCCGGTCCGCCCTCAATGCCGGCGTCGAAGGTCGGTGGTGCCATGTAACCCGCGACAAAGAAAGGCAGGAGGAGTGCGAGGAAGGAGAAGGACGTGCAGAGCGCGAGCTTGACAAAGAGCCGCGAGCTGCAAGCCGAGCGTTGGGTAGGACGCGGTCAACCATCGGCAGACTGAGGACGTCTGGAGGAAAGGAGCACACCCTGCGACCCAGCCAAAGTTGTAGCACTTGGCGACGAGCCAGATGCCGATCGCCGGCGCCCAGTAGAGGGCCTGGCCGCACGCATGCACTCGATCGGTCAGCATTTCGCGCAGAACGGCTAGAAAGGAATAAGAGAGCGGGAGCGTACGATCTGCTTGAACCCCAAGCTGGCGACAAAAAGCACGCACGCGAGCCCATCGCGCCTGCCGTCGCGGAGGAAAACAGCGGCCCAGAGGGCGAGGCCGAGCATCGCGCTGTTGAACTGGAAGTGGGCCGAGTCGATGAGCGTGAGCGAAGGTGGGGAGAGGAGGAGCACGAGTTGGAAGATCTGAGCGAGCGGGCGGGGTGAGCGAGCGAGCAGGAGAGGTCAGCCGGGTCGCTGAACACGCTCTTGATTCCGAGCGGGGACGAAAACCCGGACTTTCTCCCGCCGACTCCCTCTCCCCCTCCCGGGCGCCGCCCACTCGACCCAAGCCCAGCAAGCCGACCCCCAAACAGCCATCTCGGTCCCCAACGCCGCGGCGCGCATGAACGCCCGCAAGCCGGGCGTCTCGCAGCCGCGCGAGGCGCCGAGGGCGAGCCAGGGCGGGTGGAGGAGGTTTGCGAGATGCGCGAGGAGGAGCGAGTGGAGGGCCGTCAAGGGCGGATCTGTCGTGCAGGGCGAGGCGGGTGGGACAAAATCAGCCGTGGTCATCCTCCGCGACCCCCTGCGCGCACAAGGCCGAGGAAGGAAAGAGGGGGCGACGGAGCGGACGCACAGTCCAGGCCCCAATACGGCAGATCGTAGAAGTACCACTCGCGGACGGGCAGGTGGAGTGTGATCTCGAGCCAGTGCCGCTGGGCCTCAAAGTCGCCGAACATCGGCGGGTTGCCGAAGCCTGCCGAGCGCGAAACGGGGTCAGAAAGGTGATGGCGAGGGGAGGGCGAAACAGGAGGGTGAGGCGACGACGACGACGACGGACCGGAATGCGAGCCGACGCCAGCAAGCCACTTTACGAGCGCGAGCAGCCCTAGGCAGAGCGCAAGCGTCGACCGGCCTGAACGGCCCGTCTCAAGCATGTGTGCGATCAGCCGGCCGAGCGGGCTGCTCTTGCCCGTCGCGCTCGGGGCGTCGGCCCCCGCTGAGGCCAAGGGGCGCGCGCGGGAGAGAAGGCTGGTATAGGCTGCGGGGTGGGAGGAGGAGGTTGTCGACCGTGGTGAGCGGCCGGCGAGCGACAGGACCGAGCGGTCGGACCTGGGCGTCGACCGAGGGGAGAGGACCGGCGAGGCGAGGTCAGCTCGTCGAGGGCTGCCAGGGCGCGCTGGACTCGGCGCGACGAAGGACGGACATAGCACTCGAAGTCGACGGCCGGCGGACCCTGAGATGAGGAGCAGCAGCAGTAGAGGCTACTCTGTTGAGGGCGACCATGGCGGGCAACGAGACGGTCATGGTCGGCGACAGCAGGGAAGATGGGCGCGCATCGCTTCTCGGCGCAGCAGCATGCCCTGCCCTGACCGCCGGTCCTCCGCCTGGGCGGTCTCTTGCCCCTGTTAGGAGCCACGAGGTTCGAGAGAGATGGACGATGGTGCTGCTAGCTGAGACCCCGTCTGTCCTCGTACGAGGTCTTCGAGCTACAACTTGCCAGACCAGCTCTTGCTAGCCTGATCGTCCTCCGAGCTGCCGGCGGCCCGGGTGACCCTCGGCAGCCGAGGGCCCTTTCGACGCGGCCTGACGACCCTGCCAAGGTGGGCCGGATCGCCGTCCGCCCCTCTGCGCGTTCGCAAGGGCGCATACATGGCGCTTGCCCGGCCTGAACGGAGACGGAATGGACATTGCTCGCGAGTATGACCGGTAGAGGCGGCGGCGTCGTCGTCGTCGTCGTTTGCTGACTCTTCTCGTCCTCCGGCTATTCGAGCCGGCCGCTCTTCCCCCTCCCAACCACCATCTCCATCTTCCCTTCCTTCCCCCACCATGTCCCTCGCTCCCCCTCCCAAGGCCATCCTCGAGGCCGGCAAGCCCTTTGCCGTCCATGCCGAGCTCGTCTTCAAGCAAGGCACCGTGACCGACAGTGTCCTGGTCGACCTCAAGGAGCTCGAGAAGGGCTCGGCTGCCGTCCGTCCCCCCCCCCCCTCTCCCCTCTTCGCTTTTCGAGCTCAGCAACGGGCATGGATGTCGCTCGCTCGAAAGGCATCTCGCTCGCTTGCTCGCTCGTCCGCCTGCCCGTCTGCCGTGCCTCCCACCAGCTCCGCCTCCCCCTTCCTCTTTCTCTCTCTTTCAGCTGGCAGGATGGGTGGGTGTGGAGCTGACCCAACTTCCTCCTCTCTCTATCGAGAGAGGGAGAAAGATTGAGAGGGTCGAACCCTCTTATCTCCCACCCCTCCCTTTCTTTTCGGGAGCCGGGCTAGGATCTCCGCCGGGTCGGGCCGGGCGAGACGGCTGCTCACTCGCACAGGCGGTGCCGGTGGCGGATGTCGTGCGGAGGGGCGAGGCGGTTGGAAGCCGGCCTGGTAGGTTGGTGGGTGCAAAGAGGCAGGCAAACAGGCAGGTCGGACGGGCTCTTTGCACGTGGGGCTATAAGTAAGGGAGGGAGGGAGTGAAGAGTGGGGGGAGGCTTGCAGATCCAAGAGGGGGGGGGGGCTCTCGACCTACACCACCATCACTACCACCACCACTGTTGCTGCGACTGCTACTGCTCCTGCCACTGCACCCTCACCCCCCACCCCCTTCAACTCACTAGCCACGAACGAGGCCCTGACCGTTTCTCTCCCCACCTCACCTTATGGCAGGAGGACGGCGTCGAGAAGTACCACGTCGCCCGGGACGGTGACAAGGTACCTTTTCCCCCCTTCTTCCTCTTACGGCCATTCGAGGTCGCATGCAGCGATACTGACCTCCCTTTCCCCTTCCATTTGCCGCCCCTCAGCCCGAGCGCTTCTGGATTTACGAGCACTACGCGAGCCCGCAGGCGTTCCTCGCGTACGTCCCTATCGCACCCCTCTCCCTCTGAGGCGACGAACTCCCCCCTCCCCTCCCCCTTGCTCGACAAGCCTTTCCCCGATCCTCCGCGAACGCCTGCGGCTGACCCCCTCTCACTCCTGGGGCTTCGATCGACCGATCCGACACGCTTGCAGCCACACCAAGGCCCCCGCCCTAACGTCCTTCTCGGCCAAGCACAAGGACTCGCTCGAGAAGTCCGTCCCGCCCCTCAGACTCGCCTCGACCCGACCTAAACCCAAGGGGGGGGAGGACATCGCTGACGCGCCTTCCTTCGCACACGGTCTGCTAGGCTCTGGCTCAACTACGCGTCGTTCCTTTAGATCACCCTCCCCCGCCCGCCGACGGTGCATGATGACAACACCCCTTTCTTTACATCGCCCGTCGGCCCGTCAGCCCCCGTCGGCACGATCAAACGAAACTCTTTATCCCCCCCCGGTGGTCCTTACTCACTGGCCTCAGCACGTCGCATCGCCAGTGAATAGGTGGGGACGGAGGGAGAACCCCCGATGCCGGCCTTCCGCTGAGAGTGAAAGGGAGAGGGAGGAGAGGAGGGAGGGAAGGAAGGGGAGGATGTGCTACCAGACAGGCTGATGGCTAGACCAAAGGAGACCCGACCCGCCCAGCCCGCGCGCGCGCAAACCCTCTGGCCAGCCCACCCAGCCCAATCCAGCCTGTTGCCCGGCTCCTCGCCCGGCCTATGCCCGGCTCAGGGCTGACCTTTCAAGGGTCTGTCGGGGGTCGACACCTCTCTGCATCGCCCTCGGGGTTCAGCCACCATGTCCCGACTGCCGCCGCGGCCGGCGCGAGGAGGCCGATCGTCGAGAGGAGGTAGATGGCCAGGCCCGAGAGGGAGGTGCCAGAGTCGAGGGCGGCCGAGAGCGTCAGGAGCCGGCGGGACGTCCAGTTTGGGCTGAGGGGATTAGTTGCGGCGGGGCGAGGCAGGGTTCAGCATGAGCGACGGGATTGACCGGGAAGGAGGGCTGGACGGGGTGTGGGAGGGTGTTGAGGGCAAGGGTGGGAGGGTGGTGAGGGCAAGGGGCACGGACAAGCGGCGTTTGACCGGCCCGTGGAAGACGAAAGCGACGATTGCGCCCGTCAGGAGGATATTGGCCGGAACGGCCGGAATCAGCGTCGCCCCGCTGCACGCAATGGGGAATACACTGGAGGGGGTTAAAACCCCCAGCCAAGCGGCGCAAGTCAGCGGTCCGGTCGGCCTGAGCGGAACGTCAAAGGGGGAGGGGGGCGGACAATTTGTCAAACCCTCGGGATGGGAAACGGCGGTGGAGGTAGAAGGTGATAAGCGGGACGACGACGCCGAGGGGCTACGCAAAGAAGCGGCGAGGAGGAAGGTGCGCGTGCGTGCAGATGGTCGGTCAGATGCCTTTCTTGAAGGCGAGGGGACGATGACTGTAAGAACTCACGAAGCCGAGGTCTGCCGAGGGAAGGGGGTTGAGGAGGCACTTTGTCAGGATCGACCTTGGAAGGGTGTATCGACGCGAGCACAGCGCGAGGACGTACACAGCAGCCGGTACTTGCCCGCAAAGAAGCGGACGGGCGAGACCTTCAGACGACGTGTAGGGGTTTGTGTGTGAGTGCTGTCATCGGAGACTGGCAGCAAGCCGGAGAAAAGGCAGGTCGCTTGCAAGCCGACTGACCGCGCCCCAGATGATGCTTGCCGAGTAGAAGACGGCCGGCGCTCGGCCCGTCCATTGGCCTGGGGCCCCTGACGTGTCAGCTTCTTCCGGCCGCTTGCTGGTCAGCCTCGGCTCGCTCAGACGTGCGCACCTGCCGGATCGACGAGCGTGCCGTCGAGGAAGGGCCGCTTGGCGTCGATGACTTCGACCAAAGTAAAATAGTTCGTGACAGCTCCGAGGCCGGTGCCGATGATCTGGGCGAGCATCATCTTCTTGTACCTGAGAGTGAGTGGCGTCAGGCGGCTGAGGGGCCAAGGAGGAGGGGGGGTAGGGGGGGAGCAGTGCAGTGAACTAAAAAGGACGCACGGGATCTTGAGGTAGAGCGCCAACCTGGCGTGCCAAGGGAGGTAGGAGAGGGTCGTCAGCGGGGAATGGGCAAGGTGAGTCGGATTCGGCTGGCTGGCCCACTTTAGATCGCTCGTCAGGTCGAGTGCCTGCGACCTGCAAACCCAGAATGCGCAAGAGGCGTTAGCCTGAGGAAGGATTCCGGAAGACGCGTCGCTCCTCCTCACATCGCCATGTAAGCATTGCACTTGAAGAAGATGTTGCCGACGGGTGCGCCCGGCCTGATGAGGCCGATGAGGAACTCGGAAACGACGTTCAACCCTATGGTTGTACCCGAGGTTGCTGAGACGATGCCTATCGGGACGAGGAAGACGACCGCGAGGGCGATCGAGAGAAAGAGGGCCCAAAGCGGGGTCTGTGGTGATAACCGCTCGTCGTTCAGCGAGTCAACGCAGGAGCGCTCATGTAGAGCGCCATCGGGAGCTTACGCACCTGGAGAGGCGCAAAGGTGACCAAAAGAGCCGAAGCGACGAGGTTGACGGCAATGATGCCGACAAACCAGCTCTTCGGCACCGGTTCGTAGCTCCGCATCAGCCGATTATGAATGTCGTCGTCCCCCTCGCGCTCGGCCCGAGTACTCGACCAGAGCGCGCGCCGGATTTCGGGCCCGTGGAAGAGAGCGACGTGCGTGATGACCGAGGTGAGCGCGGCGAATGAGAAGGCGTACGAGAGGGCAAAGTACGGCGTAAGGAGGAGCGGGGAGGCACTCTCCCAGGCCGTCTCGTTCAGCGTCAGGTCGGGCGCGAGGACAGCGGCAACGTCGAACCTGAGAACCTCGCGCGCACCCCGTCAGCAGGGGGTCAGGGCCTCACAAGCCGCCAGGACGCACTTTTCGTGCGCCGAGTTGAAGAGGCCTGCGGTGACGGGCGAGGCAAAGCTCTGCGCGTCCCAGATGTCGGCGAACCTGGCGTGCGGTGCGCAGGCAGAAGGGAAGGTGTGGTCAGAGGAAGGCTCAGAGAGAAGGCGCGACTGCATCGGCGCACCAGAGGATTGGCGTGATGACCCAGAGCATCGTCGCCATGCCGCCGAGATAGCAAGCCAACGCCCATGGGGGCGTGAACAACGGTCCGCTCGCTCCGACCGCACTCCAATCGAACGAAAAGTCGAGGAAACCGAGGCCATCGTAGCCTGATCCGAGGACGCGGGCCGAGACGGACGAGGAGGCCAGGCAGAGGAGCGGGATCGAGTTGAGCGACGGCGCAAGCCAGCCGGGCAGAAACTGGGAAGATGAGTGCAATGAGCGCGGCGAGAGGCGAGCGATGTCAGCTTGCGTCGCTGAGTTAGGCAATCAGGAGCACGGCCCGGATGCCCTGACCTGGTAGCAGAAGGTTGCACTGCATGCAAGAAGACGGCCGGCGTTAGCGAGGGCCTTTTGATGCGAAGGTCGGCGGGGGCGCACGCAAAGACGAGCATGAAGAAGCGCAGGCTGCCGTCGTCGCCCGTCGTCCGGTGCAGGGTCGAGTACATGCTGCACGTCACGAGCGAGTTGGGCCAGATCATGGCCTGAGTGGCGCCAACGCCATCAGACGAGACGGATCAGCTTGCAGGGAGAGAATTAGAGCGCAGGATGGCAAGGGCCGCACCGCCGGCCGGACGAGCAGAGTCTGGAGGAGGCCGCTCTGAGGAGAGACGTGCCCACGGGGTCAGCTAGGACGGACCCGGCTACTGTATTGAGTAGCGGCGCGACCTACAAGGCCAAAGCCGATCAGCTGGGTCGTCAGCAGCAGGGTGATCCCCGCGAGCGCATGCAGCTCGCGATGGAAGTAGAGCGAAAGCACGGCGGCGATGTCGGATGCGTAGGCGGCGCCGTTGCCCGACTTGGCGAGGACGCCGATCAGGACGTGCTCTTTAATCGAGAAGGGCCCGGGATTGAGTTCGAGGCCGAGGAGGCGACGAGAGGGGAGCCAGCGGGCGGCGAGCTTGCCGAGCGGGTAGGTGACGAGGATCACAAAAAGATCGCTGAACGAGGCCGAGTTGGAGCGGAAGTACCAGACCTGCCAAGAGCACCGGGGGGCATCAGTCAGGGCTGCCTGGGCGGGTCAGGGGTTGAGGACGACGTACCTGCGAGGAGGCGGCTCCGATGACGCAGAAGACGCTGCCGAGGACGACGACGCGGAGCGTTAACGTCGGCAAGGTCGGGTCGTCGGTCGTCGGGACCGTCTGCGTTGGGCCGAGCAAGGGACCAGACCAGTCAGCTGCTCCCTTCGGGCGGCTTGATCGATCGAGGAAGGACGGACGCGTCGGATGATAGCGGCGAACGAGCCCTCGTCCTCCTCGTCCTCGTCGGCCTTGGCCCGGCGTCGTCGGCGCCGAGAGACGGGCTTGCCGTCGGTCGCCTCCTGCTCGTCGTCGGACGAGCTCTCTGACGAGCGCCCGTCGCCGTTGAGCAGGCCGGCATCCTCGAGCTCGTACGCTTCCTCCTCGTCGACCGAGGTCCTTGGCCGGCGGCTGGTACGTCGACCATCGCGCCCGCGTCCGTCGCTGCGCTCGCCCCTGTTGTCATCGTCATCGGCGGCAGCGACGAGGGCTTCGAGAGCCAGCGCGTCACAAGCCTGCCGGTAGTCGAGCGAGGGCCGTCCGTCCATGCCCGAGCTGGACCAACGGAGAGGAGAAGCTATGGGTGAGAAAGGCCGGCAAGAGGGTGCAGGTCGCCGCCGTCGTGGTCCTGGAGGGCAAGGACGTTTCAGTTAGCCATCTCCGCTCGGGGGCCC
>Ga0308160_10002583_pt1 | contig 21589 bp, 25 predicted proteins | sample PhyFR1_FD_201036 | JGI IMG/M metagenome (GOLD analysis project Ga0308160, IMG submission 201036) | Phyllosphere microbial communities from UC Gill Tract Community Farm, Albany, California, United States - DLSLF.R1 | ecosystem: Host-associated > Plants > Phyllosphere > Unclassified | place: USA...
ACACGCCTGCTCGTCTCTTTCGTCCGAAAGAAGCTCTTTCAACACATGCGGACGAAGGTATCCCACGGGAGGGAGCTGCGCTTGAAAGTCCTCGAATGTGAGGTGGAAGGGCGTGTAAGTCTCGCCCGTTTTCGGGTTGAAACGAGGGAAATACTGCTCGTATGGCGAAGCAGGAAAGCTATCTGCAGCCATCACTACGGGCAATAGGGAGCGGTCGGCACTGATTCCTAACGACATGATGAATGTGGTGTCGAGCGAGAATACGTGATATCGAAGGTATAGAGACTTGGTAGAGCTGCGTCCCGCTATATTTGTGCTTGCGAGTCAGTGATACAACCTTTGTTCTCACACATCGAGCTTTCTCATACTCCCTTCATTCTCACACACCTTATGTTCACACACACACCCTTTGGACTCTCAAATGACGACGTACAACGACAAAGGAATGCCAAAGGATGAAACGAGGACGGCTATGCGAAAGGTTGACCGGACGTCCTTTTGTGGAGACTCCGCACGACTACGGCGTCAACACAGGAACGGGCTGCCAAGTCGACGCACAACACAGGCTTCATCTCCTTTACAAATTTGGTTTAACTACAAAAAGCCTGTCCTCCACCTCGCTCACTACTGTCCACCACGAAGACGAAGGACCAAGTGCAAGGTCGACTCCTTCTGGATGTTGTAGTCGGACAAGGTACGTCCATCTTCAAGCTGCTTTCCAGCGAAGATCAATCGCTGTTGGTCTGGCGGAATTCCCTCCCTGGTGGGTCAGTACGATGCCGTGGATATTCAAGGGTCGACTCACTTGTCCTGGATCTTCGACTTGACATTGTCAATGGTGTCGGAGCTCTCGACCTCAAGGGTGATGGTCTTTCCAGTGAGGCTAAGATCAGCATCGACTTTGCGGCGGCTGGCGCTTACTCACGTCTTGACAAAGATCTGCATACCACCTCGCAAACGCAGAACCAAGTGAAGGGTAGACTCCTTTTGGATGTTGTAGTCCGAAAGGGTACGGCCGTCTTCGAGCTGTTTACCGGCAAAGATCAATCGCTGTTGGTCTGGGGGAATACCCTCCCTGAGGATTAGCATAGTGCAGATGGCGCGCAAATCTATACTCACTTGTCCTGAATCTTGGACTTGACGTTGTCGATGGTATCGGAAGACTCCACTTCCAGGGTGATAGTCTTACCAGTCAGACTGACATTAGCCTCTGACCATATACTGGCGAATGCCACTCACGTCTTGACGAAGATCTGCATACCACCTCGGAGACGGAGGACGAGATGCAGAGTGGATTCTTTTTGAATGTTGTAGTCGGAAAGCGTTCGACCGTCTTCCAACTGTTTACCAGCGAAAATAAGACGTTGCTGGTCTGGTGGGATACCCTCCTTGTCCTGGATCTTGCTCTTGACGTTGTCGATGGTGTCCGACGATTCCACTTCGAGAGTGATCGTCTTACCGGTAAGGGTCTTCACGAAGATCTGCATACCACCACGGAGACGCAGAACCAGGTGGAGGGTGGACTCCTTCTGAATGTTGTAGTCGGAAAGCGTACGGCCGTCCTCGAGCTGCTTTCCGGCGAAGATGAGACGTTGCTGGTCTGGCGGGATACCCTCCTTGTCCTGGATCTTGCTCTTGACATTGTCGATCGTGTCGGAGGACTCGACCTCAAGGGTGATCGTCTTTCCCGTGAGGGTCTTGACGAAGATCTGCATACCTCCACGAAGACGGAGGACAAGGTGGAGGGTCGACTCCTTCTGGATGTCTGGAATTAGCGAAGAGGATCGGGAGACGCGTCGAAGCGTTGCCATCGCGGCGCAATGACTTACTATAGTCAGACAACGTGCGGCCATCCTCAAGCTGCTTTCCAGCAAAGATCAATCGCTGCTGGTCTGGTGGGATGCCCTCCTTGTCCTGAATCTTGGACTTGACGTTGTCAATTGTGTCGGAAGACTCGACCTCGAGGGTGATCGTCTTGCCGGTGAGACTGTCGTCAGCGCACGTTTGGGTGGCGATAGCGATCGCGCTGGAGCGGTACTCACGTCTTGACGAAGATCTGCATGGTTTGTGGTGTTCAGTTGGTTTAGATGTAGAACTGAATCGATAAGCACGGGAACAAAGAAGTCTTGTGTGAAGGTATAAAATGAAAAGGTCGAATGGATTGGCACGCCATATATAGACTGCGGCGTGGTTGACTCAGCACGGCCCCCTCCACCCGGGTCGTCCCATCCTTCCGCGGAAGACGCTGGAATTCCCCGTTTCAGAGCGCGTGCGATCATGGAGAGTAGAGCAGCCAGGGGAAGAACGGTGACTAATGCGCATGCATGGCAGTGACGGGTGTTGGGTAGATGACCGAACAGGTCCTTGCCACCTCCCAGGCAGCCACTAGGGCGTTCTGAGACCCCTTGACAACGCCGATGCACGGATCATCGCGGGAGAACGAGACGCAGATTGCGTCAAGCGCATCGAGCGCAGATCTAGCTCCATGGGGATGAAAGCAGCCCACTCACGTAGTATAGACCGGTTCGATCTGATGGAGTGGGTGATGTAGAGAGGGATAACGATGACGAAAGGGGGAGGATGCTTATCATCCCCGGATGGCTAGACCCTGACAACAACAGCGGGGCACTCGGCGGCGTTATCTTTCGGCGATATGCGATAGTGGCACTCATCACGCGTCACCGGCAACCTCGCGAGGTCATGCTCAGAAGCTCAGCTCACAGGTAGTAACCCACCTTCTCCTGTACTTACTCTCCACGCTCCGACTCCATCTGCATACATCCAATACCATCCTTTGCGTTCGACACGCTCCTACAGCTAGACACACTCATTCTCAGCTAGACCATTCCACTACCACGTGCCTGTAAACAACGTAATCCCAAGCTGGCACAGACCTGCTGCGACTACACGACATCCACCCATTTGTAGCATCAACCATACCTCAGCATGTCCATCTCACTCCCCAATGGCACCCTTCTGGCCGCGCCCTCTTCGTCTCAGGCGAACGTCTCGGCAGCCATCACCCGCATTCTGCATCTGTCCAACTTTTCAGCCGAGTACGCCTTGGAGACTTTGAGATGATAGATTGTGCTAATTATCAGGCTGAAGACGAGGGATATCCAATCCATCTTCAGAGAGTATGAAAATGACAAAGGAGGATTCCGTATCAAATGGTTAGACGATGTCAACGCCCTCGTCGTGTTCGCGGATCCCACTGTCGGTACGTGCAGCCCAGCATACTCGCGCAGTTACTGACATGCAGCCAAACGAGCGTACCTGTCTCTTCTTGTCAAACCGCCCACAACCTTCCTTCCTCCAGCAACTTTGAGGCCATACGACCGACCCGATGCAACCCAGATCATCGCCTCGCTAGCAGCACGCACCATGGGCCATCGCTCATCCATGTCTAACGCCATGTCCACCTCAACCATAATCGCCCCGCCCGAGTCACACAATCGCACCGGCTCGATGTCTGGGAATCTCAACTCGGGCTTCACCATGCCTCTTGGCACGAAACAACATCGGTCTTCTAGCTCCTCCATCTCTGGCTTGCCTGTATCAGGCGGGCTCAACGGAATTGCTGGAGCAAGAGGCCATCAGCGAAACGGTTCGGCTTCGAGCTCGTGGACACGACAAGGCCTCGGCGGGGGTGTCCTCAACTTCTCCATGCCGTCTTCCTCGTCTGCACCTAGACTGGCGACCCACTCCGAAACGTCGCAGCTTAGCCGGTCAAGCAGTGCGTCAGAGTCAGAACCAACAATCATCATGGACAGCGCGTACCCTCGAACCGGGTCAAAGATGCCATCGGCGACCACAGGCGGTCGGAGGGAGAGTGTGAGCGCCGACAAAGCGCTGAGAGAGGTCCAGAAGGCGATGATGAGTGTGGAAGCGCGAGGATAAATTCTGCGCCGCTGAATAGCGCTTGTTGTATTATTATCATCTCGCCATGATATGTCTTCACATCGTCTACGCCTTTCACGCCCTTTTGCGTTCAATCTCGGCGAGTCGACCGCCTGCAGCAGCTTTGGCCGACGGGTAAGACCGGCCGATACCAAGCATGTAGCTCATTCTGCAATAAGCGTCTGCTTGGCTCATCGGGCATATCCACTACTGACCTGACAACAAAGAGGAAGACAGTGATCCAGACATTGCCGTTGATGAGTGTCGTCCACTGTCCCGGGGAGCGGAGGAATGACATGGGCATGGGCAGTAGAGTCAGTGCGATGCTAAGATAAGTATAAGTTTGCGATAATTCAAGACGAGAGCTTACTGAGATAGCTGAGAGGTCAGTTGCTGGGCTGGACGAAAAGAGGGAGACAGCTCACATCGGCAATAGCAAGCGGAACCAGTAACGCTTTGACCAGACGTTGCTGCAGATCGGGTCGTTCGGGCAAAGTCCGCTTGATGGTCCAGAATAATGATAGAGAAATGAGCGCTAGGAGAAAGAAGCCTGAATCATCAGCACGACCCAGACACGCCCATCGACGGAGAAGGAGCAGAAACGCACAGCTGCCAAGACCACCAATGATCATCTGCCCGCGGATTGACAGGCCCATACCGGCCGTTGATCTTTCGATAGAGCCTGGAAGCATATCCCGAGCGTAATCGTCTGGTCTTCGGATGGCGTATTCAGCTCCAGCGAGCGTGAGCATCTGGAATCAGTCAAAGTGTAGAAGAGTATCCGAGGTATCAGTACGTACAGGCTCAACGAGCATGAAGAAATAGTAGTATTTGGCCGGGAGCGGGTTCCTGACCCTCTTGATCTGAGTGCTTGACATTGTGTGGGAGCGGATCTGAGCAATTGAAAGTGAACAGTGATGGCAAACAGTAACGACCAGCTCTGATGGACTAGAAAGCGTCAATACGGCTGAACTCGGATAGCGATGACGAGGAGTTCTTCCGAGGTGGAATTACCGGGACTGCCGCAAGACAACGCGGTATGTTCTCTATTGTCACGCACATCCTTACTGAGATTTCGCCTTGTATCGCCTGATTATCCATACCACATCAGGCCTCTCACTGTCTTTGCATTCGCAATGATTGCACACGTTTGGAAGCTCAGGTACCCGGGTGGGAGAAGGGAAAGCTAAACAGCCGCCATTACACTGGGCACTGCAACGTTGTGCACGCGTCGCCAGCACGCTACGGAGTGCCCGGCAAACATCTCACTGCCATCTTACTGATTCGCCCGACGACTTCACTAATCACACAGGACAAGCAATGAGCTAAGGATAATCCGTCGAAATGGTCTGCTTTAGTCTGTCGCTGGGAGGCTTTCGACGTGTCGCCGTTCGTCTGTCAGGCCTGCCTCGCTCAACGGTTCTCGCCGCCATCGCGGGTCAGCGAGACATTTCGAGGATACGAAAGCAGAGTGGCACTCTCCGCTTTGCAGGCTGAGGCCCCGTTTCTGAGACCATTCGAAACCCGACCAAAGCCTTACCCTGCTCTTCCGGGTCGCTTTTAACCGAGTCGTCCACCGCAGACACTGACGCTCCCATCGCGTCTGCAGGCCGCTGAGTATATTCACCTCTCTGACCTGACTCGACACTCTGCCATCTCTCACAAGCCGACTCACAGCAGCACCTCAAGTCGTCGATTTGCCAGATGCGGATTTCGTGGACTACACCTCCACAAGACGAATATCGGTGAAAGTGGCTTGACACCGGCCATCATTGCAATGTCGACCACCTCCACCCCCGCGCCTCGCGACCCAGGTGAATGCGAGAGAGAGGCAAAAGTTTGGAGGATGCTACTCAAATCTCCATCTCCTAATCCTTTCCTTCCACACCAATCTACTCACCTCGACGCTACTCTAGCATCATCATGAGCGTACCATCTACTCCTACACTATACTACCACCCCCGAGCCTCCGGGAGTGGTGATACAGGCAACACAACTTCGACTGGGTTCGAGATCCATACGCCTGATGAGCCTATCCATCCACCTCGGGTCGATTCTCCCGATAGCTTTGGTCCGCTTCGTCTCGACCCGCGTCGCTTCGAACCATCCCAAGTTGGCTCGCTCCGATTTCGTCGTCCACCTCCTTCGTTCCCTTTCTGGGAAGATTTCGGCGAATTCGAGTACGATGGGCGGGCCGAAGCCGACAACGTTTCCCTAGAGGAGTACGACCCCGATACGTGTCCGCCTGACTGGTTTAAATCGCACTGGAGGGCTGAAGACTATCCCGAGAACGGTACACAGCCGATTGTTGTGGACACTCAGGCGGCATCTGGCTCAACCACCCTCAGTCCGAGCTTCCCCGATGCTATCGAGGACGAGCTCGAGCCGCAATACGACCCTCGCCTGCCTGAAGCAGAGCATATCGCTGCCACTTATATCGGACCCGGCTGCAAGGGGTGTCGTTCCTGTTCCCCATTACCTTTCGAGCGTTCTTTCGACTCTCTCGACCCATTCGTCTGCAACTACTCTCGAGGTGTGGCTCAACACCTTGCACCTCCGCGGTCTTATCAACCGGCCTCTTCCGGTCAACGATGGAGGACATCATCGCGGCTCGCTGACCGTACGACCCCTCTCCCTGAGTTGCTCGAAGTCACGCCGAATATCTTAGCTTGGCACCGTCGAGAAACCGCCACATTCGAGGAAAAGTGGTTCTCGCCTCCTCCAGCATGGAACGCGGCAACGCCGACTTCGACCGGGATGGGATCGTCGATGGACCGAACCGTCGCGCGCCACATGCAGATCACGGAAGAACAGTACGATCGGGACTTGAAGGCGGAAGCGAAGCAGGCGAGGAAGATAGTACGAAGTGAAAAGCGGAAACAGCGGGTCAAGCGGGTGATGTCGTCTCTAGAGGAAATTGTGGATCGTTTGGGTGGGTCTTTCCTTGGACTTACAGCGAGTCGCTGACAACCAGCCATCTTCGACTTCCTGACGGACCGTTCAGTAAAGCCGTGCGATACCGAGGATCAATGCACGTTGGTATGCCGAGCGACTTGTCGAATGTGAGTCACAGAGCGACTGTCAATTAAGCGACACTGGCTGACTTCAGGAAACGACTCGCTCAAGCCAAAGAGAGAGAAGAACGGGCGGCTAGGAAACAAGCACGACGGGACAAATGGGTCAAGAGCGCGATTGTCGCATAGACGGGGCGCTTGACGTATACATCTTGGGTATTTGGCTGCTTGATACACACATGCATTACAGACTAGTCGCTGTCATCTCCGTGACTCTCGCATTCTTCCTCGTCCTTCTTCTTCTTGCTCTTCGCTTTCCCCTTCGCGGCCGGCTCTTTCTTCTCCTTGACCTTTTTCTCCTTTGCCGGATTGATCTTATCCCTCTCTGCCCTCCACCTCGCTTCTATCTCAACCGATTTCGACTCCCACTCATCGTCTTCGATCGCTTGGATTTCGTATAACATCTTAATCTCCCGCACCCAGAGTGATAATTCGCCGGCTTCAAGGGGGTTACTAGCTGCCGGTGTTTCCAAGATGAGGGGTATACCCTCCATAAGGGGATCTCTCATGATCTCGCGGAAAGCTGTCAGTCCAATTTGTCCACTAATGTCAGCTCTGGCTATCTTCCATCGACTCACAGTCCGATATTCTCGTGCAGATCCTTGCAACCCCCGAGCTCGGCTTTCGAGTCGTTCAGATGCACTCCGGCCAGATACCCATTACCAACCTCCTCGTCGAATTTCCGCATCGTCTCGCGGTACGTATCCCGCGTACGTATATCGTAACCGGCAGCGAAGAGGTGGCACGTGTCGAGACAAATCCGTACTCTGTTTTTATCCTCCACTAACGCGATGATCTCTTTCAGATCGTAAAATGTCGTTCCGACGAGGTTGGATTTGGCATTCGCCATGTTCTCAATGACTGTGACGACTTCGGGGACTTCTTTGTGCACTCGATTGATCGCTTTCGCTATTGTCTTATACGAGTCTTCCTTCGAACACGCGCCGACGGTCGATCCAGGACTGGCGTCAACTCGGGTACAGGTATAGAACGTGGGCATCAGAACTTACTGCCAGTTGTACATCTTGATACCGAGCTGGTGACACCGGTAGATATCGTCTTTGAAACACTGGTAAGAGGTGTTCCACTTGACCGGATCGGGGTTACCCAGATTAATCAGATAACTCCCATGGACCAGAATCGTTTCTGGTCCATACCCCACCCCGCCTTCTTCTTTCGGTTTCATAGCTGCGTGGAACTTATCGATCACGTCCTGTTCAAACGGATTCGACTTCCACTGTCGTTGAGACTTGACGAACATGGCGACTCCATTCGCACCTGCTTTGCCCGCTCGGAACAGCGCTGTCGCCATACCGCCGGCAATTGAGGTGTGCGCGCCGACATAGAGCGGTCGAGGAAGGGTGGACGTCGAAGCGACGCCACCGTTCGCTGCAACGGTCAGAGGGGGTAGGGCGTACATCGGATGTCCGGCTCGACCGGGGTGGTCGGCCGGGTCGAGGTCTGCTGGAGGCCATACACTGGCTTTTCCTTTACCCTTCGGTTTGGCGACCGGCTCGCCATCTTCCTTCTCCGCCTTTGGCTTGGCTTTCGCTCGAGACTTCTTCGCGGGCGGGGCATCGTCTTCATCGCTTTCTTCGTACTTAATCGCCTTTCCTCGTTTCTTCGGCGTGGATTTATCGGAGGTCTCCTTCTTGACCGATGCTTTAGGGGCGGCGTTGTCGATGGCTTCGTTCTTCACAGCTGTCTTCGCCGCTGCTTTCGGAGCGGATTTGGCAGCGGTCTTCTTTCCTTTGGGCTTTGTTGTCTTCTCGACAACATCCGCGGCTGCGCGATCATCGGACGACAAGCTACTGGTGGACGACATGTGGTAGCGTGTAGCGATAGCTAAGGGTGGCAGGCTGGTTTGTAGAGGCCGGAAGAGGCAGAAGTTCTGTACGTAGCGGATGGAAGAGAGGCTAGGTCGTAGATAGCTCAAGAACCGAATGCTGGGCAATAGTACAGCGTTCCAATGTTGAAGTCAGACGCGTTGAATCGGACCGAGCAGTGACGTCGATGGTGTTCGGAAATTTTGGTTCCGCCGCATCATTCTCCGGGATCGCCCTACTCTTTACGCTGATATAAATCCACATCGACAACAACTGCACACTCAACATCCCATTGCTACATTCACACTGTCAACATGATCGGAAGCCTGCGCCTGATCGCTTCGTCTTCAAAGACCGCCATCCCCCTCCGCACTCTCACCACTTCTGTCGCTCGATCGCTCCCTCCCCGATCGTCTTTCTCCAAACCCGGTCCGCCGCCACTGCCCGCACAAGAACAAGCAGAGTTTGACGCTTTGCTCAAAGCCAACCAGTCTATTGGCGCTTCTCCTGCTATCACCGCGCCATCGGAAGATCTCGCCAAACACCCCGATATCAGACGAGGACCGCGACCCGAGTTCGAGGGGGAAGTGAACCCGAAGACTGGGGAAAGGGGAGGTCCGAAGGTGGACCCGTTCAAGGCAGGTGATAACGACTGGCAGTACGGAGGACGAGTCACGGTGAGTTCGCTTTGTCTGAACTGAACGGGCACTTACGTCCAGGATTTCTAGAGTCGCTGCATTGAGTGATGTCACAACAATATGCATTACACGTGCCAGGTACCAGATAACTCCGGCGTCGTGCCAACACACTATAATGACTCAAATGTGACTCATGCCTCTGAGCTCGCTGGACTTGAGGTGATCAGGGTGTCCGAAGTCCGAATTACTGGAGACGGGCTACTGTGTGTAACTCATTGCGGTATCATACATCTGCATTGACGACCCGAGGTGCACTCATTCATGCAGGGTTGGAGCGAAGCTGTGCTCAGTTCGCGTAGACAAGTCTATGTCACCCTCGCGTGAGCCTTTCTGAAAGCTGTGAGATTTTGCGCCACCGACCTGCTGGACAGGCACATCAACAAGCGGGGGACGTTTTTTAGGCGCCTTGGTCCCATCGCACCCGAACACCCGAAAGGAAACGCGCTTGTGAGTTGACTCCACCGCTCTACCTCGCGTCGGCCATATGAATCGCATAGCACGGCTGCCATCCTGTCAACATGGTCAGGGCAACGTTGTATGATCCGAGGTCGTAATGACCAGGGAGAAAGAAGATCCGGCGGAAATTAGTCATAATCCACCCCGCATTCAGCTTTGCGCGCTTTCCAGCCCCTGAATCTCGTCCAAGAATCATTTCTCACATTCCATCGAGCCCGCCGTGCGTTGTACAAGTGGAACTTCATTTGCATCTGAGCATACCTATCTTGAGCATTGCGGAAAGTTCACGCCGGATCAGCTCGACTACGACGATCGGTAGGCAGGGGATATACCGTAAAGTCGCCCGTCCAGATTCACCAGTCACCTGTCCACACGACCCGGCTGTCTTGGCCTCGGGTCTTGCCTCTCACAGTGTTTTGCATCAACTCGTCAACACAACCGTCCTTCGACATTTAGTATCGCCTTTCGTCATCAGCTGCGATCATCTCTGTCGCGCATATTTCGTGTCACGAAACAACATCGATACACACTTGTATCATTTTGCCGCTTGGCACATTGCGACGCACCTCGCGACGCAGCGTTCCGGCATAACGACGCTTCGACAAATCGGCACTTCCACATATCTCGATGACCCTCGACGGAAGTCATGACGATGCTCTATGATCGTGCTCAGCCCGAAGCGGGACCGAGCCGTCCTCGCCATGCACCATCGCGCGTACCATTCTCCCGGCTCCGTGTTCGACAAGACCAGCCGGGCGCGTCTACCTCGCTCTCTGCGCCTTTGCCATCAAACACTTCGGCACCGGCTCAAAGCACACCGACCGACCTCTTCCCCGTCACGTCTGTCCTAGCGAATGTGACATCTACGTATATCGCACCGACTAATACGTACGCGTCCTTCAATGGCTCGTCGTCGGACCTCTCTTCATCGACATATGTTCCAGCGTCCCGGGCATCTTCGTCTTTCTCGCGTCCGTGGCAGGTGTCAACCCGATCGACGACATCGCACGCCGCTGAGCAGACGCCGTATGTCGCGGGTGTTGTCATGCAAATGGTCCTGGGTGGGGATAATGACGACCAAGCGGTGTACAGTGTACCCATGGACTTTGGTCACGGCGTGCTTGGTGGCTCATCACGGAAAAGGAGACCGAGTGCAAATTGGAACGGTGGTAGCGCCCAGACTGTCAACTTGCAAGTCGACCTGGGGTCTTCAGATATGGTGCGTATACCTACCAACGAAGGCTGATGATAGTGGGTTGCATCGACGACTTGCACGACAGACGACTGTGAGACAGCACCGTCACTCTTCAACGCTTCATTGTCACTTGACGCGGATACCGACATGAATTTCAAGTATCAAATGGGCGAGGTCAGCGGCGGTGTCTTCTGGGAGCAAGTACAGCTGGGTGGATTTGGGATAGGCTACCAAGCTTTCGGTGAGACTCGTCAATTTACGTTGGACCATGCTCATCCTCAGTGGCTGCCGATCAAGTCACAAATGAAGATCTGTCCGGTGGAAACTTCACCGGCGTGCTCGGCTTGGCTCGTCAGTTTTATTCATCACGGTTGCCCAGCAGAAGCTGACCCTGCAGTACCGGCAAATTCGATCATCATGAACGAGATTCCGGGAGTCACCTCTGGCGCTCCTGACGGAGCTACCTTCCTCGACAATTTGTTCGGCTCTGGTCTCGGCGCACCGACACAGAGGCTATTCTCTCTTTCGCTCGAACGGCGGGAAGATGTCCGGACATCGTCTACATTCGGCATTGGGGCTGTCTCGAACGCCTACTGTCCGCTAGAGAGCTGTAAACCGAATTATATGCCGATCATACCACAGGCTTCGCTGGGCGCTACAGGTTACTTGCATTGGCGGCTCCCACTAGAAGGTATCAGCTCGACGACGTGGAGTAGCGACAAAGATGGAACGAGTCCGACGACACAATCGATACCGCTCGGAAAGAGTCAGGTCGACACATCTCGAGCGGCGCCGCTGGCGGTTCTGGACTCGGGAGGCGTAGCCATTTTAATTGGATACAAGCCCCTGATAGACTCTATCTACTCAGGCTTCGGCATTGCCGCGAGCGCCGACGGGTTGTGTGAGTACTCACGGCTAAGCATGGCTGACGTCAGACCGTATGCCCTGCACAAAGCAGCTCGCCCTTAGCTTCAACTTTGGTGGGCAAGAATATCCGATTCATCCGCTCGACATGTCGTGGCCAGACCCCACGGATCCGTCGCAGACGACATGTATTGGCGCTTTGCAATACTCCAGCACCCTCGGACCCAGCGGGGATCTGATCCTCGGTAGCTCGTTCCTCAAGAACGTCTACTCGGTATTTCAATACCCGGACAACAACGGCAGAGGTACATGGCAGCCGACTGTCGGGATGGTATCCCTCACTAACGCTTCCGTCGCGTCACAAGACTTCTACGCCGTCCGTGTCCAGCGGCAATCCCTCGCCGACGTCTCGTCGAATCACAAAACCGGTGTCGGGGCTGCAAATCCTTCTGCGACGGCGACTAGTGCTGTCTCCAATCCAGGCAACGTCTCCGGCTCGACCAGTCATAAAGGTGTATCCACCGCGGTCATCGCTGGGGTCTCCGTCTTGGCGCTGTTCGTCTTCGCCGCCGGAATATTTTGCGCCTGGTGGTTCTGGCTCAGGAGGCGATTCGGGAAGGACGGCAAAGTGGTGTATGACAACAATCGGGATTCCCAGGGCGGTCATCAGCCGACTCTCAGTACATCGAGCCTTCGCAGTAAGAAGCACAACGCAGCACAACGGCAAAAGAGCATGGTGGATGGGTACTCGGACTACGAAGACTCTTGGGTATCCACCACGGAAGGCGCCGATTCGATCCGGCTTGGATACCTTCCCGAGGTGGCAGAGGAAGACGACGGTCACATGGGTGTGGGGATCAGGTCATCGCGAGCATCTTCGTCTCGAAGCACAGCGAGGGATCGACCCGACTCAGTCGATCTGGATGACGAGGAAGACCAGCCGGTTAAGGCTGAACCTGTCCCGCGCGCAAGCACAAGTCAACGCCGCGACCGCTCGCCATCTGCCGGCCGAACTCTGTCGCTCGCGGCCGACGCTTCCGAGTCGACCCGATACCCTTCTTCCTATGGGTATCCGCGCTCGAGCTCTAATTGGAACATGTCGGGACCGTTCCCGTCACCGGCGAGGCAGTCTTTGATGCGACCGGACTCTTCCCCGATGTACGATATCCGGTCCTCAGACTATTTCGACGTAGGCACATCAGGAAAGGATAACACCGACAGGGGTAGGGGAACAAGTGCTGGCCGTGTCGGCGGACGGGCAGTCCCGGCGGCAGCGGAAGAGGGTGATGTGTTCGGAGATGCACATGCAAAGTGAGCCGTTAGCACATGCCAGAGGAGGTCGAGAGATACCTGCAGTGCGAGCTCGCGAAGGGGGAGGTGGCGTTGAGCAGAATCAGCTACAGAACTGTAGAGCCGAATCGGCAATCGTAGTTTCAGATTTGACAAGGACTTTCCATGGACAGTAGTGTAGCGATCTTTATGCGACATCAGTGCGCAAACGCTGGAGCGACGCGAGGGACAAGGGTCATTGTGGCGACATCGTTCGTCGCCGAGATGGTTGGGGTATCCTTTGAGGCGTGCACCCTGTGGAGATGTCGGTCCTTTGTGGGGCGTCGCTGACGGCTGGAGGAGCCGGTCGAACCCGCAATGTACGATGACCATTTCACTCAGGTCAGTGGTCGTCTCAATGATCGGTATGCTATGAGACGCGCGCGCTATGGACTTTTACGCCGACGATCATGCAAGATATGACTTCCCCTACGATAAGGCGGCGTACGAAGCGTACGACGCGTACGATGGATACGACGGGTACGACAGGTACGACAGGTACGACAGGTACGAAGATGCGTATAACTATGATACGCGGCCGCAAGATATCCACAATGATGGGTTTTACGACGACTCACTCCCCGAAATCAATATAGAAGACGAATATTACGATGAGGCCAACGAAGAAACGGAAGAAGTCTGGCTTCCATATACCCCTCCACCACCGCCACAGCCCTCTGGCCAATCCGGTCCACAACAGCAGGTCGTATTCGCTTCACCGGGCTTGAGTCCCGGTTTAAGCGCTTACCCAGGTAATGGGCAGTTGGCGGAGAGCTACTGTGTCTTACATCCTGGGCAATGTAGAGACCGAGGTCTCACACAGCTCAACGCGAGCGATCTGGCGAATACGACGGAACAGGCGGGCGGAACAAATGGTGGGAAGGGACTCGGAAGAGTAGATCTGTCGGGGTTGGGGATGGTACTTCTCATCGGGCTTTTATTGCTCGTGGGAGTTCACTTTGGATGGGATAGCGAGAAGAAGCCGGGTCCAGGTGAGTACACAGATCGGACATCCCTAATTGGAAAGATTCGGGGAAACCAGCCAAAAGAGAGCGAGGAGAGGAGCCTAAGTCTGGCATAGGGAAGAGCACGAAACCCGCCAAACCAGTGTCCGATTCTTCGACACCCTCAGAACCTGCCAAGGATACCTCTCGACCGTCGAAGCCTGTGAAAGATTCCGGTGGGTATTCCACCACGGCTCAGAATCCTTCTGGACTACCAGGGGATCATATTCGCCACTTCTGCTCCGTTTTGAGCTGACACCAGCCAACCCAGCCAACCCAGCCGCCCCAGCTGTCGACGAAACGCCTGAGCAACGTAAAGTTCGCGAGACGAAAGCCGCCCTCGAAAAAGCCAAGTCGGACCAAAGGAAAGCCCAAGCAAAAGGCGATGAAGCGGCAAAGAAGACGGCTGACGAGAAAGTCAAGAAAGCGCAGGATCGATACGACAAGGCCAGAGCGGAAGCCAAAGCTGCTGGCGGGGGTAGCAATGAACGGACCGGGCGACCTGACCGACCGGAGCGCGATACGCAAGCTACTGATGAAGCAAAGCGAAAAGCAGAGGAGGCCAAAGCGGCTAAAGCGGTTAAGGCAGCAAAAGCAGCAAAAGCTCAACAAGACGCGGAACGCGCTGCCGCCACGGCGGGTACTGCTGCTGATTCGGCTGAGCGCTCGGCAAACCGGGCGAAAAATGCAGATGGCAAGTCTGTCACCACTTCATCGGACAAAAGGACAGATGGACAGAAAGCAGCCGATGCGCAGGTGGCGAAAGCACAAGCAAAGGTTGATGCCGCGAAGAAGGCGGAAGGCGAGGCGAAAGCAAACGCTCGGGCAGACGAGAAGAAACGTACCGGTCAGACACCGAGTTCAACACCACAGACGAGTGAAGTGAAGGCGGCCAAAGCGAATCGAGAAGATGCAGAGAAGAAACTGGGAGAAGCGAAAAGGAAGAAGGCGGAGGCCGACGCTCAGGCGGCTGGGGCTAGAGCGGGCGAGACTGCTGCACCCAAAAAAAGCCCTAACGACGGTGCGGCACCCACCACCGGTGCGGCTTCGGTCGATCCCAAAGCAGCCGAGAAGGCGGCAAAAGAGGCACAGAGATTAGCAGATAGGGAAGCAAGAAAGCAGAAAGCTGCCGAGGACGCGGCCAAGCGGGCAGCCAGTGCTCCAAAGGGGGAGCCGGCCCCACCAGCTTCCGGCAGCGATGACAAGGTGAAACAAGCGGAAGATCGGGTTCGCAGGAAGAAAGCAGCTTTAGAGGCGGCCAAGATATCAGGCGATCCAGAGACTATTGCGAAGGTGCAGAAGGATTATGACAATGCGAAGAGAGATCTAGCGAAGGCGAAGGCCAAGAACAGCACGGACGCACCCGCCAACGTACCGCCTCCCCCTCCCAGTAGCAACTCGTCAGCCCCGAAAGCTGAAAAAGAGTCACAGTCCAATCCGGCGCCTCCTGTTCGCGCCAAGACGCCGAAGCAGAGTGAGGCGGAGAACAAAGTCAAGACGGCAGAAGACAGGGTGGCCAGAAAACGAGCCGCCCTCAAGGCAGCTCAAGCAGGTCGCGATCCCGCCAAAATTGCCAAGGCGGAGAAAGAATACGCTCAAGCTAAGAAAGACCTAGATAAGGCCAAGGCGGGAAGCAACACGGCAAATGCGGATGCGGCAGTCGACCAGGCCCAAAAAGATCTTACCGCCGCCAAAGTCGCTGAAGCCGTTGCGCCAATAGGTCAACGGACCAAAGCGAAGAACGAACGGAAAGACGCCGAGAATAAGCTAGAGGACACGAAAGCTGATCAGAAAGTGGCGAAAGCGGCCGAAGAGGCGGCAAAGAGCCCCAAGACGGATCGGCAGAAACGTGCCGAGGCAGATGTGGCGAAGAGGAGGAAGGAGGTGGCGGCGGCTCGGGCTGCCGCCGATGCCGCTGCAGGCGGTAGTAGTGAGGAGAAGGTTGCGGCCGCTGAGAAGCTCATGAAGGCTAAGGACAAGCTGACCAAGGCTCAGAGAGAGCAGGAAAAAGCGGACAGCGAAGCTGCTGGGAATCACGCGTCCGCCACCGGTGATACGCAAGGTCGAGACCTGACGGATGCGCAAAAGGCAGCGAACGGGAAGGTCAAACATGCGAAGGAGGGGATGTCTAAGGCGAAGAAGGAGTATGACGCTGCGAAAGCGTCAGGAGACAAGAAGGGCATGGAAGCGGCGAGGGCGAAGATGAAGAAATATCAGGATCAGCTCAAGTCCGCCGAGCAGGAGAAAAAGAAGGCGGACGGCGAAGCGGAGGGGACTGCTGGCGGCGACGACCCGACTTCGGGGGACGAGGGTGAGTGCTCTAGGAAGGAAATAGCAGAGCTGATAACAAGGGGAGGGGGAGTCTAGCAGCTCGCTGACTCCGTGGAAAGTTTTACCTTTTCTGCTCATCATACCGCTGCTTGGTCTGATTGGCGGCGGCCAGATCAGAGTAGCTGGCCCTTCCTCAAGGATGGGAGGCGGAGTATTCACACCACCCGCCTCCTTCGTTTCCAGACCGGTGGGACCAGCTCGAAGCTGGACAGCTAGCAACAAGCCGCCAGCGATCAACATCAATAATGTCAACGCGCAAGGAACCGATATCCCCATTAACATCGCCTCGACCGGAAGCGACACGGCGTACGTCGAGACTCAGCCTGTCGTCGAAACAGCCTCGGTCCCTCTAGATATCCGCTTGAACGGCCCCACTGACCCCGATCGACTGGTCGGTATGGTCTTTGCCCTGATCATTGCCGCTGCGCCACTTATGATCGACTGGTCGCGCGACTGGCCAATGCGAGAGTATACTCCGACAGACTACTTCGCACCGATATACCACTGGATGATCCTGTTTGTCTTTTTCGTGTTTGCACTATACACTGCGGACAGGCGACTAGGTATCTCAAGGACATACGGCCAGTCGGTCGTGGCTCGCTTGCACGTCGTGGGGGGGCTGATCACGCCGGCTATAGCTGCGACTATTGAAGGATCCGAGCATGTCCTCTGGGGAGTGGAAGATATGGTGCTGGGTGATGGGAAGAACCTTCTAGGCATGGTGATCGCGGTGGGACTGCTGGGTGTGGTGTCAATGAGGGAGCCGCCCAAAGAGGGGTTAAAGACGGAATACGCGGCGCCCATAGTGCAGTTCATGTACCTCTTCGGCATGGGTATAGTCGGTATGTTGTTCTGGAATGCATGAGACGTGCACCATCAGCCGAAATTGTCATACTGGCCGACGATATCACCGTGAGATGCAGAACCTCGACACCCTCGCCTGCCAGACGGAAAGGCTTGGCAGTGGTCGTTTTAAGTGGGATGTCAAATAATTTCTCATCGACTTGAGCTGTTTCCGGCGGGATCTGTGCGTGGTAGACGAGCGTCAGGGAGCAACATCCCAACACGCCAACTCGATATCGCTGCAGCTGATGACTGGTCGTTGACTCCTTTGCAGCATACTCGACGTCGCGCTCAACACATACAGCATCCGGCAAGCAGCACATCTTTCAGGATCGGCAACAGTCCGCCCATCCGCCGGGAAGCCCGACCGTCTTTCCCCGCAGCAGCACGGAAAGCGTCACACCCAAGTTTGAACTCGTCACGCACTGCGCCTATTGGTAAGCTCATCTGAAGTCTCATGCATGCTTGTTGCGTCTGATTTACGTATCTGACAGCTCAGATCTGTCTCCCTACAACGTCGACTCAGCACCTTCGCGTAATCTCTCAATCGCTTGGTCTCGCAAACCATGCCGTTCCTTCAATCCATTTCTTCATTCTTCTCCGGCCAACCAGCCGACCACGCGTCGACGTCGCGGCAAAACCGACGGACAGCGCTGGACTCGACATTCGACGCGTTTAGTCTGCCATCATCACGGTACGGCGAAGGAGGACGTTTAGGCGCGGACCCAGTGAGTTTGGTCCTCGATGATAAAGACCAGCCTGACGGATATAGATGGACAGTAATACAAGCTCTCCGGGACCATCTCGTCGAGGCAGCGCAAGCTACGCCTATCCTCCGCCGCGTGAAGCATAGTAGGTCTTGTCAGATATGTACTTCCACTGTACTAACGCTACAGCCAACCATCAGCAAACACCACTCATCCGCCTATCTCCCACACGTTCCATCGTATTCGGAAATCCCTGGCAGAAACATTTCCAGAACTCCTGGAAACCTTGAATGGAGGTGTTGACGTCGCTCTGCTCGGATCGTTCGAGCGGGAACTCGGATGTCAACTCCCCCCGTCTGTGCGGGAATCCTTCCTCGCGGCCGATGGGCAGGACATCGACTCTGGCTGCGCAGGTCTCTTCTTTGGTCTTTACCTCCTCCCACTGGAAGATGTCATGCGGGAATGGACTTTTTGGCGACAGGCAGAGCACGACCCCGAAGCTGGAAAGAACCCGGCTGTATTAGCGACTATGGCTAGCGTCCCGCCATCCTGGATCAAGCAGCTGTACGCTTGTCGAGGGTGGATCCCGTTGCTCTCCGATCGAGCGGGCAATTACGTCGGAGTCGATCTAGATCCCGGACAAGGAGGATCATGGGGACAGGTGATCATCTTCGGAAGGGATTTCGACCGCAAATGCGTCGTGTGGCGAGGCGACGGCGAAGGCGGATGGGGCAAGTGGCTGGCTTCATTTGCCGATGAGCTGGAAAGCGGAGATGGATGGGAGGCCGACAAGTCCGGTTCATCGGATGAGGAGGAAGAATTAGGGTACGATTCGTACAACGGAGGAGCTCAATATGGGGAGAGCGGAAAGGGATTGAGGTTGGCCGGCGAGTATCGAGGCTGGAACGTCCTGGAAGCCTGGTGGGACAAGAGCGTCAGGCAATGGGAGCAGCTCGGTTTAGGGCTCGATGTCGAGGCGATCGAACGGGGACTGCATGAGGCTAGGCGGCTTGCTGGACTTGATGACCGACAGGACGAAGCGGGACCGTCTCGGAGCGAACAAAATGAAGAAGTCCCAAGTGAGTTATCAGCGCAACGTCATGCTGATGGAAGTCTTCGTCTCGCCGCAAATCCCTCAAGCACCATCTACACCGGTTCCAGGCGACAGCGACGCGCTCCTTCCGCCCGCCTCACCGGATCAGGCCAGGACTCAATTGCCTAAATTTCTCCACCAAAAGATCCCCGTCCGCGTCATCACACCCATCGCAAGCGCTTCGGACCATCCTCTTCAGGCAGGACCTTCGACCGCGCCTGGTGGCAACGATTTGAGCGCAGGGTACCTTTCCCCGCCAGACCGACGGAAGTCTCGAGCCCCGCCTCCTGTGCCGACATCGCTGGATCTCCCCACGCGGGCCGACGTGCAAGCCATGTCGGCGATAGCGACGGCCGAAGCGAGTGGTTTGCGCGGAGGCTGGATCATGAACATGGATCCCGGAGTCAACGCCCGCCGACAGAAACCTGATAACGAAATGGTCGACATTGATCTCGAAGGTGGACGAGGCGAGAAATTCGGGTCCCCACGTATCTCAGCTGAAGATATGGAACGGCTGCGCGAAGAGGAGAAGCTTTCACTAGCCGGAATCGAGCAGCGCAACAGCCCCCGACTCATGCCATACAGCCGGACGCCGTCGCCATTAGCCCGCGGTGGCTCTTTGGAGATCCCAGGCCTCCCGTCATCCAGCGGCATCGGAATGGGACTGCCGCAGGGCTTTGAAGGGGCTTCCCCGCTCAAACGACCGCCCCCTATCGCCACATATTCCGACCCATCTATGCGCAGGCACGGCACGCAGGATGAAGATCGGGATACCCCGGTCTTAAGGTCCGACCGCGTCATGAGCCGGACAGTGCGGGAATCGAGCGTATTCTCCGAAAGCAGCCAAGACGGTTTGCTCGACGTTCGCAGTATACCAAGTCGGTCTCAATCGCCGGTCAATGGCGACTACGCGAGTTCACCGATGACAATCACCGGCAGACGGTCAGTCGAATACGATGATGGAGACAGGCGAGAAGAGCTGGGCAGTCTGGAAGACGACATGCAGGACATTAGTCTGAGCGAGAGTATAGAGAACAAGCACGGCGGAGGACTGAGAGAGGTCGCGGTATAGCTTGAAGAGGTTTAGGGATCATGCATGTGCATACACATCGGTCAGCGATTTATGGGATCATATGAAGTGGTACTGCGACATGGACATGAAGCTCGCTGTGCCGACTTGCGATAATCGAGCGGTAGCAGTATTAGGAGGCGCGAAAGCTTCTATGACCCAGACAACCCAACCGAGGAACCCGGAGAGGTCGTCGTCTGTAGAGGTAGAGGAAGGATGAGACCGGCGCAGACCCCATTGAGCGGGATCTTGGTGTTTCTCGTACTCGGCAAGCGCGGCGGTAAGTCGAGGGTCGGACGTAAAGGGCGAGACAGAGTACGGTGGCGGAGCATCGCCACAAGGAAGATAGGGGGAGGTCTGGGTGATATAGGTGGACGAAGGCATTGAGGTAGTTGTGGATACGGTTGAGTGGTTGGGCGGTGGGTGAGGGAAGACGATAGTGAGGCAGGATGAGGCGATTGAAAAGCCTAGCTCAATTAGAGACGAGCAGTATCGCACACACACTCGTCCCGTTCATTGTGCGTACTGTGAGATGTAGGGCATTTTCCAACGTGTGAGAAAGATGTCATCCTTTCAGAGTATCCGTCCAATCGATCTATCCTCTACGCCTGAGAAGACTAGATCTTGCTACACAGTGCTGCACACTCTGTCCCGTGAAGTCACGACGACGTCGGCTCCCTTCTCGTACGTCACCGCAAAAGCAGAGGGTCGAGCGTCAGAATACCACGAAAGGAGCCGATGATGGGTTGAGTACAAGCAGCGTGGGCGCTTGTGCTCGTAGCTGTCCCAATCATATCCCACGCCAACATCCCACCAACGATCAGCCTCCGTCAGCTCTCACCAGCCCGAAAGACCCTCTCCACCATCCACAACCCACTTGCAAGGTAGCTGCACACGCGCATAACTCAGACTTTTGCGCGTCGATCGACCTCTCCACCTCTATTGGACCGTTCCATACTGCTTCTCGTACATCGGTCTGCCCGCTCTATACGATGATCACTCATCGCGCCTTACAGGGAGTCACTGCGACCGAGAAGGGCGAGTACAGCCCTTGCTCCTTGAAGACGGATCATCAGGGAGAAATCAGATTGGATGGAGCCTTCTGCGTTGTAGCCCGGTGGTTCGCAGAGAGATTGAGAATCGCAGGCGATCATCGCATCACACGTCGTATGCCCGGCCAGCCAGCTACACGTCGGCGCT
>Ga0308160_10002584_pt1 | contig 21587 bp, 19 predicted proteins | sample PhyFR1_FD_201036 | JGI IMG/M metagenome (GOLD analysis project Ga0308160, IMG submission 201036) | Phyllosphere microbial communities from UC Gill Tract Community Farm, Albany, California, United States - DLSLF.R1 | ecosystem: Host-associated > Plants > Phyllosphere > Unclassified | place: USA...
CCAACCCGGATGGGAATCCACGGAGATCGGGCTTACCTGTATCCGCGATACCGATCGGATTGGTCGTGCTCCGCATGGACGTGCCTGTTCGAAGCGTGCTGCGTCATCCTCGGCTCCGGAGAGCAGCGCAGACAGCCAGGTTGCGATGGACCACCGGCCGAAGTCGCCTGTATTTCCATCCACGATGGCTGCATGCTTATGATCTCCAGATCTTCGATCCTCGCCTTGAAGTAGATGGCCAATCCCATCGCTTCGATCAGGCTCGCGATGTAGATGAACACTACCCAGCGGGGTATGGAGTGAGGTCGGGATATTCGCTGCATGAGCAGCAAGATAGAAGTTGGAATGCCCCAGGTAATTGACCGCGGTCAATTTCCAAAAACGGTTTCAGAGGGGGTAAATCTGGTGGCGTTAGCGTTGGATGTTGGTGAAATATTAGGCAGACTTCGCCGTCCGGACGGTGGTCGGAGGATATGGAGACAAGCCTGTGACACATCAACACTTAACGCTAACAACAATATTTTTTGATGCAAGCGTCAATTAAATTCGCGCGATGCGCCTAGACCAGTTTTAGCGGTGGCTGATGGCGCCGATGGCTAGCCGGAGCGGGTCTTGGATGCCGCCGCGTGCAACCTGCCGTCTGCAGCTGCCTTTGCAGTGATGGCGGCAGACCCTTGAAGATGCCTATACAGCAAGTTTTTCCACAAGCCCATTTCTTTATGTAACAGCTGTAACGAGGCAGCACATTTTGACGAAGGCAGGCCTGCGTTGACTATATTTGCGTCGTGGTGCGCTAGCTAAGGCGCTCAATGTGTCGGACCAGATGAACGGACGCCACTGTTCACCGATGACGTCAGGGCCGGGTTAGCACCGGCCACCGCAAAAGCCTCAACGCCTTTCGGGTTGGGGCTTTTCCACTTTGTCGGCGGAGTTGCAGAAGCGGCAGCCAGCGTGCCGGCTTCGTTCCAAGCCGCAGGCCAGGGCCGCCAAGGTTTTCCATGCCGTTGCCCAGCTCAGGACCTGGTCCACTGTTGCGTCTTCCTGCGAAAGCGTTTCAGGACTTGATCCGATGGCTCGCCCGGCACAGCCTTAATCCGGAACGATTGCCGTCACCTCGATTTCCACCCGGGCACGATCCTCGATCAGCGCCACCACCTGCACCGCGGTCATCGTGGGGTAGTGTCGCCCGATGATGTCGCGATACGCGTCGCCAATCTCCTTGTAGGCATTGACGTATTCCCGCTTGTCCACCACGTACCACGTCATGCGCACGATATGCTCAGGCTTTGCATCGCCCTGTGCCAGCACCGCCACGATGTTCTGCAGAGCCTGCCTTACCTGGCCAGCGAAATCATCGGTCTGAAACCGGCATTCGGCGTCCCAGCCTACCATTCCGCTTACGACGACCGTACGGCCGCGGGCCGAGATGCCGTTCGAGTACCCTTTGGCGCGCAGCCAGCCAGGCGGTTGTAGAAAATCCATGAGCTTGCCTTTCCCTGTTCAGTTCGTTGTGTTCACATGAAACGCCGCGATGCGTGCGCGCAGCGGATCCGGTATCGGCACCGCGCGGCGCTCCTTCAGGTTCATCAGCGCCAGCACCAGGCCGGCGCGCACCCTGTCTTCTCCCGCCGGCCCTGCCAGCCTGACCTGCAGCGTGACGGATGCGCCCCCGATCTTCAGCACGCGCAATTCCGCACGCAGCACCTCGCCCAGTTCGCTTGGTGCGACAAAGGAGGTCTCGACATGCACGGTTGGCAAGCCCAGGCCGCGTTCCAGGTGCAGTTCGCGGAAGCTCGTGCCCAGCGCCTGGGCGCACCAGTCCTCCACCAGGTTATTGAACATCTCGAAATAACGCGGATAGAACACGATCCCGGCCGGGTCGCAGTCGCCGAAGCGCACTGTCACGTTCTTAGCAAAGACAGGGCTCTCGCCTTCCTGCATGGCATCGATGGCGTCGTTCATGCCGATGCGTCACGCAGCAGTTCGCGGCCGATGATCATCTGCTGCACCTCGGTTGCGCCTTCATAGATGCGCAGCGAGCGGATCTCGCGGTACAGGCGTTCCACCGGCTGCCCGCTGACCACGCCGAGGCCGCCAAACATCTGCACGGCGGCATCGATCACCTGCTGGGCAGTCTCGGTTGCCGTCAGCTTTGCCATGGCGGCTTCCTTGGTCACGCGCTGCCCCTGGTCGCGCGCCCATGCGGCGCGGTAGGTCAGCAGCGCCGCGGCGTCCACTCCGGTGGCCATCTGCGCCAGTTTGGCCTGTGTCAGCTGGAAGTCGGCCAGGGTTTTACCGAACATCCTGCGCGTGGTGGCGCGCTGCAATGCCTCGTCCAGCGCGCGGCGCGCCATGCCCAATGCCGCAGCCGCAACCGACGTACGGAAGATGTCCAGCGTGGCCATTGCCACCTTGAAGCCTTGTCCGGCATCGCCCAGGCGGTTCGCAGCCGGAATACGGCAAGCAGAAAATTTCAGCCGCGCCAGCGGATGCGGCGCTATCACGGCTATGCGCTCGACGATGTCGAATCCCGGCGTGCCGGCCTCGACAATAAAGGCCGAAATGCCGCGCGCGCCGGGCGCCTCGCCGGTGCGCGCAAACAGCACGTAGATATCGGCAATGCCGCCATTCGAAATCCAGGTTTTCTCTCCGTCCAGAACATAATGGTCGCCGTCGCGAGTCGCGGTGCATTCCATCGCAGCGACGTCGGACCCCGCCTCCGGTTCCGACAGGGCGAAGGCCGAGATCGCCGTGCCGGCCGCCACGCGGGGCAGGTGCTGCCGCTTGTGCTCCTCGCTGCCGAACAGGGTAATTGCGCCGGAACCCAGCCCCTGCATGGCGAAAGCGAAGTCGGCAAGGGGATTGTGGCGCGCCAGGGTCTCGCGTATCAGGCAGATGGCGCGCGTGTCGATGTCATCGCTGTTACCGCCATGGGCCGTTCCGCCCACCGCGTGGCGCAGCCAGCCAGCCGTTCCGAGGTCACGCACGAGGTCACGGCATAATGCATCGACGTCCGGGCCGTGCCTGTCGGCGACGTGCTGCTGCGACCATGCGTCGAGAGTCTGCGCCAGTTCGCGGTGGCGTGGCGCGAAAAAGGGCCAGTCCAGATAACGTTGATCAGCCATGCTTTTCCTTAATTACCTTCGAATGTGGGTTTCTGTTTGCCGACGAATGCGTGATAAGCGCGGTGAAAATCATTGGTCATCATGCAGATCGCCTGTGACTGCGCTTCCGCTTCGATGGCTTCGTCAACGCCCATGTTCCATTCCTGCTGCAGCATCTTCTTCGTCATGCCATGCGCGAAAGTCGGCCCGCGGGCCAGATCGGACGCGAAAGCAAGCGCTTCCGTCAGCAAGTCTGCTGGCGCGCATAGACGATTGAAAAACCCCCAGCGCTCGGCCTCTTCGCCGCCAAGCGAGCGGCCGGTGTAGAGCAGCTCGGAAGCGCGCCCCTGTCCGATCAGGCGCGGCAGCAGAGCGCATGCACCCATGTCGCAGCCTGCCAGTCCCACCCGGGTGAATAGAAACGCGGTCTTGCTGCGCGCCGTTCCCATGCGGATATCCGCCGCCATCGCCAGGATCGCGCCGGCTCCTGCGCACACGCCGTCAACCGCCGCGATGATCGGCTGCGGACAGGCGCGCATCGCCTTCACCACGTCGCCGGTCATGCGCGTGAATGCGAGGAGTCCCGGCATGTCCAGCTTCGTCAGCGGACCAATGATGTCGTGCACGTCGCCGCCCGAGCAGAAATTGTCGCCGGCGCCGGTAATGACGATCGCATGGGCGTCCTCCGCGGTAGCCATGGCGCGGAACAACTCCCGCAGTTCGGCGTAGGAGTCGAAGGTCAGCGGGTTCTTGCGGTCAGGGCGGTTCAGCGTCACGGTGGCGACGCCCTCCTTGACATGGAACAGGAAATTCCGGGCTTCGTAATCGGCGATCCGATGTTGGTGGTTGAAGCCTTGCTGCGGCTCGCCGGGTAGATAACGCATGTTGGGCATCCTCGTGTTGATTAATAAAGGCGCAGGCAAGCGTGGCCGACGTCAGGCGCGATCCGCCTGATCGCGGTCGTTCATGGGAGGCTCGTTCAGATGCTGCTTGATCTGCGAGAGCAGTTCGATCAGCTTGCCCTTGTCCCTGGACGACACGCCGCCTAGCAGCTCGGTGATCCATTCCTCGTGCGCAGCCGCCATGCGTGAAAATGCGCGTCGGCCCGACGCAGTCAGCTTCACGCTATAGGCGCGCCTGTCGTTTTCGTCCGGCACGCGCACGACGAGCTTTTCCTGCACCAGCTGCTCCGCAATGCCGGTGATGTTGCCGCCAGTGACCATCATGCGCTTGGAAAGCTCGCCCATGCGCAAGCCCTCGGGGTGCCGCTCCAGCTGGGCCATCAGGTCGAAGCGGGGCAGGGTAATACCGAATTCGTTGCGCAGCCGGCTGCGGATCTCGGTTTCGATGCGCACCGTGCACGACAACATCCGCAGCCAGAGCTTCAATGGCTGGTGATGGTCATGGGTCAGGCGGCTCTCCATGTCGACGACCTCTGCGGCCTTGGTGCGCGTGGCGTCCGCGTCGCCTGCAGCGGTCTTGCGTGGTTTCTTTAGGTTGCTCACAGTATTTCTCCGCCTGCTACGGCAAGGGCCTGCCCGTTCATTGCATCCGATCCCGGCAGGCACAGCCAGGTGACGGCGTTCGCGACTTCATCCGGCTGCACCAGCCTCTTCTGCGGATTGCCGGCGGTTAGCTCGGCCAACGCCGCCGCTTCGCTGCGCCCGGTCTTGGCGACAATATTGGCGATGCTTTCCCGGACGATCTCGGTCTCGGTGTAGCCCGGGCAAACCGCATTGACCGTAATCCCCTTCGTCGCCAATTCCATGGCCAGCGAACGGGTCAGTCCGATGACGCCATGCTTGGCGGCGCAATATGCTGAAACATACTTGTAGCCGGTTAGGCCGGCCGTGCTCGCGACGTTCACGATGCGGCCCCATCCCGACGCCAGCATGTCCGGCAGCGCGGCATGGGTGCAGTGGAAGGCGCCGGTGAGGTTCACCGCAAGCATGTCCTGCCACAGCGCTTCGTCCGTCTTCAGGAACGGCGCCGACTGCGCCTGCCCGGCGTTATTGACCAGGATATCCACGGGGCCAAAGCGCGAGCGCGCCGCGCTGAAGGCATGGCCGACCGATTCGGACGACGCGATATCGGCAACCACGTAATCGATCTGGCCGAACCGGCACAGGTCGCTCACCGTGTTTGCGAGTGCATCGGCATTGCGCGCCGATATTGTCACGCGGGCGCCCTGCATCAGCAAGCCTCGCGCAACCGCCGCGCCGATGCCACGGCCGCCGCCGGTCACGAATGCATGCCTTCCCGCCAGGTTTTGACTGTGAAGCATCATCATCCTTCCAGCAGCCTGGCCGCAAGCTGCGCCGGCGTTGCCATGGCGCTGGCGGCGGCATTCTGCCTTTCGCGTTCCAGGTTGCGCTCCAGTTGCGCCTTGCCCGCCGCGTACTGCCTGGGCCAGTCAATATCGTGGAAGCCGATCTTTGCCGCCTCGTTCAGGGTCCACGCTGGATTGGCAAGATGCGGCCGGGCGATGGCGCACAGATCCGCGCGGCCGGCGGCAATGATGCTGTTTGCATGGTCCGCCTCGAAGATCGCGCCAACGGCCATGGTGGGAATACGCGCTTCGTTGCGGATGCGGTCGGCAAAGGGCGTCTGGAACATGCGGCCGTAGACAGGCTTCTCCTGCTTGCTGACCTGGCCGGAGGAACAGTCGATCATGTCGGCGCCCGCAGCCTTGAACAGGCGCGCGATCTCCACCGCGTCATCGGGCGTGATGCCGCCCTCCACCCAGTCATGCGCCGAGATCCGCACGCTCATGGGCTTGTCCTGCGGCCATACCGCGCGCATCGCCCTAAATACACGCAGGGGATAACGGCAGCGGTTTTCGAGCGAGCCGCCGTAGTCGTCGGTGCGGCTGTTGGTCAGCGGCGAAATGAAGCTCGACAACAGATAGCCATGCGCACAGTGCAGTTCCAGCCAGTCGAAGCCGGCCGTTGCAGCCTCTCGCGTGGCGCGCACGAAATCCTGTTCGATCCGGTCCATGTCTTCCGTTGTCGCCTCCCGTGCCTGCTGCGACACGCCGGCAATATATTGCTGCGGCGACGCCGCCAGCAGCGGCCAGTTGCCGTCGTCGAGCGGCATGTCGATGCCGTCCCATGCGCATCGAGTGGAGCCTTTCGGGCCGGCATGGCCGAGCTGGATTGCCATCCTTGCGGTCGAGTTCGCATGCACGAAGTCGACGATGCGCTTCCATGCCGCCGTGTGCTGCGGCGTGTACATGCCGGGGCAGCCAGGCGTGATGCGGGCATCGGCGGAGACGCAGGTCATCTCGGCAAACACCAGGCCGGCGCCGCCCATTGCGCGGCTGCCGAGGTGCACCAGGTGGTAATCGCCGGCCACGCCGTCGACTGCCGAATACTGCGCCATGGGCGACACGACGATACGGTTCTTCAGCACGGTGCCGCGCAGGCGGTAGGGCGTCAGCATCGGCGGGATGCTGGACCGCGCGGCGGCTTGCGGCAGCCCTGCCGCTTCGAACGCATGCTGTGCGATCCAGTGCTCGTAGCGCTCCACATAGCCGGCATCGCGCAGACGCAGGTTCTCATGCGAAAGGCGCTGGCTGCGGGTCAGCATCGAGTAGGCGAATTGTTCCGCTTCCATCGCCGTGTAGCGGTCGACGTTTTCAAACCACTCCATTGAGTTGCGCGCCGCGCTCTGAATTTTCAGTACTTCCACCGCCCGCACCTTCTCGTAGGCGGCGATGACCTGCTCGATGCCATTCGGCCCTTCCGCAGCAAAGCAGCGGGCCAGTTCGATGGCGTCCTCCAGCGCAAGCTTGGTGCCGGAGCCGATCGAGAAATGCGCGGAATGCGCAGCGTCGCCCATCAGCACGACGGGCACGCGCCTGCCGTCGATCTGGTTCCAGTGCACCCAGCGGTCGCAGATGATGCGCGGGAAACGAATCCAGATCGCCGAGCCGCGCAGGTGCGACGCATTGCTGATCAGGCAGTTGCCATCGAGCTGGTCGGCAAAAAGCCTCTCGCAGAACGCGATCGCTTCTTCCTGGCTCATCTTGTCGAGGCCGGCTTTCTGCCAGACCTCTTCCGGCGTTTCGACGATGAAGGTGGAAGTGTCGCCGTCGTACTGGTAGGCATGGGCCTGGAACCAGCCATGCTCGGTTTCCTTGAAGGCAAAGGTGAAGGCGGAGAAAAGCTTCTTTGTGCCCAGCCACACGAAGCGGCATTTGCGGGTCTCGATATCGGGCCGGTAAGTCGCCTCGTAACGGGTGCGTATGCGGCTGTTCAAGCCGTCGCAGGCGATCACGAGGTCGGCGCCGTAGGCCTTTGCCATCTCCTGGTCGTCCGTGACGTCGGTCTCGAACACCAGCCTGACGCCAAGCGCCTCGCAGCGCTGCTGCAGGATGTTGAGCAGGCGCTTGCGCCCGATGCCGCAAAAGCCGTGTCCGCCGGAAGTGACCGTCTGCCCCTTGAAATGGACGTCGATGTCGTCCCAGTGGTTGAACGATTGCAGGATGGTGGTCGCAGTCGGCTCATCGGCATTGACCAGGTTGCCCAGCGTCTGGTCGGAAAAGACGACGCCCCAGCCGAAGGTGTCATACGGCCGGTTGCGTTCAATCACGGTGATCTCATTGGCCGGATCCTGCTTCTTCATCAACAGGGCGAAATACAGTCCGGCGGGACCGCCGCCGATACAGATAATCTTCATTGCGATTCCTTAAAGTCGACCTGCCTGTTGGGGCCTGGTTTCAGGGCGCCCTGGCGGGCAGTGGCTGCCACGGTCACCAGGTCCCAAGGCGTAGCTTGAAACGCTGCACCTTGCCGGTTTGCGTGCGCGGTAGCGATGGGACGAATGCAATTGCCCGCGGATATTTATAGGGCGCGATCCGCTGCTTGACGAATTCCTGCAGCGACTTGACGAGGGCGTCCCCTGGCTCGGCATCCGGCCTGAGCACGACGAAGGCCTTGACGATCTGGCCGCGGGCGTCGTCGGGCTCGCCGATGACGGCGCATTCCGCAACACAGGGGTGCCTTTGCAGCGCGTCTTCGACTTCGGGCGCGGCAATGTTATAGCCGGCGGAAATGATCATGTCGTCGGTGCGGGCGTGGTAGAAGAAATAACCGTCCGCATCCATCTCGTAGGCGTCGCCGGTCACATTCCAGCCCTTGCATACATAATCGTTCTGGCGCTCGTCGGCAAGGTAGCGGCAACCTGTCGGCCCCTTCACCGCCAGCCGCCCGACCGTGCCCGGCGGCAGCGGCTCTCCCTGGTCGCTCAGCACGCACGCCTGGTATCCCGGAACCGGCTTGCCGGTTGCGCCCGGACGGATGTCGCCATCCGCCGCGGAGATGAAGATATGCAGCATCTCGGTCGAACCGATGCCGTCGATCATGCCGATTCCCGTCGCCTGGTACCAGCTTTCCCGCGTCGCCAGGGACAACGCCTCGCCGGCGGACACGGTCTTGCGCAGGCTGGACAAGTCATACTTGCCTGCCAGCGCCGCCATCTGGCGGTAATAGGTGGGCGCGGTGAAGCAGATGGTGGCCCGGCGGTCCTGAATGGCTTGCAGCAGCAGGTCAGGCGTCGGCCGCTCCAGCAGCACGGTGGAAGCGCCCGCGCGCAGCGGGAACAGGAGCAGGCCGCCCAGGCCGAACGTGAATGCCAGCGGCGGCGTGCCGATGAAGACGTCGTCCGGCTGCACTTTCAGCGTCGAGCGCGGAAAGCAGTCGCAGACGGCCAGCACGTCGCGATGGAAGTGCATGGTGCCTTTCGGCCTGCCAGTGGTGCCGGACGTGAAGCCAAGCAGGCATACGTCTTCGGCGGCGGTGTCGACGGCGTCGAACGAGGCGGGTTTGGCCGCCATCAATTGTTCCAGCGACCCCGGCGCGTCGTCGTTGAAATAGAGCACCGGCCCAAGCGAAACCGACTGGCTGCGCGCCAGCTCCATCTCCTCCCTGAGCGGGTGGGAGCACAGTGCGCCATTAACCTGCGCCTTGTCGAGCACCGCCACCAGCTCGGAGGCGCGCAGCAAGGGCATGGTAGGCACGGCAATGCAGCCGGCTTTCCAGATTGCCAGCACGCTTGCAGCCATCATGGCGTTGTTCGGGCCGCGTACCAGAACGCGGTTGCCCGAAACGAGCTGCATGTCTTCGCGCAGTACATGCGCTATGCGATTCACCGATTCCAGCAGCTGTGCATAGGTCCAGCTTCCATGCGCACCATGGATCGCCGGTCGGTCCGCGCAGCCGGATGCAACCATTTTGTCGAGCAGCTCCACGGCGCAGTTCACGCGCTCCGGATATTGCAGCTCCGGCAAATCAAAGCGCATCTCGGGCCAGGCGCCGGGTGGCGGAAGATGCTGAGCGGCAAAGGTATCCGCGTAGGCTGTAGCGGCCATTCATGTCTCCATTATTGATCCCGATCCAGGCAGGATCGTTGCGCCGGGCTCAAGCGCAGGTTTTGAAAATACTTTAGACCTAAAGTATTTTTCCGGCAAGGAGAATTTGGTGACATCGAAAAAAATCCAGGCGCCGTCCTTCTTGATCCGGGAACGGCCGGCCCATGACGTCAGGATGGAAGCCTGCGGCGGCGCACGGCGGAATCGCCATGAATGGTAAGCTGAGCCGTTGCCATCGACGGCGGGAATTGCAAGGTAGGAGACCCGAGTCCTTGTGTTGCTCCCGCAAGGCGAGCGCAAATGCAAGGCCTGCCTGGAGCGGTGAAGTTGTTTGCCGGCGACGGCTTTTTTCCAACGCGTCCGGCGCACGAGCCTGCCGCTCAACATCAAATTAAAACCAACATCAGGAGAACCGACGATGAACACGATTTCCATGCTGATCAATGGCGAGCGGGTACAGGCAGGCAGCGGCGCGCAGTTCGAGCGGCGCAATCCGCTGGACGGCAGCATCGCGACGACGGCGCCGGCCGCCGGCGTCGACGATGCCATCGCGGCGGTCGACGCGGCGCAGCGGGCCTTTCCGGCCTGGGCCGCGATGGGGCCAGGCAAGCGGCGCGCGCTGCTGATGAAGGCTGCCCATGCGCTTGAAGCCAAGGGCGAGGCCCTGGCCGCCGCGGTCGCAGCCGAGACGGGCGGCTCGGCACTGTGGTCCGGCTTCAACGTGCATCTGGGCGCAAACATGCTTCTGGAAGCCGCCGCCATGACCACCCAGATCAGCGGTGAAATCATTCCCTCCGATGTTCCCGGCAGCCTCGCCATGGGCGTGCGTCAGCCTGTCGGCGTGGTGCTGGGCATGGCGCCCTGGAATGCGCCGGTGATCCTGGGCGTGCGCGCGATCGCCATGCCGCTTGCCTGCGGCAATACCGTCGTGCTGAAGGGCTCCGAGCTGTGCCCGGCCACGCATGGCCTGATCGTCGAAGCCATGCAGGAAGCCGGTCTGCCCCCGGGCGTGGTCAACTTCGTTACCAATGCGCCGCAGGATGCAGGCGCGGTGGTGGAAGCCATGGTGGCGCATCCGGCCGTGCGGCGCGTCAACTTCACCGGCTCGACGCGCGTGGGCAAGATCATTGCCGCCGTCTGCGCCAGGTACCTGAAGCCGGCGGTGCTGGAGCTTGGCGGCAAGGCGCCGCTGATCGTCCTGGACGATGCCGATATCGATGCCGCGGTCAATGCCGCAGCCTTCGGCGCCTTTGCCAACTCCGGCCAGATCTGCATGTCCACCGAGCGGATCATTGTCGACAGCAGCATCGCCGACCTGTTCACGCAGCGCCTGGCGGCCAAGGCCAGCCAGCTGCCCCTGGGCGATCCGCGGGAGGGCCCGGTGGTACTGGGTTCGGTAGTGGACATGAGCACCGTCGAGCGCTGCAATGCGCTGATCGACGATGCGCTGGCCAAAGGCGCCAGGCTGCTGTGCGGCGGTCGCGCCGATTCCACGCTGATGCCTGCCACGCTGCTCGACAATGTCACGTCCGACATGCGGATCTACCACGAGGAGTCGTTCGGCCCGGTGAAAGGCATCGTCCGCGTCGAAGGCGTGGAAGAAGCGATAGCCTGCGCCAATGACAATGAATTCGGCTTGTCATCGGCAGTGTTCGGCGCCGATATTGCGCGTGCCATGCAGGTTGCCGGGCGCATCGAGTCAGGCATTTGCCACATCAATGGCCCAACGGTGCACGACGAGGCGCAGATGCCGTTCGGCGGCGTCAAGGGCAGTGGCATGGGCCGCTTTGGCGGCAGGGCCGGCGTCGCGGAATTTACGGATCTGCGCTGGATCACGATACAGACCACGCCTCGCCAATATCCGTTCTGAGCGCAGGCTTCCAACCGCAGGGCGACTCAGCTTGCAGGCGTCATTCCGAGCACGATATCGAAGCGGGCAGCCAGTTCGCCCGGCCGTTCACGGCTTGGCAGAAACGGCACCAGCAAGGCAGCGCGCTGCCCCGGGTCGCGGATGCTGCGCAGGATGCCGTCGCGTTCATTCAGTGCGTGGCCCTGCACGTACAACTGGGTAGTCAGCAATTCGCGGCCACCCTTGCGCAGCTTCACATGGATATGCGGCGTGCGCCCGGGATAGGGGACAGGCCGGATGGTGCGGAAGCGATAAGCGCCATCCTGGCCAGTCTCGAAGCGGCCGAAACCCTGGAAGTTTGCATCGTTGCCAGCGCCGGCATCCCCCGTGTGGATGTAATGTCCATTGTTGTCGACCTGCCAGATCTCGATGACCACGCCGCGCAGGGGCGTGCCACGCGCATCCAGGATGCGCCCGGTCAAATCGGTGATGGCGCCCGCCGCCGGTGCGCGGTGGCCGGCAACGATGGTCAAGTCGTTATCCTGGTCAAGCGGCAACCGGTCGGGGTAGAACGGCCCTTCCGTTTGCGCAGGCGTTGGCGACAGGCTCTGCGCCAGCACCGGTTGCGCCGCGGAGGCCAGCGCACCCAGCAAGATGTGACGCCTGAGCATGTCGACCTGGTCACGATGTCGTTTCATCAGAGGCTCCGTTCGCTCCGGGTTGAATTGGCCTGGTCGGCGTATCGTGATGCTTGTCTCGCGCCGACGGGCCAGCAGGGAAGATCAGGATATGCCAGGAATAGTGAAAATGCACTGCTGCATGCGTGGATGGCAAGGGGCACCTTGTAGCAGGGAAATCCTTCAATCGGGCGTTGCGATGGCTTGCTGCCCAGGCTTGCCTCCATCGCAACTTGTCGCTATGGTTCACGGACACTCGATGTTTGTCAGGACGCGGTAACGGCAGCGTGCCGTGCAAGCCGGCACTCTGCTGAACACATTCCGCTTTGATCCTCATATTCCTGGTAAAGGACGGCATGCGAAAAACCTGGTTGTCCCGGTCTGGCGCACTTGTTTTCTCGGTGCTGGCCATTGCGCCGGTCGCTTGCATGGCACGCGATTGCGATGTCGCAGCCGACGCGATCAACGATGCAGCGGAATTGCTGAAAGAGGTCGGCCGGCAAACAAATCTCGACGATGGCAAACGCCTGGCCCGACGCTTGGAGCGGGCAATCGGTGACGCCGCCGTCGAAGCAAGCGACTGTGAATGCGAACAGTCCGCTGCAAAGCTCGATGCCGCCGCCGCCCGGGTGCGCAGGGCGCGCAGCGCCGACAGTCGCCGGGAGTTTTCAGTCCAGATCAACCATGCCATTGATGACTTCAACATCGGCGTTGCCCACATGGAAATTTGTATCGTTGACTGAGCGCGCCGGCGACCAGTCCGCGCATTGCCCCGGTCCACGAGCCGCTGCATCGATGAACCGGCCGTTCCATGGATCGACGCGTAACCGCCCCCGCTCGAAGCTGAAACGGAAACTGCGGCCTGTTTGCATGGTCTGAGTTGTTCACTCCATTGCCAAGAGCGTTTCATGGACAAATTTCCGGACATTTTTCTTTGGGTGGTCCTGCCCTTGCTCCTGATTCTGCCAATCGCTGTTTATGCGGAAACAGTGCGTTGCGCGACGGAACTGAGCAGGGTGTGCGATCCGTCGCAGGCCTGCACCTCCAGTTCTGATGTCCTGCCGGCCACCGAATATTTCATCGAGCTTCGCCACGACCAGAGCACCGCCAGGATCGCAAAAAAGGTGGGTGGCAAGCGAGTGGCAAGCTGGAAAGCGGGTTTTACACCAGATGCCGACGGCACGAGACTTGTCTATTCGATAGAGACGGATCCGGGCAAGACATTCAGCCTGTCCGAGAGCTTCAATACGTTTTCGTATAGATTCCCGGTCCTGGTCGGAGGCGCCCGTTGGGAAAAATATGAACTCGGTACCTGCTCGGTTGAGGCGCCCTGACAGCGTGCCGGTTTCTGCAGGCGGGCACGCGGCCTGTTCAAGCGCGAGAGCGCCAACGATTAATCGGGTGCGATTGGTTGTCTGCATGCGGGAAGGAATCACTTGCAACGGCCAGCATGCGTATTGAATGCGCGATTCAATCATAAATTCAGTAGCATCTGCAATTGATTGCGCGATGTGAGCTAAAGCGCCGTAAAATGCGCTCTTCTTATGCGCGAACTGGTCATTGTCGTATGACCTTGCTCGCGAAACCAGCGCGACCGCTGGGACGGAGCCCATATGCAAGGTCCATTTGAACGTATGCCTGATCGACTGCCTGACGGCATGACCCCGGCGGCTTTGCCAACAGGGGCAGTCAACGATATGTCTTTCCCGACGACGTCAGCATTGCCCGTTTCCTTTTCCGGCGTTTTGCCTGCCGGCGCGCGGGCTGCCAGGCACGGCAATGCCGGACCGGGCGTGAGGCGCCGGCCATGAGCCGCCTGCTCATCATTGCCGACGATCTCTCGGGCGCGGCGGATTGCGCAAGCGCTTACGCCAGGGCCGGCAGGGAAACGCTGGTGATGATAGACCCCGACGCACCCGGCGACGTGGGCACGGCAGACGTGGTCGCGCTCGATGCGGACAGCCGCCGCATGCCGGCAACGACGGCGGCACAACTGCATCTCGAACTGCACGCACGCTACGCGATTCCGGGACAGGGTTTCTACAGGAAGATCGACTCCACACTGCGCGGAAACTTCGCCGCCGAGGTCGCAGCCGTCGGCAGCGCTGCCGGCCTGGCCATCGTTGCACCAGCCTTTCCGACGGCCGGGCGCACCACTCGCAATGGCCGGCAATATCTCAACGGCGTGGCGCTTGAGGACACCGAAATATGGCGCTCGGAAGGCCTGTCCGGGGTGGCCCATCTTCCGACAATGCTCAAGCGTCATGGCATGACATGCGCCTTGCTGGACCTTGCCGACATCCGCTGCGGCGCCGGCAAGCTCGCCGCGCACCTGGAAGCCGTTGCACGCAAGCGCCTGCAAGCGGTCGTCTGCGATGCTGAGACCGAGGATGACCTGCGGGCCATTGCACAAGCGTCCCGGCATCTCTGCGCACCCCGCTTCTGGGTCGGTTCTGCCGGCCTTGCGGTCCACCTCGCACAGGTCGACGGCGCCACTACTGCCCAGCCGGCAAAGGTGGCCGTGAATGGTTCAATCCTGACGGTGGTGGGCAGCCTGTCGGGCGTCTCCCGGGCGCAGGCAGAGCGTCTGCAGCAGGCAACGGGCATGCGCCGCATCGATATCCCGGCCGGTGTGCTTCGGCAGGGTGCTTCGGATCCGCAGTGGTCTGGCTTGCAGCAAGCGCTTTCGGCAACCCTCGGACAAGGCGATGACCTGCTGCTCACCATAGGCGTGGATGACACCGTCGACATGGACGAAGGCCTGCACCTGTGCCAGGGCCTGGGCCGGCTGCTTGCACCGCTGGCCGGCCTGCTGGGCGCGCTGGTATCGACCGGGGGCGAAACCGCCCGCGCCTTGCTGTGCGCGATGCATTACCGCGGCTTGCGGCTGGCCGGAGAAATAGAGCCCGGCGTTCCGCTATCGATTGCAGTCGGCCCGCGTCCATTGCCCGTCATTACCAAGGCCGGGGCGTTTGGCAACCGCGATACGCTGCTCCATTGCCATGCCACGCTGCTGCAGGCGCGCAATGGCGCTTCGATCCCGACATTTCACACGAAAGGTTCCTGATGTATCTCCCTATTATTGCCATCACCATGGGCGACGCCGCCGGCGTCGGTCCGGAAGTCGTGATGAAGAGCCTGGGCACGGCCGATCTGTACCAGCGTTGCCGACCGGTCGTGATCGGCGACGCCGGCCGCCTGCGCGAAGCGGGGACGCTGGTGGGCAGCAGCCTGGCCGTCCATGTCATTACAGACGTCGATCAGGCGAAGTTCGAGGCGGGCACCGTGGACTGCATCGACCTCGGCCTGATTCCGGCCGGGCATCCGTTCGGCCGGCTGTCGGCGCTATGCGGCCATGCCGCTTACTGCTATATCGAGCGCGCCGTGCAACTGGCCATGGCGCAGAAGATAGACGCCATCTGCACCGCACCGCTGAACAAGGAAGCGCTGCATGCCGGCGGCCATCTCTTTCCCGGCCATACCGAGATGCTGGCCCAACTGACCGGCACGCCCGAGGTGTCGATGATGCTGGTTGCGCCCAAGCTGCGGGTGATCCATGTAACGACCCACATCGGCCTGCTGGACGCGATCCGCAAGATCGAGCCTGGCCTGGTCGGCCGTACGATAGACCGTGGCTACGAGACGCTGGTGCGGTCAGGCATCGTCAATCCGCGCATAGGCGTATGCGGCATCAATCCGCATGCCGGCGAAAACGGCCTGTTCGGCTGCGGCGAGGAAGAAGAGAAGATCATCCCCGCGGTCAAGGCGCAGCAGGCGCTGGGCCGCTCGGTCGAGGGACCGCTGCCGGCGGATACCCTGTTCTACCGGGCCGCCCGCGGCGACTTCGATCTCGTGGTCGCGATGTACCATGATCAAGGCCACGGTCCGGTCAAGGTGATGGGCCTGGAAGCCGGCGTCAACATCACGGTTGGCCTGCCGGTGATACGCACATCGGTCGACCACGGCACCGCATTCGATATTGCCGGCAAGGGCACCGCGGACGAGGGCAGCATGCTGGAAGCACTGCGCCAGGCCATCGGGCTGGCCACGCGGCGGGCCTGATCCGGAAGAGATGGCCGTGTACCGCGCCGCATGCCGGTTTCCTTTCCCGACGATGCTTGCGTCAATCAGCATGCGTTCCCATCCCTTTTCCTTTTGTCAGCGATCGCAATGAGCAAGACCGAAAAGCGGCGTCAGACCATCCTGGGCATCGTGTCCGGTGGCGACGCCAACGTGGAAGCCCTGAGCCGGCATTTCGGCGTGTCGGAATCGACCATACGGCGCGACCTGGCCGAACTTGCGCTGGATGGCCGGATCGTGCGCACCTATGGCGGAGCGGCGCTGCTGCATGGACAGGGCCACGAGCCATCGCTGGACGAACGCATGCAGCTGCGCAGCGAACAGAAGGACGCAATCGCGGGCCTGGCCGCGCGCCAGGTGCAGGCCGGCGACAGCCTGATTCTCGATGCCGGCACCACTACCGCCGCCCTTGCACGCAAGCTCGCAGGACGTGGCCAACTGCATGTCGTGACCAATAACATCAGCGCCTTGCCCATGCTGCTGCGGGAGGAAGGCATCGAGTTGACCGTGCTGGGCGGCAGCGTGCGCCGGCTGAGCATGGGCACCATCGGCCCGTTGGCGGAGCTGATGCTGGGCCGCATTTCGGTCAACAAGGTTTTCCTGGGCGCGGATGGGCTGGCAGCAGGCCGCGGGCTGTGCGAGGCGACGCAGGAACAGGCATCGCTGAAGTCCAGGATGCTGGCGCAGGCGAGCGAGATTTACGTGCTGGCGGACGCCAGCAAGCTCGGCTATACCGGCCAGCAGGCCTGGACGCCGCTGGAGCGGCCATGGACCCTGATCACCGACGAAGGCGCCAGCGCCGAGCAGCTTGCGCTCTTCAGGGCGGACCCGTTGGTAACGGTTCTTGTTGCCACCGATGGCGCCTAGCGGGCGGCCATCAATTTACCGGAGACGATGGCGACGGCCTTGGCTGATGCACGATCATGCCGGCTGAACCGCCCCCGCTCTCATTGCGCTTCCGTTGCCTAGCGACTGTAGTCGCCGGTGGAGCCGACATCGTTGGCATCTCCGGCCGGATTGGAATTTTCATTGCCCGCAGGGGCTTCCTTCTCATTCTCCTGGGCCGGAACCGGTTTTCCCGCCTTCTTCTCGATCTCTTCATTGCTGGTGGATTGCGGGCTTGCTTGCATGGCATTTCCTCTCGGCGCTCAACAGTGGATCGGGCACGCTTGCCCGGTTGGTTGGAGTGGACGGCGCAAGGAAAATTCACCGGCGAGGCGCATCTTTGTGAAAGACTGTCCTTGCCGGGACATGAAGGCGCAGCCCGACGGTTCCGGATTCGCTTCTGCCACAGGTTGCATGATGATTGGAAAGGGAACCAGGCTGCATTCGAGCGGGTCAATCGTGAACGCCCAAGCAAGCTGCAAACCTTCAGCGCCGAGGGCGCGGAGAGCGTCAATGAAACAGGCTTCAGGAGCAAGCTCATGAAAGGGTATCAGATCACGTTTTTTACGCAGCAGAACCGCCGCTTCGACTACAAGCCATTGTCCGAGTGGCTCTTGCATACGGCGAAAAGCCTGGGTTTGCGTGGCGCCACGATTGTGCCGGCAAGCGAGGGCTTTGGCCGGCATCAACAAATCCATTCCGCCCATTTCTTCGAATTGGCTGATCAACCGCAGGAAGTGGTGATGGCTGTCACCGAGGAGGAGGCAGCGCGCCTTTTTGCCCATCTGGAAGCGCTGAAGATCCAGATTTTCTACATCAAGACGCCGGCTGAGTTCGGCATTACCGGCGAGGCAGCCGACGACGCATAGCATGTACGCACCGCGTTTTCCGCGGCCGCGCGTATCGAGAGCGTTTTTGCCGGAAGGCGCGTGGCATTCCATGGCTTGTGCTGAACGGTTACCGGACGCGGCCTATAGCGCGTCAAGTCCGGCGCGAACAGCGTCAGCCCTCTCGCGCACGGCCAGCAAGTCGGCCGGGCTCATCCCGGCCAACTGGCGGTAGACCATGCCCAGTCGCGGATTGGCCGACAGCCTCTCGCCATGGCGCGAGAAAAAATCCCAGTACAAGGCATTGAATGGGCAAGCCTGCTCTCCCACGCGGGCCTTCCGGTTGTATTCGCAGCCCTTGCAGTAGTCGCTCATGCGGTCGATGTAGGCCGCGCTTGAAACATAGGGCTTGGTTGCCAGCCGGCCGCCGTCGGCGAACTGGCTCATGCCAAGCGTGTTGGGCAGTTCCACCCATTCGAAGGCGTCGATGTAGACGCCCAGATACCAGAGATGCACCGCCTTCGGATCAAGGCCCGCGAGCAGCGCGAAATTGCCGATGATCATCAGGCGCTGTATGTGATGTGCGTAAGCGTGCTCCAGAGACTGGCCAATCGCATGCGCAACGCAGCGCATCCTGGTCTCGCCGGTCCAGAACCAGGATGGCAGCGGCCGCTGGTGGCCGAACCAGTTTTGCGTCGCGAAGGCCGGCATCCTCGCCCAGTACACACCGCGGACATATTCGCGCCAGCCGATGACCTGGCGAATGAAGCCTTCCGCCGCAGGCAGCGGCGCCGTGCCGGCCCGACACGCTTCCTCGGCCCTGCCGACCACTTCGCGCGGATTGAGCATCTTGGTATTGAGCGCAAATGACAGCAGCGAGTGAAAGAGGCGCCAGGCGCGGTAGGTCAGCGCATCCTGGAAGTCGCCGAAGTGGGGCAGGCCTTCATCGATGAAATGGTCAAGCTGCTGCAAGGCCTCGGCCCGGTTCAGCGGCCAGCGGAAGCGTGCTGCGTTCGGCTCGCCAAAACTGGCGACGCCGGCCTGCCGGATGGTTTCCCAGAGCGCCGAGTGGTCATGCTCGCTGCGAATGTCGGCAGGCTCCCGCGGCAGGCCGGGCCAAGGCTTGCGATTGTCCTGGTCGAAGTTCCACTGTCCGCCGAGCGGCTTGCCGGAAGCCGTCATCAGCACGCCGTGACGGCTGCGCATCCGGCGATAGAAATGCTCCATCAGCCATTGCCCGCGATCGTCGAAAAACGATGCCGCCTCGTCCCGGCGTGTGTAGAAATGCTCGCTGTCGACCATCCGGCCGGGAATGCCGAGCTGGCCGAGGTAGCTGGCAAGCTGACGGTCAAGCCGCCACTCATCCGGTGCCTGGTACTCGAAAGCGCCGGCCTGATAGCCGGGGATCAGCTTGTCAAGGTTGACTGGCAGCGACTGAAGATTGGCCGGGTCGTCGATCGCCAGATAATGCACGCGGTGGCCCGAGGCCGTCAGGTGCCGGGCGAAGTCGCGCATGGCGGCGAAGATGGCAAGAATCTTCTGAGCGTGATGCAGCACGTAATCGGTTTCCTGACGCACCTCCATCAGAACGTACACCACATTGCTGTCGCATCCGGAGAACCAGCTGTGTTCCGGATTGAGCTGATCGCCGAGGATGAGGCGGAGCATGGTCATGGATTTTTCTTTCGCAATGCAGGCATGTTGGCTTGCCAGCCGGCCGCGGCATCCCCGGCAATGGATGCGCTTGATCGACTGGATCTGGGAAATACGGGCCGCCCGGGGCCGCCGGCAGCATGATATCGCCCCGGTCAGGTTATGGCATCGTCGACAGGCTGCTAACACCAACATTTCCCGGCGCCGACGACGGCAGCAAATGGGGTATATGGGATTCGGTCGCGCTGGCTTCCATTGCTGTTCCGGGCATGTGAAACGCGGATCGCCGTCAATACGTTTTACTTCAGGCAACGAGGCGGTCGAGGTCGCCGGCTTGCTGTTCCGTCGGTTGATGCGGATGGGCACACGCACTGGTAGCGGCGTACGTCCAGACCGGGCTTGCGCTCCGGTCTTGACACCAAGTTGCCGCAGGAAAAAAAATTCGTTACCTCAAGGAACCTTTCTATGAGGAAATAATCAGAGCTGACTCGACCACCCGAAACAGGCCTGTGCAGGGCAGCGGATCAAGCAATGATGGCAAGTCTCAGATCTCCGGCAATTCATGCATCGTTCCATGCTGTCGAATTTGCCATGCGTCGCTGGCCCGGCAGTGTGCTGCGACTTGTTGTTCCTGTAACCCTGGCAAGCCTTTCCTTTTCAGCCGGCGCGGCTGTCAGTCCCGAGCCGGCCTACGAGATGGGCAGGGAGCCGCCGTCGCTCCCTGGCGAGGAACGCGCCAATCCCAGGGGTGCGGTCGCCGTGGATGCCGGCAACATCACCATACGCGACCATGCGCCTCACAATACCCTCGGGGTGCGCCTGGATGGCTATACCGCGATCAGGCCTTCGGTCGCCGTCGAGAATGGCTGGCTGTTGAGAAGCGATCTCGGCGTGGGCGGCGCCTACAAGTTTCGCAACGACTATGCCGACCTGCTGTTCAATGGCGTCTATGCGCCGAGAAGGGACGTGCGCATACAGTTGTCGGTCTCCCAGCTGCGCAGCGGCGAGGGGTTTGCCGTGCCGCAGAGCCGCGACCTGATTACCGTCCTGCAGACCAGCTACGTGGCGAGCATCAGGAAGCTGTGGGACAAGAGCCGGGTGCTGCCGGAAACCGGCATGTCTGTTTTTACCGCCCGGGCGGCCGACCCGGGCAAGCGCGACACGGGCACGCAGCAACTGGAAACGGGCACCCTTGCGGGCTACATGCTCAATGTCGCGGCAAGGCCGGCCTACCATTCCAGGATTGAGCTCGGCTACAGGTCGCAAAGCATCGCCTACGATCATCCGATGATTGATGTGCTGCGCGAAAAGCAGGCGGTGCGCAGCATCGATTATTCCCGCCAGTTCGACGACTGCAGCCGGATCAACGGCCGCTTCAGCACCGGCGCAGGCGCCAACCAGATCAACCTGCAGTTCGAGCGGCGCGGCTTCAGCATCGGGCTGATGCAGTCCAGGACGCCGCAGGGTACGGACAATATGATACGGGTCGGCTATTCGCAGCCACTCGGCAGCGACGGCCCGAGATATGCCTCATGCACCGGCAAGCCGATCGCGCCCACCGGCCTGCAGGCGCTGGTCGATTCGACCATCTCGCGCTCGCCCTTTCTGCCAAGTCAGCCGGTCGCACGCTTTGCGGCGTTGAAAACCGCCAGTCTCCACTGAGGTCAGGCCGGCTGTCCGACGCCAGTCCTGCGATGCGCAGGAAGGCGCGCATTTCGCGGCCGGAGGCGCCCGCCGCAAGCCCATGCCTGCTGGCCCGACGGGATCAATGACTGGGCAGGTCTTTGCTGATAAAGTCGCCGCCAGCGCGGCGCAGCTGCCGGCAACCTCTCTACCGAAAGAAAGCGACATGCCTATCAAGCTTCATTCGATCGTCTTCTGCATGGGAATCGCAGCACTGTCCCAGATCGCCCTGGCCGCCGGTGCCGCAGCCGAAAAACCGCCAGCCGCGCAAGAGCATGCCGAACGGGAAGCCAAGCCGGGCAAGCCACGCAACAACGCGGAAAAAAAGGGGGTGCGGCCGCAAAGCGCACCGGCCCAGAACAGCCTTGAACAGGACCTGGCCACCATCAGCGCGCAGGCGGATGCCGCGGCGGCGGCCTGCGCCAGCCAGCCTGGCGACAGCCAGCAGGCGTGCAGGAA
>Ga0308160_10002586_pt1 | contig 21551 bp, 30 predicted proteins | sample PhyFR1_FD_201036 | JGI IMG/M metagenome (GOLD analysis project Ga0308160, IMG submission 201036) | Phyllosphere microbial communities from UC Gill Tract Community Farm, Albany, California, United States - DLSLF.R1 | ecosystem: Host-associated > Plants > Phyllosphere > Unclassified | place: USA...
TATGCACTTGGTGAGTTTGCTCAGCATCGTTTCAAAATTCACCATTGATGATCAGAACAACGCCCAGTGGATCGGATAAATGACTCGGACGATCGGTGCACGACAGAATCAGGGAACGAAACGGAACCAAGTAGAGAAGATCACTATGCAGTGCAGTACAGCCGAGCGGCCGGTCTATCATAACGACTCAGCTTACTTATGATCTGATGTCACAGCCGTGTAATGACACGAGCCTCTACAGGCGGCATCGGGGCAAAAAGGCATAATTCTTAATACGCTACGGATCTGGGTGTTGGGTCTTGCGCCAAGGTCGAACACTTCTGGCATTCACGTACTTCGTCCTCAATAACCCGCAATGTTGCGTTGGCCTACAGGAGCCCATTATCCTGGATCTGATCACAAGACGCATAACGACTTGGGAGGGATACTAGAAATGCCGCATAGATTCATCAGGTCTGAGGCATTGGAGGCGTTAGGTTCGTGATGAGTTTTGGCTAGTAAGCAGGTGATGTATGGGCGAACGCTTCGCTCTCATTCGTAAATACATTGATGAATAGGTAGCTCAGATCAGGGCAAGTACATGCAACTCTTCGTTCTGATAACTGAAAATACCCAAGACCACTGATGGCTCACCGACACCGACCAAGCAATACTACAAAATCACTTGACCCCTTTAATGGTGCTACTGCACGACACAACTGTATCCTCGCCGTCGGAGTGTTCTTCCCCGTCATCTTCTCTTCCCCCTTCGGTACTCCGCGTCTTCGGACCGGCTTGTGAACTGCGGGATTCGGGGACGGCAGTCCAATCGGAGACAATGACATAGTCGGCTTGGTTTTTGTAATCCGGTCGATCACCAATCTTGGACAAGTGAATTCCGGAAAATAGTAGGCCCCGTACTTGGCTTCCGTCCTCAGAGAACTGTACCATGCTTTGCTCTCCGAACTTGTGTCTCCTTGCCAGGGAGTTGAAGTGTTTCGTATGAACTGTGTCAAGAATGCTGGTGGAGGTGGAATACCAGTCGGCGGTGACCTCGCTTCCCGAGACGTTCAAGGTAGCGTTCATTGATGACACCGTTGGAGCGTATTTCTCAGGGACAGGTGTACAAGGCGCCCATTTAGCGCCTTCGATAGGGTCGAGAGTGAAGGGCACTGAGTTGTAAACTCGAGCGTGGATAGGTCCAACGGACACTGATTCTCTGGACGTGGAGCTGGAGACCATGGTGACAACCTGATACGTGGATGTGTGGATGTGTGGATGTGTGGATGTGTGGATGTTTTGAAGCGTACGAGACAGAAGTGGGGTAGCCCAATTTGGACCTTTTATATGCGAGAGAGACCGACCGCTTTTCACCATTCAAAGGATGATCATTTCGCTTTTCACATTCAACTGCTCAAAGGATCTCAGCTTTAGCACGGATGATTACAAATTTTCATGGAAAAGTCACAATGGATCAATTCCCCGGAAACTTCGGAAGACGCAACATCACCATTCACATCAAGGGGATGTAAAAGGATATCAAAGGGAAGGGTACCTACAGCTCCACCGAGGCCAGAATGGATCCATTTGACCCCGGTGTAATGGAACCATTGATATCAAGGGCTCATAAATGGATATCAAAGGGATTGTAGAAGACAGCTCCACCGAGTACACAAGGGAAGGCTCCACAGTTTGGCCAGGCCGGGACATTGCTTCCCACACTACCTTTCAAGACAGGAGTAGCCTGTATAAGGTAGCAAAGACAATGGCAGGTTCCATTGATGTGCCAGACACGAGTATCAGGGGTGGTCGCTGAAGCTCAGTGTCGATAGTAATTGCGCTTTCCCTCGACCCATGAGTGAGGTCGACACAGGTCATGTGTCCTGGCCTTGAGAGGGGTGTGCCCATAGCAATATGTTAGATATTGGACGGAGGAGTTGCATGTACTCGCTCGAATCGGAACTACCTATCACACAATGTATCTACCAGAGCCAAGCCTTCCTCATGTGTTCACTGCTTACTAGCCAAAACTTGGTACTGTCCCAACGCCTCAAATGTCTTAAACTGGTTCAATGAATGTTCAATCCGCAGTACTAGTGTTCCTCCTGTTCCTCCTGTTCCTCCGATCCCTCAGGGTCTCTCTCAACACGATTCCTCCTTCTGGCAAGATCTCACTTGACAAAGGATCGAGCTTCTGCGCCAACGTTCCAGGGAACTCGCTGCTCTCAACATGCACCTCCTCAGGTTCCCCAGAGAACTGAGGCATAGTGTCAGCAGGATAGGCTGTCGGGAGGTTTGGTCGGGTCGTGACAATCTCGCATGTGTAGGCAGTGTTGTGGCCCTTTGGGAACAAGCTGGCATGGAGCTTGACCTGTTTCCAGTTCCTGATCTGGATTGCCGATGTAAATTTGCCTTCTTCAAAGTCGGCCATTGTGTGAATAGTCTGAATAGCAGATACACCTGAAGGCAATCGTGTTTGTGATGGCCGTAGAACCGCCTACTGCGTGGGTGACAGGGTCATATTTGACGAGCAGTGAGGTTCGACCCTGTTGGCTATACGGATCATACCCCCCATATCGATGCACTTCCACCTCCTCCCAACGCCCTTCCGCGTCCTCCTTGCAAGTGATGATGGTGTCGTCAAGGTATCGCTCAGCCCAATAATGGCTTTGTACCATGTTGTTTACATCCGACTGGGAGGGCGTGGATGGGGTGGCAGTATACATGATGTGTTGTTTGGTCAGTGATGGTAGGCGCAACCTGGTATGAAGGTTGTGGTGTTAGTTGGCGGGTGTGGATGATATGTTGTGAACAGATGAACAGCTCCACAGGATCACGCCGTTATATATGTCCGACAACTGCATAATGAAAGGATCGCACTCGAGGGTGCTTCACCTTGGTCGACCCTTTATTGACTGTTTTATAACGCCGTAGCAGCATGAGGTAGTGGCACACTCCATCGGACAAGGTGGAGTGAGGTAACAAGTCGAGACCGACAACAACGGCAGCAGCATTGTCAGAAGTTGATTCGTCACAATTTGTGGGATGAGCTGATCGACTTGGTTCGAGCAATGGATAGCCACTCTGCGCGTCGCAAGATAATCGTGCTGTCCAGAGTCTTGACGTCGACTATCAGACCACTGATCAAAAGGTGAGGCGGGCACGAACACTCCCGCTGCGATGTCTGCTCACATAGAGGGGTGTCACGCTTGAGAACGACAAGTACAGCATGGCAGCGAAAGACTCGCGGCAGGGGCTGACTCTGTTATCTCCTGCGTTGACAATCCAATCTATAAGAACTGCAAAGGCGTAGGGCTGCTTCGTAGGTCACTTGATGACTCGGTAGAAGCTGGAAACTGCATACATTGCATGACCACGTACAGATCGAACAGGAAAAGAATTCAGGGAATGGTAATTCTTCACCATTGCCTGGCCTGTTGTCCCGCCGCTTGATTGCTGCCGAGGGGGTTGTCGGGTGTATTAGCCGTCCAGACTCGGGTCATTGTCGGCCGGAACTGTGTGAGATCTTCGGTTGCGACAATGTCGCATGTGGAGACGTGGGTATGGCCTTCCGGCATCTTCAGGTCATCCGGAATTGGGATCTCGACGAGCTCCCTCAGCTGCATAGCAGACACCAAATTGCCCACTTCATCGATGTCCGCAGCCGTGTGTTCTGTATTAATAGTGGGTGGTACTGGCCTGTCTTCGGCCGCCCCCATCCATGTGCATCTTGCGAATGAGCCAAGACCATTGTGACCGAGGGTGTTATACTTCACGCTGAGCTCTGCCCGGTAGAGTGTCTCTGCAGGTTGCGAATCTGGCTCTGACCCGTCGAGTTGCTCGGACGGAGGTACGAATCGCTTGATATCCGTCATTTCGCCATCGACCTTGTAATACGTGACGATACTGTTTGGTAGATACTTCGCTTTACATTTGACGGTCACTTCCGCCGGGCCAAAGAAGTTGGTGTCGTTCGTGAATCTGGGGCCGGTTGCAGCGCTCTCGGCGAGACTTGGTGCTGAAAGTCCTTGACTTGGGGCTGAAGAAGGTTGTTCGGACATTGTAAAAGAGTCTTGATGCTGTGGTCCGCGCGGAAGTGATTGATAGTGAGTAGCGACAATCGTCAGGCTATCCCATTTTTATAGTCCGCCTCGAGCTCACTGAAAGGATTGTACATGAGGTTTCGCCCTGCACAATGATCCTTTGTACCCCTCCTTGATATAACGCCGTGGCCTCTTAAGCAGTGGCACTAATCATACGGACATGGTAAAGTGTAGCGAAGAGGGGTTGTTGAAAGGTCTTTGCCGACCAAAGTTGATTTGTTACAAATTGTGTGATTTGCTGATCGACTTGCTTCCAGAAAAAGTCAAGATGCTCCGTCAATTCAATATATCCCCCACTCGATACATCCTCCGCTACTACCCCAAACCAACTACGAGACAGAGACAACGATAAGAATCCAATACTGGGTGCAAAATGTCATTTCCCAACGCCCTACGACCTGCTGCTCGATCAGCTTACAGAGCCGTCATCCGTTCAGCCAGAATCACTTTCGAGGGTATGTCCCTCCTAATCCCCTCCTTCTTTCTCACTCCCTCTTCTTTCACTTCAAAGGTGCTCACAAACAGGCGATCCAACAAGACATTTAGCAATGGTATCAGCAGTGCGACAGACATTCACTTCTCCCACCCTCACTCCCCCCAAACCAACCACACCTCGTCAGGCAGAGCCTACCTCCTGCTCATCCGCTTCCGATCCTGCTCCACCACCACCTGTCGAGGAAGTCCAAGAGGAAGAGAAGGATATTAGTGCCGAGGAGCTGGAAAAGAGGATTGCGGAATGGAAGGAGATTGCTTTGTTCTTGAGGAGGAATGTCGTTCAGGGAGAACAGGGGGAAGATGGGTCTTATCGTACGCCTTCCCTATCCAAGAAATGGGGGGCGTCCAACTGATCTACAGGTCTGAGAGTTACTCAGGATACCGAACTTGGTGATAATGAAAGCGTCAAAGTCCCACCTCAATTACCGACCACACCCTTCCCAAACCGTAATCGACGTAGAAGGCGAACGGGTCCCGCTCCAGCATCAGCACTAGCCGACATGCCCGCAGCATCTCCATAGTCCGAACAAGAAGCATAATGCATGAAATATAAATATGTGGTGATAGTGATTAAATATGTGGTGATAGTGATAAGATGATAATAATATAAACAGCCCAAAGGAATTATAGCTACAAAAGAATGATTACAGTTCGAATACTTCGCCTGTACAACAACTACATCCTCCCCTCAGATCTAAGACTCCCTTTTTTGAGTCATCCCCAGTATACTGAGTCGACTTTCCACGACCGAGGTAACCGCTAAAGAAGTGAACGACGGAAGAAGCAGATGAAGTCATCGAGTTTGATCGCGCCATGGGCGGAGCGACATTTCCCGGTGTCGAATCGGTTGACGATTGTTTCGCCATGGGGATGGATCCAGGAAGAGAGATCGGAGGAAGGTCAATACCGGAATGCTGCTCCAGTACAGGCGCACCCCTCAATGCGGTCGAAAGCCCAAAGAACGATTCCCTCCTCTTCTCCTTGGGCGGTGTCGGGGTTTTACGACCAGATGGGAATCCCCACGACTTCATCCTTGATCCATTAACCTCCGATGGCGAGGAAGGGGCAGGTGATGATGGAAGAGGCGTGGCGGGAGTGATGATCGGACTAGGGGGACCTGGGGCTAATTGACCAAATGCGAGAGAAGGCAGGACGGGGCGGAAAGTGGTAGATGATTGGAATTGAAGGTTGTTGAGTTGATTCTCGAGTTCGGAGATACGTGCGATTGCTTCTTGCTTTTCCCGCTGTTCACGCTCGACGAGGGACATCAAGCTGAACAGCTGGTCTCGCATTTCGTTTAGTGGTCGCTGATCATCGGTCGGTTGGGTCGAGAGGGGGAGATGGGACGAAGAGACGGAAGATAATCTATCTCCCACTGAACCATGAGTAGTGCTCATGATGTCGAAATAGTGGACCTACGTTTTCTGACCCTTTCCCTCAGGATTGCAGTCTCGCCCCGCTCAGCTTTTAGATGTTCTTCCGCATTCAAACATCTCGATTTCCACAATTCCGCATCTTCCCTCAATGCATCCCTCTCCATCTCTAGCTCTAGCCGACTATCCCTCCAGCTGAAATCACTGCTTTCAGTCATACTTGAACTGTATCGATCGGTAGACCCGCGGTCGATCGTGGCAGTGGGTGTAGATGATGAAGGGCACTTCGACCATCTGGTGGAAGGCTGTACAGGCGATGCCAATTCTTCGATTCCTTCATACCCTTGAGTCGTCGAGTCGGGTCGAGGCCAATTGGCGAATTGCCCAGAAGATATGAGTGGTGGACTCCCATATCCAGCAGCAGTAGGTGAGGTCATTCGACCAAATGACCATTCTCTACTACTTCCCGTACTACTTCCTCCCTCTTCTCTGGTGCTATCTTTCCTATACGAGATGGAACTGCCTCGAGAGCCCGATCCGGCACTTCGACGCCTCAAGAGGGCAGAAGCTGATTTCGGGGTTGTTGCGGTATTGCTGGAAGGGGATGCGGATGGTGCACCGAAGGCTGCATGACCCAGACCAGACAGTGGACGTGGTCGACGACCTGGTCCGGGGTTGACGGGTGGTTCGGATAAAGAGCGATTGAGAGCGTGAGAAGCTTCCTCTGGACGTGATGGGGAAGCGTGAACTGATGAGGATACGAGGTGTAGTTCCCGAAGTCGGCTTGGAGTAGGCGGGACGGGCGTTTCCTCCTTTTCAACAGGTCCAGTCGAGTACGAATCGTAATCGATGGATATCTCTGCTCGGGAAGATCCTTCTTCCGATTCATCCTCTTCCGTCAAGACACCCAGGGCGGACGGCATACTCGCCCGTTTTAGAGCATTAGTGTCCAATCCAACTCCCAGGCCGAGGAATTCTTCCCGCTCGCTCCTGGCGTTTCCATGAGACCATTGTTCGGCGGGTGGGTTGTTGAGTGGTGGTGAAGTCCATGTGGATGGTGTAAAGATGGGTGATATGGGTGATGAATCGGCTGAAAAGTCGGGTGAACCATGTCGACCAAAAGAAGATGTTTGACCAAATGATGATCGTAATCCAGCTCTCTCAGGTTCGGCTTGAGCCATGAATGAACTCGAAGCTTGGATGTCCTCCTCGTCGTCCATTGAAGGTAGACTGATTTCGGCAACAGCAGCTTCGAGTGGCGGAGGGATAGTAGGTGATCTCTGCCCAGTCAACTTCTCCAAAGCCTTCCTCCTAGATTCATCCCTCTGTTGCTCGGCTTCTGCTCCTCTTCCACTCGGTTCAAATTTGAGCTTTCTACCATTACCAGCTCGAGCCTGAGTCGAAGAGTCGGGAACAAGACCATCAGGCGATACAGGCGACGATGGGAACGAAGGCGAAGAGGCCAAGACGCTATACGATTGCGGTCTGCCCAATTTCAGATTCGGCATCGAGATCGAATTGGACCGAGTATGCGAATGCCGCTTGCGAGCGGGTGTAGGTGGTGAAGGAGGAGTATCGGAGAGTGCTGCAGAAGCTACGACGTCGTGCAAAGGAGTGGGGCGGGTGACGAGTAAACTCGGTGGACGAGATGTAGGGGTAGATAGGCGGTTCATGAACAGCGACCCCGGGGCTGAGAGTGATGGTCGAGGCGAATGATTGGGTGAGCGATTCATCCCGCGTTCTCGAAGTGTGGTGAGAGGAGTAGAAAGGTCGGATTGAGGAGAAGGTTTCGAGCCGAAACTGAAACTCGTAAACTTGGCTCGTGCGGTATCATCGTCCGGGTTCTTGGGCGTGACTGGATCGTGTTCGCGAATGGGCGTAGGTCCGGGCACAGTCGCTAAACTTGAGGTGGATGGAGGATTTGGCGGAGTCGCAGTGAAACAAGGTAAATCGTGTCCCTCCAGTTCCCCACTCCCTACCCCGAATGATGTTGATGTTGAGTCGAATAAACCAGTAACGCTCGTACGCAGTGGACCCGCCGAATGAGAAATGGAAATCGAAGAAGGTCTTCGACGATGTCCACCCGCACTAGCCTGCCTCTTGTGGGTGGTATCCATCTTGAATGCTTTATCCAATTCTCCTACTGCTTCCTTCCCCTTGGGCGGTCTTGGACAATTATCGCTCAACTCGGTCGTGAGTGGAAGAGGCGAAGTAGGGAAAGAAAAAGCGGATTGAGATGGATCGGATCCTCTTGCTCTGAAATTTGATAACTACCCATCAGCTCATATCAGTTTGGGTTGCTGAAGGGGACATACCTTCTTCTTTGCTGCTGCGAGCTGTTGGGTCCTCCTATCCTCCTCGTATGTAATGACTTGTTCAGAGCTCATGCTAATTTGCCGAATAAGTTGTCGTGGATATTGGTGTTGATGTTGAAAGGATGTCAAATTCGAGGATACCGTCTAGGTGTGACTCATCTGCACCAGGCAGATTAAGAGGTGATAAAGAGCGTGAGTACGTAAAGAGCGTGGTCTGGTCGAGTGGGTTCGTAAGGTTTGAGTAGAAGGTGATATAGAGTAACAAGGAGGTCAAGGTCGAGTTCAATTCGTTGAACGTGTTTGTTGACAATAGCGGACGAGGACTATAAGCCAGTCCGTCACTTTGTTTGAAAGGGGTAGGGAGTGTATGTGTGTATGTCGTGTGTGTAACGCGGGTAAGGCTGTGTCTGCTTCTTCTGTCCTCGCTTGGACACTAGTCGCTTGGACACTAGGTCAAAGCGCTTTCGTCCTCGCCCTTCAGTCCCGCTCCGGCCGGCTTTTGTTCTCTGTCCTCAGAGATTAAATGGAGACCTATGGCAAGAGGACGATACGTGATTTGGGGTTGTCGGGGCGTGGCGAGTCTGACTGCTTTAATACGATATCCCTTTGCGCACTTGATGTAATTCCGACCCAGCGAGTGACTCTGTCAATGCGAAGCAGGAGAGGGATCGGATTGATAGGTCCGATCAAGCCACCATGAGGCAGGATACACAGACGGAGTCGACTATAGAAAAGCCAGGGCAAGCAAAGTTGTCCAAGCGTAAATCGTGGCTAGTGGGCGGTAAGGAACGTATGAGGTCAGACCCCAGGAAAAAAGGACTGCCGGGAGACGGCCGAGCTACCGATAGCTAGTCGGTATGATAGGGTGGGTACACAAGAACGTATAGAGTAGAGGATAGAGATAGTGCACAAGAGCCTCACTCATGAAACGCGTCCAATTACTCAAATCTAGAAATTGTCAATTCAGGGAAAACGCGTCTAGTTGGTAAGAGAGCGTAGATCTATCCTCCTTGCTCATTTCATCGATCTCTTGTTGTCGAGTGACTGCGGATCATGGCTCAACGCAGAGATGTGTGAGTGGTAGACATGGGATGATGTGTCACAAAATCATACCGCTCCTCCTTCATATTCGCCAAGTCTCGCCAGATAATATCCGAATACTCCCAAAATCTCACTACCAAAGCCTCTCAGCAAGTGTTTCCAAGTTACGTTACCGCTATCTGATTGTTCCCAAGGGTCGACCCCAATTCTTTGCCGCGTCAGATACCCGTTCTCATTCATTACATGTGATACCTGCTCGCAAAGTCCACTCAGCCTCTGTGTACAACGACTACCCCATCTGACGCCCAGCTACAACTCGCCAAATATTGATCTTCCATATCCTGCCAGACCTTGCTACGCTTGTTTAATCGAAGAGTTGTTTTTGACTTGACGGGAAAAGAACTGAAGGCAGTGGATGTATGTAATCATGGGGCAAGAAGTTTCCTGACACCGGAGATGCTCGTAAGGGGTATTGATGTAATTGCTGGAGTCCTTATGACCACAGCCATCTCTGATCGTCATTGACTTCTTTTTGTCTTGGTCCTGGAATCCTTTGCATACCATCCTTGTTACTCAGGCTGCTATCTTGACAGACACCTAGTCTAGCGCTGATCGATACCCTCAGATTATCTTATGCCAAACCAATATCAATTTGCCAAGCCTTGCTGAGTTATTGCAGGTGAACATCAAAACTATTGTCAGTTAACGTAGCCCACTGACAAGCATTCACAGAAAGGCAACTTCTTGTGAACTTGGTTTTGGACATCAGGATTGCCAGGCTCAGATCTGCAAGATGATGTCCTGCCTCCCTGACTTTCCAAGGTGACTGCTGTCCTAATCTGTTTGACGCCTCTCACAGCAGCTCTTGTCAGATTGCCGCCCGGTCTATTGATGGGCCCGGTCTATTGATGGCACTGAATGCAACAAGAGACAAATGATCGGCACCGTTGGTAGACTCAATGGTTGTCCACCAGAGCATTCTCTTAACCTATGCAAGGGTTTTATCCTGATTTATGATCCATCACTTCACATCAGTAACAAAGCTGCCCCACGCTCTGCACTTTTTGCTTGTTGTGAGCTTAACTCATGCCGGACGCACGATCCCTTTAATATCAAGTCGGTGCTGGATGTTCCGGACTCGCGATAAGGCCACATGTATCCGCTAAACAGGGAAACGGCAAGAGTTTGTTGGATGCGTATATCTGCTATGCGGCACCTATGGACGACCCGGTGTAGAAGACTCCGGTCGTCCCACCTGAAGAGGAGAGTAAGAGGTTGTTATGTCCTATCGGACCTCGGCCTCGCTTCTTCTACCAACGCCCCGCCAATCAGCTCGTGTTTCGGTATCGAAATGACGAGAGGGCGATCGCAACTCTTACGGGAAGCCGCATCCGATTTCCAAGTCGTCCACAGAAACGCGGAACTGGAATTAAAACTGTTCAACAACTTCACGGCCACGACGGCCGTGATCCGATCCGATGGCATACAACATCGACAATCCTGTCAGACTGAGCAGACGAGGTGCAGGTGCAAGAGCCAAATGCTGCCGCTTGGATCAATCAAAAAAAGTCTGTACACGTACAGGTCCTGAGCGTGTCTACGGTCCGCGCCGCTGTTCCGTATTTGAGGTTGCCCGAGCGATGCAGAAGGGATTCTCTATCGATACCATCACCGCGAGCAGAACTTGACTTGCTGACGGAATTCATGGAGATTTGCATCGCGGTCCACCACTGCTCTTGCTTGTTATACGCAGTAGCTGACCCTGTCCGGTACAGATCAACTCCTGTGCAGAGCGAGACATTTGGATCGACAATCCTTAAGGGTCTTCGAGAAATTGGGAGCTCTGTTTTACCTGCTCTAGCCTTTCGGCGAAGACGTCCAGGAGCAGGTCACTGACCGAGATCGGCAAAGAGGTCTGAGAGTCAGTGACTTTCAGCACATATTGATGTAACCCACACTGCTGCCAGTATCTGCCACATGATCGCCAGGAGGTTGGATCATACTGCTCAGCAACTGCGCAGCTGGCTGATCATTTGCCAGCAGATTGATCGCCCTTCTAATATACGTATCAGTGTCGTCCCCCTTGTGCTTGGATAGTGTTACATACATTAGAGTTCTCGCTATGGTCTCCCATAATTCCCTGGCTAGAGGGAAATTTACGTGTTCGAGATAATCCATTTGGCCGGTCACTACCTTATGAACGGCGAATAAACACCAACAAAGATAGATATCGACATCCGGAATCGTCAGACTGCGGCGTGAGCGGATCTGAGCTCTGTGCCGGCCTCAACATACCTTTGTTGCTCTAATTGCGACACTAGCCAAACAACATCATCATGAATATCCATATGATGAGCCTTTTCCTAGCCTTTTGACAATAGAGACTATGACGTACCGATACTGACCCCAGATATCACATCCACGAGTTCGATCAGCTCCAGAGGGCGCTGCTTTCCTTGAACAAGTCCAAACAGTATCTAGGTCGTGTCAGCATCAACGTTCATGGGCCGGCTCGTGACGGGGAAGCATCATATACCGAATCTGTCTTGAGAGTCTGTACTAGCTTCGGGTGACTTACGAGAAGTCCTGTTCGACCGAACATCTGTGGGACTGCCGATTAGCTCAGAAACAACAAGGCGAAAGTCCGCGAACTCTGCAAGGCGAGTCTACGTTTCACTTCATTTATGTTCAACAGCTGTAGGCTGAGCTCCCGGACCAAGTGCTCGAGATCATAGCGAAGACTACTGATATCGTCGAGTGAGAGATCGTCGTTGGTTTGAGCTCTCAGCTCGTGTACGACACCGAGACGTAATGATACCGCAGTATAGAGCTGATGGGGACTTTCTTCGTCAGATTCGATTACAGCGGAAGAAAGAAGCGGAATCGCACCTCATCAGCGCATACGAATGAGGCCGCTCCAAAGTTAACAGTATGTCCTTCTTTCCAAGGAGTACTGGCCATGAGGTGACACTGGAAAAATGTCCGATTAATCAGCACCACAACCTACTGGGAAAGGTGGTACATACATTTGGCACTGTAAGCTTCGTACATACCAGAACAGTCTCGCAAGCAACGTATGTGCGCTCCTGGGCACGCTGTCCCACACTGAGAGGCGACGCGTTGACGGCTCAAGGTGAAGTCCTGATGCTGATGCCAAGCCCATGATGGAACAAATCAGCGAGACATTGGTAGCCCAATGTCCCATATGTATGTGGTAAAGCAGATGGAGCACATAGCCTAGATAAGTCAGACTTCAGGCCTGAAAAGATTCCCACTGGTCTCCTGCTTACCAACGAGTACGCTCACGTCTACCGCATTGCCATCGCGCATTTTTATGATGAGCTGATCTGACCATGCCAGGTGCTGGGCAGGTGAGACCCCTTTTGAAACCTCAGACCAGCTTGAGATGGTTTCGAGTGCGCATATAGCGTGGCCGATCATTTGCTCAGCTTCTGAAGCAAAGCTCAGGACTGCGAACGCCTGGACGGATGTCATTGGTTCATTCCTTGAGACGAATGCTGACACTGACCTCTTTAAGCCAAGTCGAGAAAATGGTAGGACGGTTCAGAAACTTGTCCCGAATGGAAACGTATTCGGCTGCGATCAGCTGGCTTGGTCGATTTGCATATAGATAGGCCTGAAGACATGTCAGCGACTGGGGGCGTCTCGCAAATAGCTCCAATACCTGTAATCTCGGATCGGAACTGCAATCGATACACTCTTGGGGTCTCAGCTCGGGTTTGCCCCATTTCAATTGTACGACATTGTATCCACGAAGTACTACGTGAACAGAGTGAGCGGGTTGGAGCATGAGGTCTCGTCGGTGAATATGAGTCACCTACGGCACTGCAAGATCAACGCGTGTCGAAGCTCCTAGCAATGTAAAGCACGTTACCGAGTTTCCGCTTAGTACCACACTGGAACCTATCAGCACTTGCTAAACAGATTTGAGGCCGGCAATCACCTACTTGGATACAGTTGTGCCCTATGTACACCCTGTTCCCGCTCGCCCTGTCCGTCATATCGCACAGATGTGGTACAGTACGCCATTCAAGGGGAGAAGCAAACATCGCGTTCTTCGGATCTCGCCGACGGAGTCAGGGTAGCAGAAACCGCTTGCCTAATTAGGATTGTAAGTCATTCCCACCCTAGGTATCTCGAGGACCTCGGTGCCGAGGGTCTCCCAGAGCGACCACACGTCAGCCCCAACCTATCACAGCTCTCCGCAGCGAGCCCGTTTCTTCACTGCTGATGTCCGACCTGCCGTGGCTGGAGGCGGAAACGAGGACCAGGCTTTTCACAAGTTACTCTCGCATCGTACGTTCGCCTTTTTGCCATACCATATCTCTCGTCCGGTCTACGCGCAATACAAGCATACTTTCTGGCTCATACCGTCCATCTGTGTCAGAAGATGTCTTTATATTCAGTGAAAGTGCATGCGTGGGCAGTACCTCAAAACACTTCCGCGCTTGGGGGTCAGTCACCGGTAAGTGCAATCTCACTATACCCCCTTCCATCCTGCACATAAACACATTCAGATGATTGCTAACTTATACTGGAAGAGATACATGTACTCGCTACAAGACTAGCTACCTATGTATCATCTGATTCTACTTCTGCCAAGACTAAACCGCTGAAATCACCATATGGGCTGATTTCAGCGAGCTTACTAGTCACTAACCTTAATGCGCCCATGTCTCATACGAGTTCTGGCTCCTGACTTGACAGTGATTATACAGCGAGTCTTCCAACAAAAATGAGCGGGAACGAAGTCCTGACCGTTACCGTAGTTCGGCTCATCGTAATATCACCCAAAGCGTATGCAATGCCAAAAGTGGTCGGCTACTTGAGTGACCCTACAGTCAGTGACCCGACACTTGATTCGGCAGGGGTAAGTCCAGGAGAGATACTCCATGCAGGGGTCGGATTGAGCATATGAAACTGCCGAGAATCGGCCATCATGAAGAGTGAGAAGTAAACTTACATGGGACTGCTTAACACGGATATCGGACAATGTGAAGACCTAGACAAAGCGTGATATGTCATCAGAAAGCAATTGGGGCTTGGCCTTACTTGACAGGTCGCACTCTGGCTGTCTTCCTATGAAGCTAAGCTGAATGAGAAGCCATATCGGGGTCTCGCTGCAAGGGCTTGCATGGTGGTGCTCACACTACCAGCGACTGAAGAGCCGCGTTCCCAAAAACTTCGCCTCAACGCCTATGTACTAATTGGGGAGTGAAGTTTGGACGCCTGTGGTAAATGGATCGAGTCCAGGCGTATTGTTTGCTTTACCGGCGCTTTGTTGGAGTTTCGTCCTGTTGAGTCGTTTCTGGTTTGCACCTGTTTGTCCCGTTTTCGAGAGTGATGTAGGCTGTGTTGCGTGAGTAGAAGGAAGTGCGAGGATCATTTTGATGCTTTAGCGGGAAAGATCAGCGCAGCATGCAATATACATCGTTGGTGATCGTATCGAAAGTTCCGGGAAGTCTAGCAAGTAAGTGGTTGACGATATCACCTTTCAGACATTTCGCTGATGTCTAGACTGAGTGCTTTGACGAATGCAAGCTCATCAACAACGAATAGCACGGTTGCTAATCACTAGGCACCCCTGACACTGCCGGCAGGACCGCGACCCGATATGTGACCTCAACATGACGAGATGACCTTGACTACGCTGACGATATCAGAGGACCGATACGAACTGCCTCGACCGGAACTCCTAGCAGAAGATTACACGCGACCATTCACATCGAGGGTTGTATGGCCGATGATTCGATCCGAAGATACCAATTCGCCCATGGTATCACCCAATTATTTGGATTCCAAAATGCCGTCATGCTACTCCGTGATGCGGCAAGCTGAGTAGAGGTGGAACGTGAAGCCAGGCCAGTGATTCTGGCGGGAGCCGCTCAATGAGCCAAGCTGACTGGTAGCACATATGATGCTCTCCTGGGGCTTTCGGAAGCTCGGAGGCTTCAGTATATGGAGGACTGGCCGAAAAATACGATGAATACTTTCGTGTCGAATGTACGTCTTCGGCCGAGTCTCATCTTTCAGTTCACACCGTTGCTGATCAGCCAGATATCGGGTCCGGAATCACAAGACTCTCATGTAATCGATCTGCCAGGTGCGTCGTTCTTGTATTGTATTGCCGGAATGCTGATCCCCAAGGGATCTCCCAAGAACCCACTAGCGAAGCGGTCAAGAGTGAGCACGTTACTCAGTTGGCTGGCTTTTGGGGTTTATGCTGATCGGGTAGATCTTATTCAGCACTATTTCCAGAAGAAGAATATCTTAGTTCACTGTATGGGGCAGTGAGCCGTTGAAAGTCGTTGTCGGTATCGGTAGAATGTACACTGACACCTCACCCACGCCCACCGCCGACCAGTGTGTAGGATTGAACGTGGAGGCTGATGCAGAGGGGGAAAGGACGATGAGTGGGTCATTTGGGTGTATCTCAGAGAACTGATGGACAGTCGTGATGACCACAGTCGACCGTATCGAAGACCTAGAAGACACTTCCTGGATTGAGATGATTACCAGACTCAATGATCCCTACCATGGGTGGCGCCCAAAATTGGGAGTCTATCCTGTCCGATTAGCCGGACCGAAAGAGATCAAGGCTGGTCTCATTCCTCATCAAGACCGAGTGATTGAACAACAGCTGTTCAATTCGCTGGGCTGGGTCCAAGTAATCAAGGCAGAAAAAATGGGTACTTTTGGCATTCATCTCGCTCGACAAAAAGTGCGCGACCTCCATCGAGATCGGATTGAAAAATGGTGAGTCTCGTCCAAACCATCGATAATTGATTTAGCTGATATTTCAGGCTCAAGACCATACCCTTACTTCTTCAACGGAAGAAGGATATTCTTGCTTATTCCCATACGGCTCTTCTACCTCCCTCGCCGGACAACCCAATCACCTCACTCAACGACGATATTATCGGACAGCTCGCGAAATAGCTGCGAAAGGAGCTAGCGATCCGGGGCGAGACATGCGCCAAACTCGCCAATCTCCAACAATCGCTCATGAAGAGCTTGTGCAAAGCTCTTCCAGCCAAAATCCCCCTCTTTGAAAAGGACAATGCGCAGCGTGGCTTGTTGAGGACCGGCATGGGAAGACCCATGTGCGATGGTATTACGAGTGGCCAAACCGAGCCTTGGATTGACGGTGTGACCAGCTTCGAGAAGAGTGAGTCGTATTCACAATCTCTTGACGACAGGCTGATCCCAAAGGTATAAATCACCTCGAAAGGGTAGATCCGATGATGCCAAGGTTCTGGCCGTGACCATCCGAAGTGCTCTGGCTAGATGCCAAGAGATCGTTGATGATCACGTCGTCGAAGTCTGGCGTCTCATCGAAAACGTCATACGTCGATTGGCTACTGCCCGTCCTGGCATGTCGAGCACCATCGTATTTGTTGTCCTTAATGGTACGAATCAACGGCTGACGCAATGAACAGTCAAGCCATGACACCTCTTCAACATGCGACTGTTCTGAAGACGAGAAGCTTCAGCCAAGGCGTTGTGGAAGTTGAAGCTTCCGATCCGTCAAAGAGCGGTACAATGGGCGATTCCGTCTCCCGAGGTCTCCGATGTACAGCCAAATACACGGTCGAAAACTTTGATCGAGTCTACCGACGAAAGGACATAGATACAATTACCAGCAATAAGCAAGAAGCCATTTGTACCATCCCAGCCGGGGTTAGTGACGATGATATCAAGGACGTATTACGCCTTCAAGCCGAAATTGATATCGGTCTCGGTCTGTCCATCTACCGAACCGGAACGGTGATCGGTCAAAAGGTCCAAGTCGACGTTCTGGCCATGCTGGTTCAGGTCGAGGGTACGATGAGATCCGCTTTCCAGCTTGATCTAGTTCAGGACAGTGTCCGAAAGAGGAGTCGAGCTTTGTTCGAGACAAAGGGTGACAGGATCAAAAGGGCCAGATTGATGGAGAAGGAAAAGTCGTTGACCGATATCAAGTAGGTCCACTATTCCCCTTCGATCAGTGTCCCCACTGACGGACAGGTCGATCGTTCGAGAAGCCTTGGATGTGTAGAAGGAATCGTCATCAAGGGAGCCGTTGTCAAGCATACCATATACTATACCATCTTCATGTATCATCTTGACGTCTGTGCATCTTGTAGAGCGAACTGCAGCTTTGGCGTCAGGTTCGAGCGGACGACAGAGAATCAATGTATATCTGCATATGGGCCGAGTACAACTAGTAAGCAGCAGTAGCGACCAACTTCGTCAACTCTATCTCGTCAGCCTATTCCACACCAAACTCAAATCTCATAGACTCACGGCTCAACTCGACATTCTCCTTGACGACACCCGCCTTGACATCATTATCCCCATTTTTTGGCAAACTAGCCACATCACCCTCCACATTCCATCCGACACTCTTGCACCAATCCCCAACTTCAGATTGCGGTAGATCTAGCCATTCTTGTATATGAGTCAAGTTGACTTTACGGAAACATGATGCGATTGATGTTGCGAACAAGTGACGGAATGTTGGGATTAAGTGTGGGTGTCGGGGTGCGTATTGTTCCTTGAACACTGATTGATTAGCTCGCTCGTCGAACGGGGCAGGAATAGTTTACGTTGAGCGGGTTCGGAACTGCTGTTGAATTCCTTCCAGAATGAGGTGAATTGACATGATCGAGTCAAGTTGTGTAGGTTCTGTAACCATGGCATGACGGTCTCTAATCCCCCATCTCCCTCATCTCCATCGGTATCCGCTAGAATTGCCTGTTCGTCAGTCTTATCCTTGTCGACAAGTGGTCCACGTACCAAAGGTTCACGTAGCAGAGATAGACATAGGTTGAAATCAGGTCCGTGTACTGTGGATGATAATGCCTGAGTTAGGATATTGATGATGATTTCGGGATTCGATAATTGAGGGTTGAATTGATACCTATCCGTCAGCTATTGTGTTACTGCAACCGCCTTAGCATACAGTTTGAGGATGGCGAGGTTTGCCAATAGATCCTGTTCTCCCTGTTCCATCTGTTCCCTCAAGTAATCCTCCATCATGGGTAGATTTCCAGGATTGTATCGGTCTATCCCATCAGCTCATTCACGCCAGGTATCAGGTAGCTTACCAACACCATGAATGAGGGTATCGATAGCATCATTCCTTGAAGATGGCGAGTGCCATTGCTTTAGATCTTTTGCTGGTACTGCTTGCGACAAGTCTGGCATAGTGTATAGGTGTATAGGTGAATGGTACATGAGCATAGGGAGGTGGTTGATGCGTACAAAAAGGCCTAATCCCTTATCAATCCATGACGTGTCATCTAGATTGCCACGTGTTTCACGACGCGTCCGAGCTTTGACTTTCATGACGTCCATACAGTATGTCGTCGACCATCAACAATCAACTGATACATCTACAAAACTCAATGGACACCAGCCGCTAGCAGCAGTGGGAGGAAAGCGTGAATCATGGCGACTGCTGAAATACCAGTAGGGGCAAAAGTCCAGGTGTCAGCTGGTATAGGTCATGTGCGATGGACAGGTGCGAATCCGAAATTCGCAACTGGGAACTGGGTTGGTGTGGAATTGTGAGCTATCCGGTATTGTGATATCGTACTCCAGCTGATATATAGATCGTCGGCAGTCGGAAAGAACGATGGATCAGTCCAGGGGGAGAGGTACTTTGACTGTAGACCCAAGCATGGAGTATTCGTCAGGCCTAGTCAGGTACAAATCATAGAAGCGCCAAAGACTGTAAGCTGACTCTGACTCGGAGAGACCAAGCTGATCTGATAGGCTAGACCAGCAGGAGCGAAACATGCTTCCACGGCATCTGTGTCCAGACTTGCTTCTAGTACTGCCAGTCAAGCCTCCGCCCGGCCAAATGCTAAAGCTGGCCCGTCGACACCTCCTCGAGCTGGATCCGGGTCCAAGACGTCTTCACCTTCCAAGCTGGGCTCGAGGCAAGTCTCCACTAGCTCAGTAGCCAGTACATCAGCTCTGGCACGTCCACCATCTTCAATCGGTAATAGACAAATAAGACCACCTTCAGCAACGCCTCAACTTGACGTTCCCTCTCGAGCCCCAACTCCACTAGAAGGAAGAGCACCATCCCCCGCTATACGGATACCGCCCTCACCGTCACTTACTGAATCCTCTTTACCCGACATAGGCCCTCGTCCTGGCCCTTCCCGATTCCCATCGAGCGCATCACAAGCTATGCCTCCTCCGCCTATACCCAACAGAGCAGGATCTCCCGTCAAACGAGCTCAGACTCCGAATGAGGAGTCCTCGGTTGCTAGTTTTGCTCAAAAGAGGGAACTGGATGAGTTGAGGATAAAAGTCAGGTTGTTAGAAGGAAGGAGGGTGGAAGACCAGGAAAAGATGAAAGTGATGGAAGCTAGAGCTGCAGAGGCGGATACTCTACGTGCAGCCAGGGTGAAGCTTCAAGGTCAGTTTTGCGCACTTTTCTCGGAGTGTTCGATAAACTGATGAATAGCCAAATTCCAAGAACTCCAAACATCAGTAGCGGCCGCCCAGCGTTCCTCCAAAGACCTCCAATCTGAAAATACCCACCTCGAAAATAGGGCAGCAGAAGCAAACGATCAACTTGAAATGGCCGCCCTCGACCGTGAAGTAGCGGAAGAAAGAGCAGAAGCCGCCGAAGCGGAACTTGAGAAATTGAATGATAAAGTCCAAGAATTGGAATTAGAAGTTGCTATCTTAAAGGAAGAAAATGGTATGTTTTTACGCGAGGGTGGAGCTGATGTGTAGCGGAATATGAGAAACCTGTTTCTGGCGTGGATGGGGAGAGGACTTCGTTGGCATATGTTCAGCTGGAGAAACATAATGAAAGGCTTAAAGAGGCTTTGATCCGGTATGTCCCCCTGTCGCGTTAAGAGGTTGCCAAAGCTGACATGGGAAGACTAAGGGATATATCGTCCGATAATGAAAAAGAAAGTAAAAGCAAGATATGCGATCTCGAGAAGGAACTCAGTTCACTCGGGGATGCTCAAAGTCGATTGGAACTGTCAGAAGCGAAACTCGCCAATGCAGAAACGCAAGTTGAAGATCTGAAATTACAGCTGGACGATGCTCTCGGAGCAGAGGATTTATTGGAACAACTTACAGAGAGGAATCTACAGATGAGCGAGGTAAGCTATCACTTTCTCCCCGTCAAGATAGACCATCAGCTGATGATAGCGAATTGAGGAGATGAGGCAGACTATTGAGGATCTTGAAGCGCTCAAGGATCTGAATGATGAACTGGAAGAGAATCATGTGGAAGCTGAGAAACAGCTCAGTGGAGAGATCGGTAAGCTCAGGATTGCTCGCAACAGTAAAGCTGATTATTAGATACCTTGACGGTCCGACTACGAGACGAAAGGCAAAGATCCGCGGATTTGGACGCTTTGGTGACCGATACGGAGACGACTTTATCGCAGTTCCGGGACTTGGTCGCGTCTTTACAGAGGTAAGTTCGCCCAGTCTAAGATTCGAGCTGAGAGTCCAGCGAGGTCGACTCACTACGCATGCTACAAGTCAGCCAGCAGGTCGATACTGCCACCACCAGCAAGGAGGCTCAGTCGATCATGAACCTGAACTTGAGGTTACAGTCGACAGCGGCAAAGATGCAGAATAAGGCGATTGACATTGAGCTCAAGAAGCTCGAGGCGGCACAATTGTCCGAGCACCTGCGTATTGTTCGAGTAAGCTACGTCCAACTGATACTGGCTCAAGTTGACAAAAAGGCATACCTACCCGACCCATATACCGAAACCGAAGCCGACTCGACATCACTCTACCTCACTTTCCTTCGCCTATCATCCAAGACAGATATGATTACATCAACAATCTCCCAAATCCACAATATCCCCCCAGCCCTCCATGCAGACGATCCAGCCTTATCGCCTTTGGTGGGCATCTGCGAATTAAGGGGTAAACTCCGTGATTTCTCAAATCTCAGCAAAAGGTTTGCAGCGGTCTTGACGAGGTGTCAAGCGGATGAATGGGTTGGGTATGGGAAAGTACTGGGAGAACTTGGAGGTGTTGAGGCGAGGGTGGATGGGTGGATCGGGACAATACGGCAAGATGAGTTTAATGAGAAGGATTGCGCAAGGGAACTGGCTAGGTACGTTTAGCTTGTTGTCCCACGGGGTCAAAAGCTAACATTCAGTCTAACGGCCCAATTCAAGCATTTGGGCTCTACGGTCTTTGATCGCCCCGAGCTGGATGTCCCGGAACAACAGCTCGCTTTGGCT
>Ga0308160_10002587_pt1 | contig 21540 bp, 29 predicted proteins | sample PhyFR1_FD_201036 | JGI IMG/M metagenome (GOLD analysis project Ga0308160, IMG submission 201036) | Phyllosphere microbial communities from UC Gill Tract Community Farm, Albany, California, United States - DLSLF.R1 | ecosystem: Host-associated > Plants > Phyllosphere > Unclassified | place: USA...
CTCCCTTCCTGTCACCGTCGCGGTGACAGGGCCTAGCCCGGCCGCGTCGCAGGCACACATCCCGTACAGCGTGCGCTCCTCCTCGCCCGGTCCCTCGCTCGACGGCACGGTCGACGACGATTTTGAGTCGTCGCCGGTCATCGGTCAGGGCCCGCTCCAGTCGGTCAAGCACGTCTCGATCCCGGGCATCCCTTACGGCGACCGCTACGAGCTGCTCGCCAACTCGACTCGCCAGCACCTCGAGGTGACGGACCAGCTGCTTAGCTCGCTCGTCATCGTTCCAGGCGCTGCTCCGCTGTCGCCTTCCGCCGGCGCCGCGACCTCGCCGACTAAACCGAGCCTGATGCGAACGCTGTCGACGGCCTCATCAAGGCAGCAGACCGTCAAGGACTCGCTCCGCCAATCTCTCAAAGTGTTGTCTGACCTGACTGTCGAGTTCCAGCACATGTCACTTGAGCGCGAGCGCTGGCTTGTCGCCCGCTACCAGCACGAGGTCGACACGCGCCGGCTCTGGGAGGAGAGCATGCAAGACGTCGCCAAGGAGCAGGCCAACCTCGAGAGCCAGCTGCGCGAGGCCGGCGAGGAGAACCGCCGGCACATCAAGGAGATCAAGGCGGTCCGGCTCATGAGCCCGGGCTACGCCGGCAGCGGCTCGGCCGCCATCACCGGCGCCAGCCCGTTCGGCGCCCGGCCCGACAGCGTCGTCGCCCCTGCCGATGGTGTCCCGCCGACGCTGAACAACCTCCAATCGTTGTCGGGCAAGGAGCTTCCAGCTGTGCCGACCGGAGTCGACCCTGCTGACCCGGACGTCAAAATCGCCATACCGACGGCACATGTGTCAGACGGCGGACCGGTGGCCTTTGAGTCTGACGACGAGGAGGAGGACGATGACGAGTTCTGTACGTCTACTCGGCGCCGAGTGGCGACTTTCAGGCCTTTTGTTGACGTCAACGCTACCCTGTGACCGCTACCTTGTGACCTGCAGACGATGCTATCGAGGCCGGCAGTGAGTGTCACTTTCCTCAAGATGGATCCCGCATTCAGACTGACAGCTTGTCTCTTCCTTCTCAGGCCTTCCGCTGCAAATTCCGTCGTCTTTCCAGCCCCAGCCGGCGGCGGCTCAGACGCAGACCGAAGCGGTCGCCGCGAACTCCGCGCCGGCGGCCGAGCGACCGACGTCAAAGCTCAATCTCGAGGCCGAGCCTTACGAGCCGTACAAGCACCTGCGGAGCAAGCTGCCGATCGCCGACGACCAGCGGCCGGCTATCAGCCTGTGGTCTATCCTCAAGAGCTCGATCGGCAAGGACCTCACCAAGATCTCGTTCCCAGTCTCGTACGGCCCCAACTCAGCCGCTCCCGCGGGTCGTCCTGTGGCTGACTTTCCTTCTTGTCAACTCTTCGCAGCTTCAACGAGTGCACGTCCATGCTCCAGCGGATGGCTGAAGACATGGAGTACTCCGAATGCCTCGACGCGGCCGCCGAGGAGGAAAACTCGCTCAAGGTACGATGCCGTGATACGTCTCTCAATAAGCCGAGCCGGGCTGACACTTCGTGGCCCTTGCCCCCAATAGCGCATCGCCTACGTCGCAGCGTTTGCCATGTCCAACTATTCGTCCACCGTCGGCCGCATCGCCAAGCCGTTCAACCCGGTGCGTGGCAGAGGGTCCAAGCACTCCATTCTCGCCCTCGTTTTGTGACTGACCCCTCTGCTCTTGGCCCGGCAAACGCTGCAGATGCTTGGCGAGACGTTCGAGTACACACGGCCGGACAAGAAGTTTACCTACGTCTCTGAACAGGTTTCGCACCACCCGCCCATGTCGGCCTGCATGGCCGAGTCGCCCCGCTGGCGCTACTACGGCGAGGTCGACGCCAAAAACAAGTTTACCGGCAAGTCGTTCGAGATCCGGCCGACCGGCGTTGCGCACGCCGACCTGTCGATCCCACGTGAGTGGGCCGTTGGCAGCGGCCACCCACGCGACAACCTCCTCCCGGACGGCGACGACAGCCGCGTCCTCGAACACTACAGCTGGAAGAAGGTGACGACGGGCGTCACCAACTTCATCCTCGGCAACCCGATCATCGACCACTAGTGGGTGTCTTTCCCCGAGGACGACCATCTCTTGCCATCTTGTCGCCTCTGACGCCGGCTCTCTGTCTCCTTTGTAGCGGCGAGATGGAGATCAAGAACCACCGCAGCGGCGAGACGTGCACGCTTTCGTTCAAGCCCCGCGGCTGGCGCGCCAAGGACTCGTTTGAGATCAAGGGCGTCGTCAAGGATGCCAAGGGCGCCGTCAAGTGGGACATTGCCGGCCGTTGGAACTCGCAGCTCGTCGCCCGCAAGGCCGGCGTCGGCCATGGCACGCTCGAGCCCGACGCCAACCTGCCCACGACTGGCGGCGCGGCATCGACGCCGCATATCCTGCCCGAGTACATCCTTCTTTGGAAAAACACGGTCAAGCCACCGGCGCCCTTCAACCTGACGCCGTTTGCCATCACGCTCAACGACCTACCGCCGGGCCTCTCGGACTGGGTCGCGCCGACCGACTGCCGCATGCGGCCCGACCAGCGCGCCTTTGAGCTCGCCAAGTACGAGCTCGCCAACACGCTCAAGCAGGACCAGGAGACGAAGCAGCGCGAGATCCGCAAGCTGCGCGAGACGGGCCAGATGCCGCCGCATGCGCCTCGCTGGTTCAATTCGTCGGTTGACAAGGACACGGGCGAGCGCGTCTGGGAACCCAAGCGGACGGCCGCCGGCGAGATCGAGTACTGGGCCGAGCGCGTCCGTGCGCACGAGGCCGGCCAGTGGACCAACGTCGTGCGTCCTACCCGATCCCCGCGCCTGGCCGAGGAGCGACGGCTGATCTTCGGCGCCCCTTCTCTGCCTGCAGGACGACATCTTCATCCACGTCGACATCGACAAGTGAGGACTGAACCTTGCTTTCTCTCTCTCTCTCTGTCTCGTCCTGCGCTCTGTACTTGTCCTCCGCACATACCCTGCTCGGCCCGTCCGCTGTTCGTTTGAAATGAGTCTCTCGCACCTGCTCCCCGTTGCGTCCGACGACGAAAGCGTCCGAGGGAAGTGGAGGGAGGGGGAGGCTCGGCGATCGGCGACGCTGGCCGTTCGGTCAGCCGGCCGTCAGCCCCGTCTGCAAGCCTTCCCTCCGGCTTCGACCTGCAACCTGCCTTCATAGCTCGCACGAGCGCGTCCGAGGACTCACTGAGATGCAGAACCATCTCCTCTCGCTGCCTGCCGAGGTCGGTCGCTCCCGCTCGTCAGCATGAAGAGCGCAACACTGGGGCCTCGACTGCGCCGCCGCCCGAGGGCTGACCGTCGGCCATCCGGTCCCCTCCCTCCTTGCTCCAGATCCTCCTTCAAACGCTCTCGCACCTCCCGCCGGATGCCCTGTACGCGTTCTCGCTCAGCTGCCGCCAGGCTCACGAGCTCCTCGAGGACGACGACGCGTGGCCGGCTTGGAAGGGCGCCTACTGCCTCCTCTTTGATGACCCGGCCTGCAGCGGCTGGCCGGTTGTCGCCCAGGGCCAAGGGAGGGCCGGGCGTGACTGGAGGTCGCTTACCCAGGCCTGCTTTCAGGCGGCTAGGACGCTGCTCGAGAAGAGGCTCGGTCCCGAGACCGAGGTGCGTCTTTCGTCGAGTCGGCGCTGCTGCCGCTAAGGCTGCCCAGCTGATCGACGCCGCTCCCCTGCACGACCGCCAGACGACGACCTGGCTCGCCTTGCTCCATCTGCTCTACACGTCGCCTCCGGCCGGGTCGCCGTCAAAGAACCTCTCGATGCTCTATCCTCGCCTACTGCCCTCGCTGCTCGATTTCCCGATCGGCCACGGCGCTCGGCCGCTGCTCTCGCAGCTCATCCTCCACCTCGACCACCTGTCCTCCTGGGCTTGGGACAACCCTGCGGCCGAGCTGGGCCAGGCCAGAGAGCTCATCTACGACCTCTCGACATATGCCGACCCGCCGGACTTTGGCCCGTACTTTGTCGGTTTTGGTTTCAGCAGCGATCCGGACGACGACGGTGGCGTCAAGGTCCGAGGCGTCGACTGGGAGAAGGTGAGGTGTCTGTCGTCAACGCGCCTTTCGTCCCAGGGCGCACGACACTGATCAGGCCGACGCCCTGCTCCCGCCCTTTCGAAGGTCAACGCCATTGGCCAGATCATGGGAGCCAACCTCCGCTCTGCAGCTGAGAGCGGTGACTGGGAGGGCAATCCGGACGACATGCCCGCTCGAGCCGACTATGCTCGGCCGGGCAGCCGACGGAAGCCTGACGACGGCTCTGCCGACCTGCCCGGCGACTGGGCTGCCATCAACGGCGGCTGGCAAGGAGGCTACGCCTTTATGGACTACCCCGAGTTCCTCCAGTTCAACCACCCGGTCCTGACGCGGAGGAGAACGCGGATGAGCCTTGAGGGCTACGACGAGATTGTCGGCAACGCGATGAACCTCGACCTCGTACCGAATCTCCCGGTCGAGGATGGTGCTTCAACCGCCGGCGGCTCTCGGCTCAAACCGTACACCTTCTCCGGCACGTCGCACAACCCGCTCGTCGGCACGTCGAGGGTCGACGGCGTCGTCACCCGGCTCTACCCGTCCGCTCACCCGGCAGCGCTGGCGAGCTTCGTCGATCCGCCGCAAGAGACGAAAATCAGCATGATCATCTCGTACGGCGGCCAGGCCCGCTGGGCGCTCGAGGGTGTCCTTCTCGAGGGCGGCCGCGGCATCGTCGGTATCTGGACCGAGTTCGAGCGCGAGAGAGGCTCGCCGTGCGGGCCCTTTCACTACTATCGCCGATCGCGGCAGGAGGAGGAGGAGGACGAGGAGGATGTGTGATGCGCATGAACGCTCAGGACTTAGCTTAGTGGCAGGGCGGACGGTGCAAGGTGCAGATGCCGGGCAGGTCAGCACGACGACCGTCTCTCGGCAGGCAGCTTCAGGGGCCGGCAGTAGAGAGATCTCGTCGCGCCCGCCGGAGTGACTGCTCTTGTCCCCCTCACGCCGACCTCCTCCTCCTTCTCCTCGGCGGCCTCGTCGCCCTCGTTCTTTCTTCTCCTCCACCCAGCCCGCACGCCCTCTCACCGACGCCCCTTCACGCCCCACGACCCTCTCTCTCCATTGCAACGACCTCCCTTAACGACCCACACCCCCCCGGCCCGCCATCCTCCGGCTTCGACGCAGCCCCCGGCCTCGCCCCTTCGAACGACCCTCCTTCCTCCCTCAGCCTACGCCTCGCCACCTTTTTGTTCACCCCATCTCACGCGAGAGCATTGCCCTTCATGTCTGCTCCTCCGCCGGCTTCCTTCCGTTCCGTTCCGCTGGTCTGCTCGGGCCACCAGCGGCCGGTCGTCCACCTCAACGTACGTCTCGACTGCCTGTCGCGGAGCTCGGACCGCCCGGTCGACCTTTGCCGCAACTCGTCCTGACGCGCCTCTGACCCTTCGGTGCGGCTGCTATAGTTTTCGCCTCTGCAGCAGAATGACGAGAGCTTCATGATGATCTCGAGCTGCAAGGATGGCCAGCCCATGCTCCGCGACTGGACGGGCGACTGGGTCGGCACCTTCCTCGGTACGTCCGTCGCCCTCAGTCTCCTCTCGCTCGACCGAGGGAGTCGACCCTTGAGCTCCCGGCGACTGACTCCCTCTTTGTGCTCATGCCTTGCCTTGTGCCAGGCCACAAGGGCGCCGTCTGGCAGTCCAAGCTGTCGACCGACACCTCGCGGGCGGCGACGGCCTCGGCCGACTTTAGCTGCAAGATCTGGGACACGTACACGGGCTCGGTCCTTCACACCTTCAACCACAACCACATCGTCCGGACCGTCGCCCTCTCGCCCTCGACCTCGGCCGGCTCGAGCTCTGGCGCCTACGTCTTGACGGGCGGCCAGGAGAAGAAGCTCCGGATCTTTGACCTCGCCCGGCCCGAGCAGGAGCCGATGTACCTCGTCCGGCCGGGCGAGGGCGAGGCCGGCAAGGCCCACGAGGGCAACGTCCGAAGCGTCGTCTGGGACTCGCAGGACGGCAACGTTGCCGTCTCGGCCGGCGAGGAGGGCGTCGTCCGCTGGTGGGACCTCCGCACGCTCGAGCAGACGGCAGAGCTCAAGCTGCCTGACACGGTCAACTGCATGGAGCTCGCCCACGGCGGCGGCACGCTCTGCGTCACCGCCGGCAAGTCGGTCATCTTCCTCGACATTGCCCGGTCAGTCCCTCGCGAGCCTCCTTCTGCTTTGTCTGACGTACGGCCCCCTGACCGGCTCCCGCCTTGAACCTCGTCAGACGCGACCCGCCGCTGTCGATCCCGCTCCCGCACACGCCGACGTCGGCCTCGCTCCACCCGTTCCTCCGCGACCGCTTCGTCGCCGGCTCGGCCAACGATCCCTGGGTCCGCGTCTACGACCTCGAGACTGGAACCGAGCGCGAGTGCTACAAGGGCCACCACGGCCCCGTCCACTCGGTTAGCTACAGCCCCGACGGCGAGATGTACGCCTCGGGCTCCGAGGACGGCACGATCCGACTCTGGCAGACGCACCCGGGTCGCTCGTACGGCCTCTGGCAGGCCAGCGCGGCGCGCTGAGTAGAACGGTCGGTCGAAGGTCTCCGTTGGCCTGACTGCCGACACGCCGGTTTCATTCCTGTCGCCCTTCGCTCGCACCCATGCAACCCTCATTCCGTCCTGCTAGCCCGCCGCTGCACGTCATCCATCCCCTCGAGGCCGTCCAATGAGCATGCACTCCAAGCGCAGGGCGACGTCATCTCATCTCGAGGCCGCGGCCGCCGCTGCAGCCAGACGGGCTCGCTTTGCGAGCGCCTTCTCGACCTTTTCGACGTACTCGTCCATGCCGCCCTCCATCAGGCGGACCTTTGCGTTCTGGACCCTCCAGACCTTGCCGCGCGGTAGCGTCTCGTCTTCGTCTTCTTCTGACGAGTCGGCATCCGACAGGCCGTCGTTGTCGTCGAGCGAGGCCGCCGCCTGTCGGAGGGTCGCGCCCTCGATCACTCGCCTGCAGAACCAGCGGTCGTGGGTGACGAGGATGAGGCCGCCCTCGTAGGAGCGCAGCGCATCGGCGAGCGCTTGAATCGTGGCGAGGTCGAGGTGGGTCGTCACCTCGTCAAGAAGACTGCAGGTAGCGGGGCAGGACCCATCAGCGTCGGGTCGGAGCAAAGCCAGGTCGAGGGACGGACAGCAACGGCGGGGGACGGAAGACGACCAGGCTGAAGGCGAGCCGGACCTGCAGCGGGCGAGGGTAGACTGTTTTCAGCGAGCGCGACCAGGGTAGGAGGCAGTCGGCCAAGGCCTGGGCACCTTCTGCCCGCCAGAGAGACTCTCGACAGCAGTGCTGGCCGCCGTCTTGCCGCTCAAGCCGAGGCTGCCGAGCGCCGCGCGTGCCTCGGGCTCCTCGACCTTGATCCCTTGCTCGGCAAAGTACTTGATGAAGTACTCGAGCGCAGTCGTTTTGGTCCCCCTCGTCGCCTGGGTGACCTCCTCGACCGAGTGCTGCGAGTAGTGACCGATCTTGCGCAAGAGCGGATGCTGGAGCACGCTCCCGGACGACGGTTTGAGGTTCCGGAGGATCAGGTTGGCGATCGTACTCTTGCCTTGGCCGTTCTGCGCCGTCGGCGGGCACAAGGGCAGGTCAGCCTCTTGCCTGCACAACGGCTCTCCGTCGCAGGCCCGTCATCGGACGTACGGCTCCGACGAAGGCCATCCGGCCGCCCTGCGACAACGAGAACGAGACATGCTCAAGCAGCTTCTGCTTCGCCCGCGGGTAGCCAAACGAAACCTGGTCGAACGTGACGAGATCGCCCGTCGTCCGCAAAGGCGCGGGATCCGAGAGGACGATCCGGACAGGCGGGTCCTGGTCCTCAAGGACAGCGTCGGCTCGGGTCGACGTGTGGTCTGCGTGGACGGAGGACAAGGAGGGGCAGGCTGGGTCAGCGCAGGCGCTTTCACCGGCCTGGTGAAGCGACAGCTCCGTGACCGACAGCCCTCTCGGTCCCGGTTGAGCTTGAAGCGGTGGCCCTTGTCGTTGACCTCGAGGCCGAAGCTGCAAGAAGAGTGGATCAGCCGTCCGCACCGAGACGGTTGGCGCTTAACCCGGCGCGACGCACCGCTCGTCAAGCTTCTTCTGGCGCTGTGAAGCGAGCCGCGACTTGTTCTCGTCGCCGCTCTTCTTGGCCGTCGCTTTGGCGTTGCGGATCGTGCTCTCGATGTGTGAACTGTGGTCCCGGACCATCAGCACAGGCGGATAAGATGGCAGAGAGTCGAAAACAAGGTCCGCACCGCTTCTTGTCGAGTGCGCCCTGGGCCCGGAGCGTCTTCTTGCGCTCCTTCTTCTCGCTCAGCTCCCACTGCGCAGGCGTCCTGGGCAGGACAGGTGGATCAGGTGGTCAAATGGAGGTCGCAGACGCGACAAAAGGAAGGACCGCACCCTTCGAAGTAGCGCAACGTCAGCGCGCGGATGAAGATGGTCTCGTCGACGACTCGGTTGAGGAACTCTTGGTCGTGCGAGGTGACGACGAGCGTCGTCTCGACGTCGTCCGTCAGGTACGACTCGAGCCAGAGCGTTGCCGGCAAGTCCTGCAGGCAGATGAGGGGCATAGGTCTGTCAGTCTCGACAAGGAGGAAGAGTCACAGGCTCTGGCGACGCACGAGGTAGTTTGAAGGCTCATCGAGCAGCAGAACCTGCGACTTGACCAGCAGCGCCGAGGCGAGCGAGCAGCGTGAGCGCCAGCCGCCCGATAAGCTCGCATATGGGCCGTCGATCATCTCTTGCGAGAAGCCGAGGCCGGTCAGAATGATGCCGGCGTTCGCCTCGGTCGTCAGGTAGTCGCTCTGGGTGCCCATGTCAGTTCTTGGGGACTTGTATGATAGAAAGTCATGCCGAGCGACGTACCAAATCGAGCGTCACCTGCAGGTCTGCGAGGAGAGCGACGGCTGCCTCGAGAGGATCCTTCGCTTCGGACAAGGCGACTGCTTCGAAGCTGAAGGCACAGACTCAGGTGGGTCAGCGACACAGCCAGTGGTAAGCCAACAGGGTCGACGGACTGCTTGGCGGCCTCTTGCAGCTTGACCTCGGCTTTCTCCTCCTCCTTCCTCGCCTCCTTTCCCCTGTCGATACGAAGGATGAGATTCGCAAGAATCAGCTGCTGCTCACTGCGTCAGCACCAGGCTACGATTGCAGGCGCACCTGGCCCCGCTTCGCCGGGCGGCGATGCGTCGTTTGACGTCGAGCTCGTCCTTGAGCTTCTCGAGCTCGATCCTCCCGACGACGCGCTGGATCTCCTCGGTGTCGTGGCCCTCGACGGCCTTGGTCAGTTCTGAGGTCCCTGCCAGGTCAGCTCTCGCCCGCCGCTGCCTAGGAGAGCAGGCGCAGCAGCATCAGCAGCAGCACGCTCGGATGCGCACCGTCAAAGTCCTTGAGTGCGCGAGCCCGGGTCCGGTCGCTGTTGACGACCTTCTGCAGCGCGCTGATGGTCTTACTCTCCTCGCTCGTCGAGTCGGCCTCGGTCTGGGAGACGAGCTCGAAGCGGACATTGGCCGGCAGGCCGGGAATGAGGCCGTCGCGGAGGGCGAGCAGGAGCGTCGACTTGCCCGAGCCGTTCCTGATCGTCGAGCCGGAGGGAAGGTCAGGCGTGGAATCTGCGGCGACGGCGAGCACCTGAAGAAGCAGTACGGACCGGCCCATGAGCGCATACTTGACGCCGTTCTTGAGCCGCAGATGCGAGTCGGCGATGACCTCTGTCCGGCCGACGGCGATGGTGACGCCCTTGAGGTCGATCTCCTTCGAGGCCGTCTCGAGCGTCTCGAGATGGAACCTCACCACGGCAGGTCGGAAGCATGTAAGATCAGATTAGAGCCCTCATCATACACCGAGAGAGAAAGACCTTCGAGGCTCCGAAGGCGGCCTGGTTGAAGGTGCGCTCGGAGCTGGACAGACCTCGACTGCTGGGAGGAGGCGGTGATGGACATGGGCTGCTCGGGGAGGGGGTTGCAGGACTGAGATGCAAGGCGCGAGGGAAAGAAGTGGCTCTTGTAGCTGCCCGTGCTTGTCCGGAGTCAGTCGGCACTCGGCTCTCGGAGGTCGGCCGGATGCGAGAGGTCGACGTCGACAGGGGAAGGCGCCCCACCTTCGGAGCAGACGACTCAGAGGCAGGCGGCCAGCTCCGTCGGCTCTCGGTTCCCAGGCTCGCGCTCTGACGGTGTCCACGGCTTGACTCGTTGGGTGAACGGCTCGCCAGAAGCTCAACACGATCTCAAGCAAGGCTATGCATTGAGGGGACCCCTTTGTCGCCCTTGTGAAATCACGACGCACGCTGGGCTGCATCGAATACCGGCCTGTCCGCCCTCGCCCTGAGCCGGCCGCGGCCTGAACCAGGCCGGCAAGCAGCCCACCCAAACAAGGGCGACGCGTCCGGGTCTGATGATGGAGACCAAGGACGTCCTGGGCCTGGGGAGGAGAAGGAATCGGCTTTGTCGCCCAGAGATGGTCATGCGAGGGCGATGTTGGCGCGTCTGACGCTGCCCCGTCCGGCCGTCTGCCGGCCGATGCGACCGCTGCTGCTTGTGCTTCAACTTGCCGGGTCGCCTGCGGAGGACTCGGGTCCCGTTCGAGCGTGTCGTTCGGTCGACAGATCCCAGCGAAAGTCACGAGCCCATCTCGACCTCCTCGACCTTGACCTGCTCGGCCGACGCTGCTGTTGGCGTCTCCCGCGCCGGCGGCCCCTGCGTCTCCTGTGCGACGGATGACATGCCGGCCGGGTCTAGAGGCTGCTGCCGCTGACCACTTCGACCGAGCAGCTCGAGCAGCGCCCATCTGCGCTCCTCGAGCGCCTCCCGCTCAACCTGCGCCTCCTTGATGCCGCTCCGGCCGGTCGACGACGGCCCAGCTTTCGGCGTGAAGTCTGCCAGCAGCGGGAGCGTCGCCGCCAATTTGAGGTGGTGAATCGAGGTCCGGAGCTCGAGCTGGACGTCCTGCACTCCCGAGAGAGACGCCCAACGGAGAGAGACGCACGCTCGGTCAGCCGGACACTGGGTGGGAGAAGAGACAGATAGGGAGGACGGACGTCGAGCAGCTCGTAGTAGCCTCGGGCAGCCTCGAGGAAGCGTTCGCCCTCTTCGAGCTCCTCCTGGCCCTCCGGCGGTGGGAGGAGGCCGTCGAGCGCTTGGCTGAGCAACGTCAGTAGTCGAGGGATCCGCTGATGGACCGGCAGGGAGTTGGGACTAGGTGGTCAGGCTCCGTCTTCGTCGCTCTGGCAGGCGTCGCGCTGCCGAGCTCGAGCGCAGGCGAAGCTGAGTGGGCTAGTCACGCACCTGCTCGAGCGAGAGAAGGGACGAGATCGACTCTTCGGACGTCGGCGTGAGGGCGGCCATCGCTAGATGAGTGACTCTCAGGAGCGAGAGGGGAGAGGCAGGGAACGTCGAGCGGGGGTCAAGATGGTGGTGGTTGGTTGGCCGGTCGTCGACGGGCGCGAGGCGTGGGTCGGTCGGAGCCGCCCTCGTCTGGCCAAGCCCTCGGAACGTTCGTCGTCGAGTCCCGCGATGGGCCAGGTGCCTTTGCGTCGTGAAGGTGGGGTCATGAATAGGTTTCGTCAAATGGAGAATGCTCAGAGATGGGAGAGGGCGAGATGTAGAGATCGGGAGGCGGAGAAGCGGCCGTCGCCTGCTGCCGGGCTGACGACCAAAGCGGCGAAGACAGGAGGACGACGGCGGATGACCCTCCTTCCGTCCCGTCAGAGGACGACGTAAACAGACGACGATACGGGCCGCGGAGGGGTCCTGCGAGGAGAGACCCCTCACCGCTTGTCGCTCTGCGAGCCAGGCCATTCTGCGATGTCGCCCCGCTCGATGAGCTGGACCTGGTCGTTGTCGTCCTCAAAGACGACAAAGTAGCGCTGCTCGGCGTCGGGCACGGCGACCATCGCCGGCGGCCGGCCCTTCTTGCCTTTGGTCGTCGCCGCCGAGGCCGGGAGGTCTTCCCTCGGCCGTTCCGTCTCGCGCGAGCGGACGACGCCCCTGTAGAAGGCGGTCGTCCCTGGGTAGATGGCCATGACGAGCGAGCCGACCGGATGGGGCGCAAAGTAGATGGGATTGGCAGGGCTGTCGAGCGGAGCGCCAACCGTCGGCAGGGGGACGATCGCCTTGAGCGTCGTGTTGTGCAGCCTGTCAGAGGGGGAAGGAGGTTCAGGCCACGTGTCTTCGGAGAGGTCTTGGGAGGACAGGCCACGCACACGCCGCCCGACTCCATGTCTGCGTCGGCGACCTCGTACCGGCCGACGTCCTGGCCAATGTTCTTGCGGACGATGGCAAGGATCCAGTCGTCGTCGGGCGGGAGCTCGTTGGCCTTGTCCTTGTTGGCCACGCCGCCCGTCGGCTTGACCGGTATCCGGAAGGCGACCCGCCGGCCGGCCGTCAGCGGCAGCTGGGCCGCGAGCTCGGCCTTGCGCTCTTTTGGGTCGCGCTTCGCCAAGGGGACCATGTGGACGCTCGGGATCGGAGGGTAGTTGGACGGGTGATTCGCTCCCGCCCCAGGTCCCCCTGCCCCTCCCCCTGCCCCCGGACCAGCCCCGACAGCAGCGGCCAGAGGCGGCGGCGGCGCGCTCGTTCGGGAGATGGATGAAGCGCGCGAGCCGATGGCGTTCTTGGGCGGCCGGCCACGTTTGGGCTGGCCGTTGCCTGCCGCCGACGAGCCCGGGGTCGAGGCGGCCGGCGTGCCTGGCGGGGAGGCGGCCGCTTGGAGGGCGAGTAGAACTGAAAGCGACTCGAGCGCGGCGTCATACGCGCTGCAGCGGCATAAGGGCTAGTCAGCTCTGACAGGCGATACAGGCGAGCAGCGAGGTAGGAGGGTGAGCGAACGCACGCGATCTCGCGGTCGAGACTGTCCTCCTCGGCCTGAAGCTGCCTGGCGACCTTCTCCCTGACGCCCTTCCCGACCTCCGCAGCCAGGCCCTCCTCGAAGAGCGCCTGGAGCCGGAGGTGGGCCTGGCTGTCCTGCGTCTTGGGCAAGCGGCCGAGGCTGTCGAGCGTCTGCCGCCAGAGCTGCGACTCGGCCGGGTTGTCGGCCGCCTGATGGACGGCGGACGAGGACGGCCGGCTCTGGCGCGGGCGACCGGACATGGGGCTGAGCGGGAATCGTCTGGGATGCGGGTGAGGACGAGCGAGGAAGCTGACGATTAGGCAGCTGGGATAGGTCTAGAGGGGTGAATGGTGTCGGCAGGGAGGAGCGGGCTGGGCTGAGGAGGGGGTTCGGAGGGAGAGAGGGCGACGGTCGCGCGTCGGCCAAGGGGGGACTCCTCGCGTCGCGTCGGCCCGAAGTCGCATGAGTACAGTCGGCGTTGACCCTCCAAGAGCAGCAGAACAGAGAGTCACCCCTCAAGAGCAGTAGAGCAGAGGATCACGCTGCAAGAGGCGCATCGATCGTAGGGAGGCGCCAAAGCAAGGCAGACAGTGGTGATGCGTCTGCAAGAGCCCCCGAGGTTCCCCAGCGTCGCCCGACTGGCGGCGTGCGACCCGTCAGTCGTACACGTCGTCGCCATCGTCGTCGGCCGTCAGGAAGGCGTCGTCGAGCGTTCCTCCCACCGAGTCGACGCCGCCGGCTTTCGACTTGCGCGAGGGGTCGGTGATGATCAGGCCCTCTTCGATGCTGGATGGCCGGGCAGTGGAAGGGGGGCAAGGGCCGTCAGTATCGTCCCAGCAGGTAGCAGGTAAAGGGGGGTGAGAGAGGCGAGAGGACGTGACTCACAGCCGCATGCGGACGATGGCCCTCATTGTCTCGCGCTCGGCCCGCTCGCCCTCCTCGAGCGCCCGCTCAAACAGCCCCCGACGCTCGTCGACCTCCTCTGCGCGCAGGACGTCGCCCCAGAGGTCGACCCTCGCCCGGACCTCGCCCGTCCTTACGAGCTCCGTCACCTCGGCCCGGACGGCGTGCTCGGGCAGGCCAAAGGCGGTCGCCATCCGCGGGAAGGAGACCGAGGCAAAGGGTTGGAAGTATTGGATGAGCGCGAGCCGGCGGATCGAGGCCGTCAGGTTGGCGAGGTGCGGGGCGAGGTAGGGAATCAGCAGGTGCTGGGTCTGAGCCGGCAGGCAGGTAGGAGTGGAGAGCGAGAGAGAGAGAGGAGTCAGCCGACGAAAGGTCACGTCGGTGGCGACGCGGGCCGGGTGAGAAGGAGGCATACCGAATGCCGCTCGAGCAGGTCGAGCACGCGCCGGTACTTGCCCTCGACAAAGGCCTCGACGAGCTCGCGCACGTGTGGCTCGTCGTCGACGAACCGCCTGAAGCGCTCATTCTGGAGCACCTCTGAGCGAAGGGCCGAGCGCCGGAGGCTTGCCAGCGCCGTCAGGCCGCCAAGGACGGCGAGCTCCGAGGGAGAGATGATCTGCGCCCGACGGAAATAGGTGAGGAGGGAAGGATTCAGGTGGCTCCCTTGGCCGGGGTGTCAGGACTCGCAAGGCAAGAGACGACGCACCGACCGGCCCCAGTCGCCGAGCTCGCCCTCGACGGCCAGGAACTCGCGCGCCGCACGCTCATACATGCCCTGGCCCAGACTGCTGAGCGCTTTGGCGACCTGCAGGCGGGTACCGACCCTGCTGCGCTCGAGCTCGCGCTTGGCCAGCTCATCCTCCTTTGCCCGCGCCTGCGCGGCTGAGAGCGGGACTGAGGACGAGCTCGTCGTGGACGGGGCAGGCCGGTCGAGGGCCGACTCGGCCTTGACGACGTAAGGCGTGATCTGCATCCAGGACCGGAGCTCAATATTGACCTGTGAGAGAGACGAAGGAAAGCGGTCAGTGCTCTGCAGACGTCTTGAGTGGAAGGGGCAGGTGCTCAGACCGCCTTGAGGGCGCGCAGCTCATCCCTCTTCGCCCGTCCGCTCAAGCTACCAGTAGACACCCGCCGGACGGAGCGGATGATCCCCAGCGAAGGGATAGGAGCGCACCTCGATGATGGCCATCGACATCTCGAGCACCTGGCCGGCCGTCGTCGTAAACTCGCGAGTGCGGACGAACGACCGGAGTGCCTGGGCCGGGTCGCCGCACTTAAGATGAAGCCGGCCGAGGTCGAGGTTGCAAATCTATCCGGGGAGGAGTGTGAAACGCGTTTGGGTGTCGTCAGCCTAGAACCGGGCGCAGATGATGAGCAGTCGACGAGAGAGGGTCTGCAAGAGTGCCTAGAGAGGAGGGAGGTGGGCGGGGACGGGCGGCAGTCGGGACAGGAGAGCGGCGCACCCGGATGCTCTCCTTGATGAGGTTGGCCGTCACGCTCTTGAGCTCGGCCTCGAGCCGCTCCATCTCCTCGGCGCTCTTTGCGGCTGCTTCGGCCCGCCAGGGATCGTCTGATGAGCCACCAAAGAAGTCATAGAGGCCGAGGTCGTACGTCTCTGAGCGAATGACGGGGAGGGCGAGTGCGGCGCAGGCGGGCAGGAGCGAGGGGCATGCGCTCGCAATGTGGGCCAGCCGGACGAGCAGCGCCCGATCTGCCAGGATGACGATGCGACGTCCATCAGAGTCAGGCCTTCTCTCACGATCGCGCGCCTTCCGGTCAAGGTCCGGCCTGGGGGCCATCTCCGGTCGCCGGCCAGGGTTAGCTCGCAGAGAGGAGGGCGCGGACGGACCGTCGAACTGGCCCCCGACGGCGGCGAGGTCGAACGGGTGGCCGTCGTCGATCGGCGGCGGGAGTGTGGAGGACGATGCGAGGGCCGGCTCGGCCGTCATCGGCTGGTCGAGGTCCGACATGCTGCTGGCTTGCTGAAGGAGAGGCGGGGACGGCTGCAGACGATGAGGGAGGAACGGCCAGACCGACCGACCGACCATCGCTCGCCCTCGCCTTGCTGCTGGACTGGGGTTCGGGGGGTCGCTGGAGATGCCAGGCTTGGAGCACTTCAGAGCCTGGCACGCTCCGCCCCCTTATCCGCTGCTCCGTCGTCGCTCGTCGTCCGGCCATCGCTGCCTTCTGACCTTCAGCCCTCCTCCCTGCCCCCTCCTAGCTCGGCCAGGATGACTTCCAAAGCGCCAGTCCGGCTTGGAACGCTCGCAATCTCACCTCCACTCCTTAACTCGGCCAGCCCGTGGTGCTCGGACCTCGGCCAGCTGACGGCGCTCTACGCCTCGCCCTCGACCGGCGCGGTCACGACGAGAACAGCGACCGTGGCCGGCTTCGAGCAGGACGAGGCGGTCCATTCAGTCCGTCCCTCTCACGCTCATCCTCCACCACTGTATGAGCTGACTCCCGTCTTCTCAGCACGTCTTTCTCCGCTCGGGCTCCTCGCTGAACACTTACGGCTACTCGCCCCACGACCTGAGCTTCTACCTCGACGCCGTCCGGTCGATCTTGACCGCCCATCCAGGCTGCGTTAAGCCCTTCATCATCTGTCGGTCTCCTCCTCGCTAGGACCATGACCTCCGCCCGTCTCTGCGATGCTCCGGGCGGCTGACCTTCCTCGCGCCGTCCACCCTCCTCTGACCCCGCCGACCAGCGATCACCTCGTCCGACCCAGAGGAGCTCAAGGACATGATGCTCGCCGTCCAAGCGCTCAGGCTCGAGCTTGCTGATGGCGCCGACGGCAAGCCGAGTCGGATCGCTCTAGAAGTCAACACCTCGTGTCCCAACAGTTTGTGCCTCCCCTTCGGTCCAGCAAGCGGTTCCCAGGCTGACCCTTATCTGCCACCTCTCACGACCAGTTCCCGGTCATCCTCCGCCGTCCTACTCGCCCCTGACGTCCTTCCCCTACCTACTCGGCCCGCTCCTCGCCGCGCTCCCGGCCGATCTGACCCTAGGCCTCAAGCTCCCGCCTTATACCCACGTCGGCCAGTTTGCCGAGCTCGTTCGTTTCCTCGAGGGGGAAGAGTGCTGCCCGTCTTTGCTCCCTCCTAGCGAAAGGTGCAGAATCGCCTATCTCGCGTGCTGCAACACACTCGGAGGCTGCCTTGGTTTTCCAATGACGATGGTGGCGGACGGCGACGCACCGGCGGGAGGCAAAGTTGAGGAGGAGGTCGATCTCGATCGTTTTGCCGGACTCGCAGGCGAGGGTCTACATGCGCTCGCGCTTGGGTGAGTGACACAACGCGCGAAAGGAGACCTGACCTCTCGACTCGTCGTCGAGCTGACCAACCGCTTTCCCCCCTCTGTGCCATCAAGCAACGTCCGCCGCTTCGCCCTCGTCCTTGCCCGCTCGCCCTCCCCAGCCGTTCGAGCCGTCGCCCTCATCGGCATCGGCGGCGCGTCCACACCAGCTTCCGTCCGCCGGTTCCTGGGCGCCGGTGCGCGGGCGGTCGGGCTCGCCACGGCGCTTGGGAAGGGAGGCGTCGGAGCCTTCGACGACTTGGTCGAGGGTTGTCTGTAGGAGGCTGCGCGTCTGCGGATGGCTGTACTTTGACCTCGAGCCGGCTGGCATGCGGCCCCTGTTTCTCCTGCTGTTCGGACCGCAAGCGCCGCAGAGCCGCAGAAGACCGAGCCTAGAAAGTGAAGAGAGCGACCACCGAAGTCAAAGGGCATGCTCATGGCTGACCGACCACGGCCTCCGGCACCGCCGCCGCCGTCGCCGATGGCACTGGCTCGCCCTCGTGCGCCTTGCGATCCTCCTCCCCTCCAAGCGCCCAGACGCCCTGCTCGCGTTCACGCCGCCGTCGTGCGATGCCCTCCTTGACAGGGCCAAGGACCTCATCCGTCGGCTGCGAGCAGGCCGGGTGGAGGCCTCCCTCGCCGCCGGCAGCCAGGGAAGGAGCGGCGTTCATCGCCTGCTCCTCTTCGCTCACCTCGACCGTAGCCGGGCCCGCAGATGCGGAAACGAGTCCGCCATCAGCCGAACGCACAAACTCAAACGCCCGCCCGAGCGCGCCGTAGTCCTTGCACTGGGCGGCGGCCGAGCGGATCGTCTTGGTCTCAGCCTTGGAGAGGACGGCCGTCCCGTACGGCGAGGCCGCATAGTTGTTGAGCAGGAACTTTGTGTTGCCGAACGGGTTGTCAAAGTGGGCGGCCTGGGGGGCGGGGGAGGGGACGTGGCAGCAAGGATCAGATCTCCTGAGCCGCATCAGCAGCCGGGATGAGGGAGCACGTACGTAGCGAAGGAGCTGGGGGATGACGGCCGTCGTCGTGTCGAGCGGCTTGTCAGGGAGGAAGCACGACGCGTTCGATTCGGCCGCCCGGGCGATCATGATGGACGAGACGCCTGGAGGACAGCGCGATCGCAGTGGGATCAGTTTCGAGCCGTCGAGGACCCTCTGTCGGGCTCAGCTCGGACGACACGGACCGGTCAGGGCCTTGATCCGCTCAAAGTCCCACATGCCGGCGACGTCGCCGTTTGCAGCGACCGGGATGCCGTACCGCGTCGCGACCTCGACAATGTCGCTCAGGCGCTCCATGAGAGCCCGCTCGGTGCTCCGCATCGTCTTGGTCCGGGCGTGAACTGTCAGGTTTTGGATCCCCGTCTGGCAGATCCGCTCGACGAGGGCGAGCGTGTCCGGCTGGTCGGGCAGGAGCCGGATCTTGCACGAGACGGGCACCGAGAGGGCGCCGACGAGGCCGGTGAGGATTGCACAGAGCTTGTCGGGGGTCGAGAGGAGGCCGGCGCCGGCACCGTTGTGCGTCGAGAACGACTTGGGGCAGCCGCAGTTGAGGTCAACGCCGGCGACGTCCTGCTCGATCGTCAGCGCCGCCTGGACGGCGAGATCTGGATCGGCCGTACCGATTTGCTAGAAGCGTCGGTCCAACAGCGGAGGGTCGTTAGCCAGAGGTGTGCAAAGGGGTCGGCGCGAAGCCGGACGAGCGCGGCGCAGTGACCCAGGAGGAGCCAGGGCCGCACAAAGATGAGCTGCTCCTTTTCGACCGGGTGGGTCCACCATTGGGGCTTGCCCTTCTTGCTGTACGTGACGAGACCGGTGCGGGCTGGGGGATTGTGTTGCTGCTTCAGCTCTGCGCCCCTCTCACGACAGGCAAGGCCAAGGTGCTGGCTCGCTCACCGTCGACGATCCGGTCGCAGCCGATGATGGCCCGGTCCACCACCTCGGGTCCCCAGACAAGGTCGGCACCGTACTGGAGCGAAAGGAGCCGCTGTAGCAGAGGCGTGCACACGAAGACATCAGCTGCTTGTCGTCTCGTCGGGTGGAGAGGCCACCTTCGCCAACTTACCGCCGGGACTGTCGGGGGGAAGAGGAGGCAGCCCGGTCGATCGTCAGCAACCGACCGACGTCGTTGCACTCATGTAGGCCAGGCGAGCAGCTCAGGAACTCACGCGTCCCGCTCCGAACCATAGGCGCAAGGAACGCCTTGTTGCGATAGTCGAGCCGGGTGCTCGGTCCAGCGACAGGCTGCTGCTTCTGCTGCTGCTGCTGCTCGCTCGGGCGGTCAGCGGCGGGTTTGAGCTCGGCCGTCGCCGGCTCGACGTGCTGAGCCTCGTCGGTGCCGGTCCTCTGCCGTTTGGCCGGCGGCGGCGGCGAGGACGACGAGCGGAGCGTCGTAGTGGTCATGCTGGCAGAGGATCGGGAAAGAGACTGTAGCAGGAGGCGAGGCAAGGTCCGGCCGAGCATGGACGGGGGTGACTGGTGAGGGGGAGGAGGGGAGAAGCGCAGCGCACCTGGACGCTCGCCCGCCCGCCCGCCGACGGTCACTTGTTAGCGTCGACCGGTCAAAACTCTTCGCCCGAGGCACACGTTTCGCAGAGGCCAAGCTAGCGTGCTTCGAAAGGGTGGAGTTGGGACATGCAGAGCACGGGGGTGTCGTACAACATGAAGTGCGGGTGGCGAGAAGGTTGAGTGGGGGACTTCTAGTGAGGGCGATTGAGACCCTTCCTGCCTGGCCTTTGGCCGAGGGCGCGTGGTGCAAGACCGAGGAAGGTCGATCTAAGAGATTCGAAAAGGGGTGAGCGAGGGAGCGGTGGGGGGGTGACGTGCCGATAAGCAGGAACGAGACGAGGAGAAGGGAAGTGGCAAGGGGGGGGGGGAAGAGGCTCGAGGCTCCTCGCTCTTTTTTAGTGAGGTAGGGATTGCCCGCTCTCAGCGCACGAGCTTCTCCTCTGGGTGGGGCGCCTCGCCAGCCTTGGTCTTCGATGATTTGTCAGTGTTGCTGCTGCTGCCGCTTTCGTCGGCCGAGCTGACGGCGGCCGACTCCTCGGTCTCGTCGACGTCGATCAGCAGCTGGGCTGACATGAGCTGGGCGAAACGCGACTCGCGGTTGGTCGACTGCCGGTGGGTGGGGGAGAGCATGCGGGGTCGTCGTCGTCAGCAGCCGTCGCCTTTTGAAGGCGACCCTCTCAACAAGCCCTCGGCCGCGGCCCTGGACCAGGAACGCACGAGCTCGTCGTACTTGCCGTCCTCGACGACCTCGCCCTGCTCGATCAGGACGACCCGGTCGGCCTGGGCGATGCTCGACAGCCGGTGAGCGACCAGGATGACGGTGATCTCCTTGCTCTCGAGGATCTTGGAGATGGCCGCATTAACCTGAAATCGGTCAATCGTCGAAAAGGCAAAGGTCGGTTGGGGGTCAGTCTTTGCCCAGTCGGAGACGGGGGCGCCTGAGAGAAAGGCCGCGGGGAGGACCGCACGTGTTGCTCTGACTGGGCATCAAGCGCCGAGGTGGCTTCGTCCAGCAGCAGGAGCCTCGGTTTCCGGACGAGCGCTCGTGCGATCGAGAGCCTGTGAAAAAGCAGAGGGGCGACCGTCAGTCGACCGAAAAGCACATACGAGCGCCCCTCACCTTCCCTCCTTGAAACGGGAGGAGGGGAGGACGTACCGTTGCTTCTGGCCGCCGCTGAGCGAGTTTTTCGTGATGGGCGTGTCGAATCCGCGGTCGAGCGTGTGGATAAAGTCGCAGCCGGCCTCGGCCGCCGCCGCCTGGACCTCCTCCAGCGTAGCGATGCCGTCCGGCTTGCCATAAGCGATGTTCTCGAAGCTGGTCGCGCGTCGGGGTGCGTGCGAGAAGACCCAAGTCAGCAAGGGACCACCCGCACGCCCGAGTGAGAGAGAAAAAGAGCGATGGGCGGTCACTCACACGGTGCCGGTAAAGACGACCGAGTCCTGCGAGACGAGCCCGATGGCCGACCGCCACGAGGCGAGCGTAAAATCGCGGATGTCGTCGCCGTCAAACGTGATGGATCCGGCGTCGGGCTCAAAGAAGCGGAGGATCAAGTTCTGGACCGATGACTTGCCCGAGCCCGAGCCACCGCTACCATCCGAGACGGAGAGGCCGTCAGCTTCTCCAGCTACGAAGGGGGGAGGGAGGCCGGGGGACCGCTGAGACCGGGGGGGGGGGGAGGTAAAGCCCTTTGCAACGCACCAGATGGCGACCGACTCGCCCCTGGCAATCGAGAGGTTGAGCTTCTGCAAGATGGGCGCCTCCGGCCGCGAAGGGTACGCAAACGAGACGTCGCGGAGCTCGAGCGAGCCCGTCCTTGTCGGTCCGAGGGCCTTGCCGGCCCGAGGGTCGATCTGCGGCTGGCGGTCGATGAGCTCAAAGACGCGCTCGCCGGCGCCGAGCCCTTTGTTGATGGCCGACCAGAAGCCAATGACGCCGTTAAGGGCGGCGTCGAGCATGTACTGGCTGTGAAAAGCG
>Ga0308160_10002588_pt1 | contig 21526 bp, 26 predicted proteins | sample PhyFR1_FD_201036 | JGI IMG/M metagenome (GOLD analysis project Ga0308160, IMG submission 201036) | Phyllosphere microbial communities from UC Gill Tract Community Farm, Albany, California, United States - DLSLF.R1 | ecosystem: Host-associated > Plants > Phyllosphere > Unclassified | place: USA...
GCTTATCGATGACGTAGGTGATGCTACTGCTCGTGATCAAGACTTTTTTCCCGATCAATTGAATCGGTTGCCTGCCCCTGTGAAACAGCAACTCAAGGACTGAAAAATCCGTCGGGTTCAATCCCCATTGCGCAACATCCTTCTTGATGACTTCATGTAACGCGTCGACTGCGCGCACCATGACCGTCAATGCTTTCAAGTTCGGATTCGGTCGTGTCATTTCGTTCACCTCTTTTTTATCTTCAATTCATATATCTTTAATTCGAGATAAATATACCATCCCGATTTTTGTTCGTCAACTGTTTTGAATCATATTTATATGAACTTGATGCGTAACAAACTAAAAAAACTGAGCCGAAGAAAAAATCGGCTCAGACGCGATGAATCACATAGTTTTTAAAATAGCTTGAAGTTTAGACCCAATCAACGAGATCAGCGATGGCTTGGCGCGTTTGTGAATGCGCCGGTGGTGCATTTCGATAACCGAACGCTGCCATGACCGCGACATTCAGATTGTCCGTCAAATGTCCTTCTTCACGTAACAGCTGTTCGATGGCTTGTTGGTCGAACCCTTCGATTGGACACGAATCAATCCCGATTTGTGCCGCACTCGTCATCATGTTGCCGAGCGCAATGTACGTTTGTTTTGCCGACCAATCCCGCATGGCGCGCTCTGATGCCAACAGATTGAAGTCGGTTTCTTGGAATTGACGATAAAACGAATGACGACCTTTCTGTGCTTCAGGCGTTAATCCGATCACGTCCTGCATCATATAGTTGATGTAAGGCGCATCAAAATGCATATCCTGTTCATTTCGAGACAAGAGGATGACGAAGTGGCTTGCTGTCTCGAGTTGTCCGGCAGCGCCCCACGCAAACGGTGCAAGCCGCGCACGAAGCGCCTCATCCTGAATGATGAGAAAACGCCACGGTTCGTAGCCAAACGACGACGGAGAAAGACGTCCCGTTTCGAGGATGAAAGCAAAATCATCTTCCGGAATCTGTTTGTCCGCGAATCGTTTTGTCGCATGACGGAAGGCGAATGCCTCGAGAATCTGTTGTTTTCGTAAATCGGTAGTCGTTTTAGTTAACATGTTCTAGCCTCATTTCGTATGATAGTGACATCTGAAGTGTATGCCGCTTCCTAACAAGCGACAAGTACGCACTTTGAAGTGACATACTATCAATCATGTAACTAAAGGAGACGATCCACATGCCAATCGAAGAAAGTTGTGTCTTTCTAAATACCTATTCTTGCGCGACGGCAGCGACGGTTGAAGTGATCGGTGGAAAGTGGAAAGCCATCTTAATCCATCAATTGCTTGACGGTCCGCTTCGCTTTTCAGAACTATTGAAGACCTCTGAATCCATCAGCCCCCGTATCTTGACCTTGCAATTACGCGAACTCGAGCACGATGGGCTGATTCATCGCGTGACATACGCAGAAGTACCACCTCGTGTCGAGTATTCGCTTACCCCGCTCGGTGAGACACTTCGTCCGCTCGTCCTGATGATGAAACAATGGGCGACCGATCATATGTCAAGCGTGCTCGAACATCGTGCTACAGGAGAACTCGTTCGATGACGTTCTCACTATATGAAGCGCATCTACCGGTATCTGATTTACATCGTTCGATTGTATTTTACGAATCACTCGGATTAACCTTTGATCATACCGTTGACGATCGAATCGCATTTTTATGGATTGAACCCGGAAAAAGTTGGCTTGGACTTTGGCTTAGTGAGCATACGAACACACCGTATCATCCTTCCATCCGACACATCGCTTTAACTGTCGATATCGACTTTTTACGAAATGCTCCGAATTGGTTGCGCGAGCGTCAAATCGAACCACGCGCTGCATTTGGATTTGGACCAGATGAGCCCTTCGTGATGACACATACGGATTACGCCCATGCTAAATTGCATTTCAATGATCCGGATGGAAATAGTCTAGAATTCATCTGTCACTTACCGAATCCGAAACGACTATCGAAGAAGATGACACTCCTAGAGTTCGAGACGCTAACGTTCACTTAATGTAACGTCCATACAACGCGTGTCCTTCTCCTAATCGATAGTAATCGGTCCCAGAAAGAATATACGCCGTATCGTCAGGTAATCCGATCGCGTGATTCATTTGAGACAGGTGTTCCTGAAAACGGGTTGCCCGTTTTTCCTGGTTCAAGTGTGGACAGAGACAACCACTCAGCCAACCTTGCCCCGTATCCAGGTAATAGTCCGTTCCGTCCTCACTCGTTCGGATTCCGTATTCCATCGCATAGATCGCTCCAGCGCTGACACCGACGTACCACGTTCCACTCTTGATGGCTTGTTCAAGCAATACATCCATGCCTTTTACAGCAAAAGTCTTGACGAGTAACGGATAATTGCCACCACCGACATAAAGAATGTCGGCATTTTCTATTAGTCGTCGTTGCGTCTCCATGGATTGTTCGTCGTCAAACAACGTGACGATCGAGACAATCGCTCCAATTGCTTCATATGTATCTCGAAATTGTTGTTGGTATAGCAATTCATCTCGACTTGCCGTCGGCAGGAAGACGATATGTGGTGCGTGTTTCGTCAGTTGAACGACATGCCGATTGATGAATTGATGAGACGGAGCAACCAGTTGACCGCCTCCGATTAGCATGAGGTTCATCTTTTTTCTCCTTTGCAGCGGCTTTTTAGAAAAAGGAATACAGTCCGTGTTCGTAATAATCAAATTCTCGTGTAGTTAGTCGCTCAAAGCGATAGCCTTCATAAAAGGCATCGAGTGCTACCGGATCATTGATGATTGGACTGATGGCGAGAGCGATATCATACCGCCGATCGCCCGGTCTCATCGCTCCGACATCAATGAACGAGAGCTTTCCGTCCGTCGCGACCAACAGATTGTCTGTCGTACAGTCGCCATGAATCCAACTGGCAGTTATCGGCTCCGGACAGGAGGACTTTAGTTGTTTCAGTAAATCCATCGTGCCGGACGTCCAAACAGATGTGACATAACGTTCCGCTGTCATGAGTCGTTCCGTTAACCATTCCTGTGACGTTCCCCCTGTCGCTCGTTGATGAAAATGAAAAAGATATGTCCCGAATGCTTGCCACAGCTGGATCCGTCGCTCGCTTGTCGCCTGTCTTAAAGCTGTCGTCAACGTTATCCCGTCTCGCCACTGCATCAAGAGATGGCTTTGCTGTTCCGTCTTTAAAAAGCCGACGTACTCAGGTAGGAACCCCGGTTCTCGTTGCATCCATTCTTCTAAGACGATTGCTTCTTCTGCGAGCCATTCCTGGTACCTCGCTTTCGTAGCAGTCTTGAGTAAGTATTTTCCTGTTTTCGTTTCAACCCGGTAGACCGTCGATGTTCCCCCTTGCTCACCGAGTTGTTCGATGTACTCGATATCCCCCGTCAGTTGTTCGATCCGTACACGTGTCGCTTCCGTCATACCGTATATCCCGTGAACGGCACTGGCGTCGACAGCCGAATCCAGGTCGACGGTTTGCCGTAGACCGATGCATCATCGAGAAAACGTTCCAGTGTTGCAACGGACGCGGTTTGCAACTTGACCATGAAGTTATAGCTACCGGTCAAGCGGTGACACTCGACGACTTCTGGATGTCCTTTACAAAATTCAATCAAGCCTGCGCAGCGTGTCTCTTCGAACATGACGATCGCGAGTAACCCTTGCGCGAGTGCTTCTGGATTAATGACAGCACGGAACCCTTCGATGATTCCCGCGTCCTCCATTTTTCGAACCCGTTCGATGACGGCAGGTGCCGATAATCCGATCTGTCGTCCGAGTTCCGACCACGGGATACGTGCATCACCTTGCAGAATCCGGACAATCTGTTGATCAATTTGGTCCATTTTTCATCTTCCCTTCGAATTAAAACCACTTTCTTCAAATTAACATGGAATCAAAGGGAAATATAGCCTTTTTCTATGTTCTCCTACTGTGCTCATCAAAATGCTTTTCTTATACTAGTAACAGGAGGTGATATTTATGGAACCAACCTGTGTCCGGTGCCAAGAAACGATTGAAACGACGGTCTATCAGTGCTCGCACGCTTGTACATTTTGCGAACCGTGTACGAAAACGCTCGATCATATTTGCCAAAACTGCGGGGAGATGCTCGAACCCGTCACACCAGTCGCGACTTAAAAAGACGGATGCCTCGGCACCCGTCTTTTGTCTATTTAGATCGTCTCTTGTGATTGCCGCTCGGCTAAGCGCCCTTTTGCTTGTTCTTGATGCGGCTTGATCGCCGACTCCCCGAGTGCTTTCGCTAGACCTCGGGTTGGAAGATTGACATACATCGACTCATAATTGCTGACTTCGAACGTCTCATGAAAGATCCCGACCGCTTCTGATGTCCGTGCCTTCTGATTGAATCGTTTCCACGCCGTCAAATGACGGGAACCATGGGCATATGCCATCAATTCTTCCGTCGAACGCCAATATTGAATCAACGTCACGGAACGCCAACCGACAAGTGACTCATGCGAAATCAGACCGACATCGTTTGCATAACACTCTTGTAGCATCGGTCCCATCGCCTGGACCGTCGGCAACCATTGCCGGACGGAACGCAGACGATTAATCCGTAAACCGATGATGAACACGACGACTTCTTTGTTCGGAGTCGCAATGATCCGTTTCATGTCAATTTCCTCCTTCAAGGGTCTCAAGGGAAGCGTCACACCAATCGAGTAACGCACGTGTCTTCCGAATGCCATAATCAAGCGTCAATAACCAATAGACGGCATCATTCGAGTCCGGATAAGAACGAATCATCGCATCGATCGCTTGATACGTCTCAAGTCGTTCTTCGAGCAATCGCGCGTGCTCCTGAATTTTCTGCAAGGTGACTTCTTTTGAAGCATGTCGAGCGAAGTACAACTTCAACAACAGGTCGTTCCGTTGCACCGGCAGCTCGACAGACGGTTCAGCGACCCACCGTGCGAGCTCCGCATGCCCGTTTTCCGTCAGGGCGAATTGTTTCCGTTCCCCATCCGTGACCTCTTCAACGATCAACCCTTCCGCTTCTAACCGTTTCAGCGTTGGATAGACTTGTCCGAAGCTGATTTTCCAAAAGTGATTCAAGCTCGTATCGATCGTGTGTTTCATCTCATAACCAGACGTACATCCGCTTGCAAGAAGTCCGAGAATCGCATAACGGGTCATGTTTTCTTTTGGCATCGGTCCCTCCTATATCTAAAAGATACTATCTTTTAGATATAGTTCCCGTTCATTCAAATGCCAAACAGGAAATTTACTGGATGAAGCAGGAATTCTCGTTTTAAATTCGAATTCTTGTTTACATACTTAATTAAAAAGGAGTTCACATATGACATACGCTAAAGCTTCTCTCTTCTTTAGTTTGCTCGGTCTGCTCATCGCCTCTATGATTTTCCCGCCGCTCAACTGGTCGTTCGGACCAAACTCGATGCTTACGATACCGATCGGACTTGTCATTTATCTCTTTGGAATCGGACTCGGGATCGTCGCAATCAAACGACGCGAACCGGGAATTCTTAAATACGTCAGTCTCGCCTGTGCCGTTCCGCTTGGTGTGTTACTACTGCTCTTTCTCGGTTTCATCTTCAGCGGGCAGATTTAATCATTTTACAAGAGTTGTTCATGAGACGTTTTCCCGCCTGCATCGAATGTCAGCTGATGGATCGCTAGACTCGCCATCGTGTTGAGCCACTCATTTGCCGGTCGTCCAGTGTAGTGTTCGAGCACTAACGCCAACACGAGACCATGCGTCGCGACGACCACTCGGTAGTGCGGGTGGGTTTTACGTAGCTGATCGATAACTGTTAGAGCACGATTGCGTGCTATTTGATTCGACTCTCCACCGCTTTGCGTGTAATCGTCATTTTGGAATGATCGCTTCAACAGTTCTTCTAGCCGTTCAGGTGATAAACGTTCGTCTGTTTCCTGAAAACGCCGTTCCTGAAACGCTGCCTCGTAGATCGGCAAATCTCGTTGCTCAGCAAGTGGGCGAACGGAGTCTACCGCCCGTCGCATTGGACTCGAATAAATGGCGTCAACCGGTATCGCTTCAAAGAACGCCACGAGTTCCTGTGCTTGTTCTTGACCTGCATCCGTTAATCCCCGTCCTCGATCACTACCTGTTTTGATCGATTCGCAATGGCGAACGAAATAGATCATCCTCATCGCAACTGGACCCACGTTCCTTCAGAAATCACGTCTACGTTCGAACCGATGACACGGATCGCTGTCGCGTCATCGATTGCGTAAGCTGGATTCGTTAATGTCTCAGCCCAAGACTTGGCAGCTTGTAAGTGATTGTCTGGTAACTGCGGATGATCGAGATGCGGGAAGATTGAAAAATCAACGAGACCTAATGTTGCGTCCGATTGCTCCGGCGTCTTTTTCCACCCAACGAAATCTGTTCCGATTCGTGGCGTAAGCACCATGCTACCGGCGCTCATCCCGACATAAACACCGGTCAGTTGCAGTAATAGTCGATCGAAGCCCGATTCGACGAACCAGTGATATAGAAAGAGTGGATCACCACCATTAACGAGAATGACATCCGCTTGTTCGACCGCTGGTTGCCAAATTGCTGGATCAATTACCGAGACTGCTGATAATTCCAACAGACCGACTGACTTCCATCCTAAATCAACCATCGGTGCCTCATCTTTTCCTTGAATGAAGTTGACAGCGAGGTCCGTTCCTCTGCCTAATGCGTAGGAAGCTGTCGTAATCGCGATGGCATGGCATTCCTCAATCGGTTTTCTGAGCATCTCCAGTATCGCTTTGTGAATCGATGGATTCCGTACCCCACCAGAAGTTAATAGATAGTCCATCGTGACACCTCCTGTTCTTTGCTTAAGTTTACAATATTTGTTTCTTTCTGATACCCTTACTTTTATTAACAAATCACTTTATCAGGAACTTTTCTCCATTTTCTTTCGTATCAAAACATACAGGCTCATATTTTGACCAATTTTGTGAACGGGAGGCACATATGTATTCGATTCCTAGCTACTTCACACTCTACTTAAAAATCATGTTGACGGATAAGATTCCGGTCTTTTGGTCGTTGATTTTCCCGTTGATTCTCGCCTTTGTCTTCGGATCACGACTCGACTTCACCGAGAACAGTTTCCTCTCGTTCCTAGCGCTCTTTTGGGGTTATATCTTGCTCTCGATTTACGTGAATGGCATCGGTCTCCAACTTGCCCGGATGCGGGAGCATGGTTTGATGAAGACGTATATCATGATTTCCGGTAGTAAGATTGGTTGTATTCTCGCACTCGTACTCGTTCAGCTCGTGTTTGCAGCCGTTAGTTTGACGGTCTTTACGACGATCCTGATGCTTGTATTCGGCTTCTTCTCACCTTTGACGTTGTTACTTGCTTATCTCGTCTTGTTGCTCAGCATCCCGCTTGCCTTTGCAAGCATCGCCTTGACGATGCTTTCGGCAAAGATTTCGAGTATGTCGACATTGATCAACATCGTCATGTATCCCCTGTTCTTGTTTGCGAATAGCCAACCGGATCGTTGGTACAGTTACTCGAATCCTTTTTATGTCATGAAAACACTCGGTCTCGCCGTCTCTGAGCACGTTACGGGAGCATCGTTACCTATCTTGACCGTCGTACTCGTCGTTTATCTGTTACTTGGTCTATTCTCTGTCAAACGCTTTAATCTCATGTCATTGCTGACCCGATAGGAGGATTCAGATGCACGTCCAACACATACGCTTTAACTATCCGAAATCACCTGACCTGTTACACGATGTCTCCTTTTCACTCATTCCCGGAAAATTGAACGTCTTAATCGGGATGAACGGTGCCGGCAAAACAACACTGTTTGATTGCATGACTGGTGCTTTACCGATCACGTCCGGAGAACTGGACTTACCCGATATCTCGGACATTCTCTATTTGACGCAATTCATCTATTACTCGGACGAACTAAAGGGCAAGGATGTCGCCGTCTTCGTCGGTCGGCTCGCCCGTTTGAAAGCATATCGCAAGCAAGAGACCTATACGCGTCATCTGAAACAGCCGCGAGAGCTCGATTTATTCGCTCATCTGTGGGAGATGAAAATCGGTAAGATGTCCGCTGGCGAAAAGAAATGGTTGTTCGTGACCCTGTTGACGACAGTACCACGTTCGCTCTACATCTTTGACGAGCCAACGAGCGGGGTCGATCCGGCAACACGGCTTCATATCATGCGACGCTTCGAGCAGATGACAGCTAACGGTCAAACGTGCCTCTTCTCGACGCATCAATTACACGATCTATTGCATACCGATGCCCACGTCATCTTCCTCCACCAAGGTCGTATTTTGTACGAAGGCGACTTCAAGGATTGGTTGAACCGATTCGAGACGACGGATCCGGACGTCGCGTTCGTTCAAATGTTGGAATTAGCAGGTTAATGGATTCTAAAAAAACCGTTCGGGATACTCGTATTTCCTAAGTGGAACACAAGTATCCTGAACGGTTTTTATTGCATGTTTATTTTTTCGACTCCGCATACGCCTTAAATCGATCAAGGATTGCCTGCCAGCCCGCTTGTTGCATCTCAGGCGGGTTCATCGTTTCGGCATCAAACGATTCGATGACTTCGGTCTGTTCCCCGTTCCGAGAGAAGTCGATCGTCACCTGACGACCATCCTCGAGGACATACGCAATGCGTTCGTAAGGAACGATTGTCTCGTATGTACCCGTGAAATCAAATCCCATGCTACCGTCTTTTGCTTCCATTCGATTCGTGAATTGACCACCAACTGTCAAATCATTCGTTGACGCAGTCGTATGCCAATCGTCAGACGCCGCGTTCCAGCGTTTGATGTCTTCCGGTGCGTTCCAAATCTCCCACACGGTCTCGACCGGACGGTCAATCACGGCTTGAATCGTTAGTTTCGTCATCTTTCTTCCTCCTTACTAATTGAAGTTCCCTCCCTATTTCGAGGACGATTAAATGAATTCCTTGTTATTTTCGATTAATTCAGATGTTATTTTGAACGCTTTGTTTTCCATACCATGGACAATAAAATCGCTGGAACGACACAGATGATTGCATCGGTAACGGTCGGCAGTCGTAACGCCGGACTTGTTAAAAACCGAACGCCTTCCACTGTCCAAATCGTTAACATTAAGGCGGTCAACGCTGCAAGTCGCCAGCGTCTTGGAATCCGAATCCAGTAGGCGAGGAGTCGCTCCGATAACTTCATCTTCATTCCACCTTTCGGACCGCTTTCAGAAAGCTTTGTTCCGTCTGATAGTAGGTGTCGCGCCACATGAATCGTTTTGTATGCTTGAACGTATTTTGCGTGAACTTGTTTCCCGAACTCGTCTTGAAGTAATGGGCGACACTTAACGAACCATCGAATGTGTTCCCGATGATTTTGTTGTCATGGACATCATGTTGGACGAGCAATTGACCACCCTCAAGCCCTTTCGTATCATTCCCGATTAGCTGATTTTGCTCGATTCGGACACGTTTTGTACCGCCCCGCTTTGTGTCATACCCACCAATCGCAATTCCGGTGTAGACGTTTTGCCGCACATCATTCTGGCGGACGATGACATCTTCTGCGTACCGTCCGGCATGTTCACTCGTCACTTCAATCCCGATGTCACTCGCTTCGACGAGATTCTTCTCGATTGTTAGGTTTTTCCCACCGTCGACATAGATACCGGCCGCATTGTATTCCTTCCCGTAAGCAGGATTCTTGTAGCTCGACGTCCGGTAGACATGATTTTCCGACACGACGCCCTCACGGACGTAGTCGTCTTTTTTCGACTGAGCAATCCCTTCGTGTCCGATCAAATCAATGCCGATGTTGTCGTTATCCCGTACGACGTTCTTCGCCACCCGGAAATGTTTGATGTTTCCGTTTAAGACGAGAGCTTCACTGAAACCGAGACGATTCTGCTCGACTCGGTTACCGGTGATCGTCAGATGACGAATCGCTCCCGTTCCGTAGACAGCAATCCCGTGGGCATTCCCGTCTTTCGCGAGCGTCTTGATTTGGCGGACCGTATTATCCTTCAACGTGATGTGTGATCCTGATCCCGTGACCAGAATGCCGATCGGTGTCGCATCCGTTCGTTTCGACTGAACGGCTTCGATCGTCAGTCCTTGGATTGTCACATATTTTCGATTTTTTACCTGAACGATCGGTAAGGTTGTGTCCCGATCTTTGATGTTTTTCCCGCTCAACGTGACCTGCTCGTCTTGATAATTTCGGAAGGTAATCGGGCGTTCTTTCGTTCCGCTCTGTCTAACGTTCAGCGCCTCGTGATACGTTCCTTTTCGAAAGTAGACCGTCGTACCCGCAGTCGCTTTTTGTGTCGCTTGCCGGATCGTTTTAAACGGATGCTTCAACGTGCCGGTATTTTTATCACTGCCGTTCGGTGCGACGTATAACGATTTTGCCGTCGATTCGGCCTCTTCACTTGTCGAGGCACAACCGACGAGCAGGACGGTTGCTAATAACCATTTGCCTTTCATGATTTCCTCCTTTATTTTGCAAGAACATTGTTGGTATAATCTAGGTATCATTTCTAATTTTTTGAATATTTTAATTTTATCCCGATTCACTATGACTATGGAAAAGAGGAACACGTTATGAAATATGCGCTCTTATTCACCCTTCCCTTCTTGCTTGCTGGTTGCACAACGGAAGCAACCGTCCTTCCAAAAGAAACCGTCAAGATCAAGAAGTCTTCCTTTTCGATCACACCTTCTACCGCGAAGGACGAGTCGCAGCAACAGCGGACATTTTTCTTAACTGGTACACTCGATCGCCCGCTCCAGCTCAAAGCAATCCAATTTGACGATACAGAACCACCAGAGGTGCTGATCGACAAATCGATTCCTGCCGGTACATACGATCGCACGCCGTTCCAGTTGACGTATGATTTGAACCTGCTCAACGATTCGCATGCCTTCACCTATTCGCTTGATGCGAAGAATGGTATTCCTGAGACGAAAACGGCGTACATCTTACCTCAAAATGTCCAGACTGACAGCGGTCAATTCAATGATCAGAAACAGACGAATGCTTCGTTCTATCCCTTACTCCTCAAACGCTATACGACAGGAGAATCGATCATCGGTCGCTCGATCGACACGTTATCATCCCCTCACCTAAAGGTCAGAAAACAAGAAGGCGCAATTTTGATTTATTTGACGAAATCACGATAAGGAGAACGGCGGACCAAAAAAAAGTCCGCCGTTTTTTTAGTCCGCTATGACATGCGACATGTCAGCTTCTAATCGAATCACTGCTTCCCCATCCCTGTATTCGACGATCGTCAAACTCGTTCCATGAATGAACGGCGGATCCCATAATGTCGCGAACGGCTTACGTTGAAGATGTGTCAGCAAGATGTTAAGGAAGATGCCGTGGGTGACGATTAAAATGTTTTCGTCTTCTTCATGGTCTGCCAGTCGTTCCAAAAACGATAGGATGCGCTCGCGGACCGCGTCAAAAGATTCTCCACTCTCCGGTATGTACGTATGCGGCGTTTGCCAAAATGCAGCATGAGCAAGCGGGTGTGCGACTTCAATTTCCGCCGCCGTCCGCCCTTCCCAAGCTCCCATGTGCATTTCACGCAATCGATCGTCGATGGTTACCGGAATCGCTGGATCGAGATCCATCATTCGAACTGTTTCTCGGACGCGACCAATCGGACTGATATAGAGGTGATCCAGGTGCACTTCACGTAAGCGGTGACCAAGGTCTCGCGCATTTTGCCTGCCCTTTGCTGTCAAGGGAGAGTCTTCCCAGCCTTGCATTCGTTTTTCTAAGTTCCATTCCGTCTCGCCATGACGTGTAATGTAAAGTGTTGCCATCTGTTCCACCCTTTCGATTTCTAGTTTCTTTCAAAAGTGTATCAAACTCTGGCTGTTTTTTCCTGTTACTAGAGAAAACGAATCCAGAAGAGAAATTCATCAATCCGTTCGGTATGATGAAAATAGACCTAAAGGAGGAATTCGATGAATCGCCAAGAGATGATTGACCTTGCCAAACAAATCCGCTCGGATGAGGAACGTCCTCAAATCACACCTCCTCATCCACCGCAAGCGACAACGACTACGCTACAAGTGCCGACTTCAGTCGGCGATGTCCGAGTGTTGTGCCACTCGCCGATTGATGCAGCAGAACCGTTACCTGGATTCATCAGTTTCCATGGTGGTGGTTTCATCACCGGAACGCCAGAGATGGATGAACCATGGAATTTGTTTCTCGCTGAGACCGCCAACTGTCATGTTCTCAATGTCGCGTATCCGTTAGCGCCGGAACATCCATTTCCTGTTCCGGTCCACGTCGCCTATGAGGTCGTTCAGTGGATTTTCCAACATGCTGATACGCTACGTCTCGATGCTTCACGCATCGCAATCGGAGGGCATAGTGCCGGTGGTAATCTCGCGACTGCCGTATCGTTATGGAACGCTGATCAGACAGATCCTGTGCCGCTCATCGCTCAAATTCTAGACTACCCTCCGCTTGATCTCGCGACGGATCCCGCGGATAAACCATTCTTTGAGGAAGCGATCCCCGCTGAACAGGCGCGGCAGTTCAATGCGATGTACATCGCTCGTGCGGAAGACGCGTATCATCACCTCGCTTCGCCACTCTATGCGGCTCAACTCGATGCGTTACCACAGACTCTCGTCCTGACGGCGGAGCACGACTCGCTGGCGCAGGAGGCGCGGCAGTATGCGAAACGCCTTCAGGCGGCAGGTGTCGCTGTTGAGCACCAGGAATTCGCCGGTCAAGCTCATGCCTTTACACACCACGGTGACTTAGATGCGGCGCTTCAGGCATGGAAACGTATCGCGGATCACCTCAAGTCCGTCTATCGTTCGTAAGTATAAGAGGCTGACTCAAAAATCCGTTTCCATAAAGGTAAGGGTGGCAGAATGATGATCTGCCACCCTTATCTCGTAACAAAAAGAATGACGCATTTCACGCAACTCCAACAGGAAAATGCGCCTCTTTGCGCTGTCGAAGACATAGGAGTCCTAACATGAAAAGAATGATTTGTTTTTTAGATTTGATTCGTTTCATCTAAGCTCTCTCTTGTTTCATGTACATATATGAAGACCTGGGTCGTCTTGCCATCCTTTTTCAATTACTCGTCGCTGAAAAATCGAATGACGCGCGGTACCGATTTGAAAAGGTGGCGTCGGGCGAATGACCCGATCCATAAAGTCATCTGCCCCGTATGGAAGATAGAGTTCAAAGTCTGGTCGTCTCGTCACGCCGATTGCCGTGACGGTCTCTGGGAACTGCGCGATGGCATCTTGCGCTGATATGTACGGAGGCAAATCGTTGACTGCGTGCATGCGTGCTTGGTTCTTGACCGACCACGGTAAATCAAGCCATTCACACAATTGTCGCTCATATCTTTTTTCCGTCGCTTCTGAAATATCCGATGTGTCAAAATAGACGATATCGATATCCGAGTGTGCGTTTAAGTCGGTTCCCCAAATCTTCGACCGTAAGACTCCGGCACAGATCCACCAATCGGATAGATCAAGGCGTGCTACGATAGTCAGTAAGTGTTGTAATTCTAGATCATTTCGTAGTCGGTTTTCTATTTCATTCCGATTCATCACTTCATCCCTTTCATTTCCTTATTATTCAATTTTACCTTATTTTATCAATCGGGTAACCGTTTCCTTATTTTTACACTATTTTCTCCATTAAGCTTGTTTCCATTCCTTGTAAATAGTATATTTTATATAAATATTCTGACTATTCTATCGAAAAGGAGTGTTTTTATGCCACAAGCTCGTAAAGCGATTCCCCTAGTCATTACTTCTCTTGCCCTGATCGGTGGCGGCGGTTGGTATTGGTCATCCCATCAGGAGAAACCTATAAATGTCTCATCACAAACAAAATTAGCTGGTGTAAACGAGACGCAGGAGAATCGCATCTTAAACATTGACGAATTGATGAAACAGGGACTCGTCAAGACATATCCGGGTGATCCTAAACTAAAAGCGAAGACATTCCGTGCCGAGGCACTTCTTTCCTCTCCTCCAAAAGAATTAAACCTGAAAGACAAACCAGGTTATCGTTATGTCACGATTCCGCTTGTCATGCATGACACGTCCGATAATTTCGGAGCTTACAGCGTCTATAAACCAAACTTATTCGTTCTTAATGACGGCAAAGGACACGAGTACGACGTCGTCGATTACGTCAATCATAATCCGAAGGCGTGGAAGAACAGTCATCAGTATTATTCTCCACATCGCGCTCAAATCGATTTAGTCTATCAAGTACCAGAAGAAGCGAAGACGTTCGTCTTATTTGCTGCTTCCGATGCGTTCCCGAAAACGCATACGATTAAAATCGAACTATGATCAAATGCGCTTGCATGAATGTGCAAGCGTTTTTTACATAAGAATACGATGAGAAAGGATGTATGGTATCATGCTACGCTTCATCTGGAATTCGTGGTGGCGCAATAAAGAACGATTCATTTTATTACTCGTCGGCGTTCTCGTCGTCAGTACCGGTTTGAGTTATTTGATCGGGACGACACAAGCAAATAACGGAACAGTCGTCGACGAACTGCAAAAACGTTGGAAGTCTTCCTACGATATCGTCGTACGTCCTCCAAATAGCCGAAGCGTGACGGAAGACCTCAAACTACTCGAACCGAACTATATGAGTAGTCTGGATGGTGGAATCACGATGAAGCAATATAAAACGATCCAAGATATCTCGGACGTAGAAGTCGCAGCCCCGATTGCGATGATTGGAAACCACTCTACGGGAGCACCTGTTGGTACGCATCGGTTTGACGATTACGGTGTCTATAAGCTGACGATCACCGATAAACAGAATACCGGCTTGAACGTCGAAAAGTATTCTTCTGTTAGTTATCTCGCTGCCGGGTGGACACCTGATGAAAATGCAACTCGTTCCGGTGTCTCACCTGCTGTTCTAGGTGAAGATCCGTTATTAGAATTCGGAAGCGATACGATGATTGCCGGAATTGATCCCGAAGCAGAAGCCCGCTTGATCGGACTAGATAACGCGACGATCAGCGGAAAACATAGTCGCTACTTTGACAAACAAGACAAAGCAAACGTCGTCGATCCTGAACTCGGAACGGTTGAGATGCCTATTTTGATGAGCGAACGGGAATATGTCGATGCGTCCCGGACGTATACGTATGAGAAATTAGACCTTCCACTTATCAATGACTCGATTCAAGAGACGATTCAAGATGTGACGAAGCGTGGCGGCGAAAAATTTCTAAATACGCTACAGACGACTGACGCCCCTGCAAAGACGTATTCAGTCACAACGCAGGACGTTCAAAAAACATTGCTAAAACAGATCATGACGGACTCGTTTCCTGAGCTACCGTCAGGAAATTCCGAATGGCTAATCCTAAAGCCGTCACCGATTAGTTATCAGTCTATCTCTAGCCCCTTTGCGTCGCGCTGGCCGTTCAGTTACCAAGTTGAACCGAAGAAAGTCGATCCGGATTCGTTACTTGCCAAACGGACGATGTACCGAGAAGCACGTATGTTCGGGAAGACGAGTGATGATTGGCCAAGAGTTCGCTTAAACTACATCGGAGTCTTCAATCCAAAGAAATTGAATTTATCGAAGGATCCATTAACGGAACTACCGATGGAAACGTATTTCCCTGCAAAGGCGCAATGGGTCATGGATAAGAACGACCGTCCGGTTAACCCCGTCAAGGATGTCAAACCGACGAATGATCCGTATGACTTCCTGACGAAACCCCCTTCAATGTTGACGACGCTTGATGCCGCTTTCAAGATTCGCGGCGAAAAAGCGATTTCTGTCATTCGCGTCAATGTCAAAGGCGTCGATCAGATGAATGCAGCGAGTGAGCAAAAGCTCCAAGACGTCGCGAACGAAATCGAGGAGAAGACTGGTTTGATCACAGATATCACGCTTGGTTCCTCTCCCCAGCTCGCGTTGACGTACTTGCCAGGACTTGAAAAACAATCAGCCCTCGGATGGGTCCAACAACCGTGGATCAAGCTCGGTTCTTCAATGACGATTTTCCAAGAAGCGAAAGTCGGCATGTCTGGTGTCATCGCTAGTGTCATTGCGGTTGCACTCGTCTATGTCTTTAGTTCAAACATCATTCTGCTCTATGCACGAAAAAAAGAATTCGCGATTCTGTTGTCACTCGGCTGGCGTCCGCGCCAACTCTCCAAGTTACTGTTCCTTGAAGCGACGTTACTCGGGTCTCTCGTAGCGTTAATCGCTTGGTCGATTCTTGGTACGTTTTGGTTAACGACTGATCATCCGATCGCCTTAGGACGAATTCTGTTAATCGGTCTTGCTGGTCTACTCATTTACTGGGGTGGGACGCTCGTTCCGATGGCATTGATTCGTAGAATCAAACCATATGAGAGCATGCGATCCGGTGAAGTCTCACGTTCGCGACGATTCGTTCGGTCACAATCGATTCTTGGTATGAGCATGAACCAACTCTTTACGTACTGGCAACGAACAATCCTTTCGATTATCGCCATCGCCTTGCCGACAAGTCTGTTCATCTTCTTCCTCTTCGTGACATTCCGCTTAAAAGGGGTGCTCTATGCGACGTGGCTTGGTGAATATGTCGCCTTAGAAGTCGGCACGATGCATTATGTCGCGATGGGTGTTGCCCTATTGATCGCCATCTTGACGACGACGGAAATTCTTTGGCAAAACGTCAATGAACGTCGCAGTCAACTCGCTGTCTTAAAAGCGACAGGGTGGCAAGACGGGTTGATTCGGCGCCTCGTCTTATTAGAAGGTTTGCTGACAGGGTTACTAGCTGGAATCGTCGGACTTTTATTTGCACTAGTGATGATTTGGCAAGTATACCGCCAATTCCCGACGACGGAACTCGGTTTCTTGTCTGCAACGATTCTAATTCCCCTGCTGACAGGGATCATCGGTGCAATTTTACCGGCACAGCGCGCTGTCCGTATCGTTCCGAATGCTGCAATCAGCAGGGTCAATGCTAACTCAAAAGAAACCGAACGACGCTTTAAACTTGCTCTCTCATCTATCGGAACCGTGTTATTCGTCGGTGTCCTTTCCCTCTTCCTGTTTGCGACGAATGAACAACCTGCCAAACAGACGTCTGTTGCGAAAGCTCCAAAAGTCATCACGACGGGAAGCAAAATTTCCGATGGTCTTACGGGTGCAAAGCGACAGCTCGAGACGACGAAAAAAGAATCATCCGGCGTCATCGAAGAGACGATGGCAAAAGGAACGATTAAGACGTTCCCAGGAGATCCGGCTGTTAAAGATACAAGTTTCTGGATCGGAAAATTGTTGAAGCAACCGCCTGCTTCCCTGAAACTAAAAGAGAAAGAAGGGTATCAGTACATCACGGTTCCGACGTTTTATCAAGATCTCTACTATCGAGATGCTGGGGAAGAAAGTTACTATTTCCCGAACCGTTTCCAGATGACAGGAGTCAGTGGTGTCTATGAACCGATTGATTATGAAAACAAAAATGAAAAAACATGGAAACAAGGGATAAAATATGTAGCGCCAGGACAATCGCATGTGAATCTTGTCTATCAAGTACCTGCAGATGAGACAGAATTCGTCATGTTCGTTTCCGGAGAAAACTTCGCAAAAACGATTACCGTTAAAATTGATTTAAAGAAATGACTGAAGACAGCTCGTTCTCAACGTATGCCACCATACGTTCGAACGAGCTGTTTTTAAATGCGAATCAACACGATACCGCCAAGCATAACAAGCAGACTGACGATTTGAACACCTGTGACCGGTTGTTTTTTTGCACCGAACCAGCCGAAACGATCAATCAATAGGCTGCCGGTCAATAAACCAATCGTGACGATGACGACCGCGAGTCCTGTACCAACGAGCGGAACGATGAAAGCATTACCGGCAACAAATAACGCACCGATCAATCCCCCGATCCAAATCCAAGCAGGTAAGGATTGCGAACGATCGATGTGCCACTTCGTTCGGAGGATCAGATTCAGTAATAACAAGGTGATCGTACCGATGACGAATGAAATCAAGGCACCTTTGACGGCTGATCCGAGAACACTTCCGAGATGACCATTGATCGCCGTCTGGGCAGCACTCATCATACCGGTTAGAATTCCGAGCAGACGCCAGACAAACAACGAGTTTTCTGATGATGTCATCTGTTGCTTGCGCCGTCGTGCGAAATAGTCACCAAGCGCGACCGTTCCGACGACACCGAGTAACACAAGCACTGCGCCGATGACTCGTGTCAGTGAGAGTGAGGTGACTGTTGACTCAAACAATCCGAAATGATCGATCAACAGTCCCATGATGACCTGACCGAAAATGGGCATGATGACCGTTTGGACGCCTCCGAGTCGCGGAAACAACAAGATGTTCCCGGTCAAATAGATGACGCCGAGCAGTCCCCCACCCCAAATCCAGAACGGTTCATCGGCAGTAGCCGTGAGACCTGTGAGATTCCCATCAACGAGCAACACGAGAATCAGTAAGAAGAGTGAGCCGATCGAAAAGGAAATCAGCGAAGCAAGGAACGGCGACCCCACGACGCCCCGCAGTCGTGTATTGACACTCGTTTGAACCGGTACGAGCAGACCGATGATGAATCCAATGATGATTGCAAGCATACGAGGACCTCCTTCTTCATGTGCCCCTTCATCATACGGCAGTCGAACACGCTGAAGCGACCGGAATGCTCAAAAAGGAGCCGGTTCATCGACCGGCTCCACGGATTAGATCTTTTTCCACGACTTCGGATAGGTCCGCAGTTCCTTCTTCGTTGGATGCTCAGCATCGAGACGCCGTCCGCTTCTCTCTAAAATAGTATCTAACGTGAGAAAGACGACAACAAATAAAGCATAGACAAAAATATTCGGAAAAAGTGGCAAATCGAACATAAATAGTACGGGATAGAACAATCCGATTAAGATGATGAACACAAAATTGGTCGTGTACTGCAACTGAATATTCTTTTTCATTCGTCGTTTTTCCGTCAATCCTATATCTCGTTCCGCTTCTATCATGTGGATCCGCGCAATCCAAATCAATGCTGCAACAAGCATCACGAACGGCCAATATTCTTCATGAAACGTGACGACCAAAAATATACTGATACCATAGAACAACGAACTATAAAATCGTGGTTTTGCGAGTTGACGCTTTTCTTCTTGAATGAACGCGATGCGTTCGGCTTTCGTTTTCATCTAAATCCCCCAACTGATGTGACGTATCTTTTTAATCTGATCGAACCGTCCTTGATCGACCGATGTACTCGACTTTATTCCGAAGTACACGATACATCCGGTATTCTCCCGTCGGTGCCGACTTCAGCTGAACGGCAATCTGATGACGTCGTGATTTCGATGATTCCGACGCTACGAAGTACGGTTTGACCGATGCGATATCATCACGTCCGAACTGCTTCGTCACGTGTCTTACGACTTGCACTTCAACAATCTGTTCATAGGTCGCATCCCGTTCATCTGCGATCATCCACCAGCCGACACTGCTAATTACTATGAGTAATAGAATCGCCCCGATCGTTTTTCGCATTTCGATCCCCCCGGTTCACTTGCCCTTGCTTACTGTTTCAATTCGTGAACGAGGTTTTCCTGCTTTCTTCGGGTGACGAACCACGCGATGCCTAGGACAAGCACTACCAAACCGGCAATGGTTCCGGCAATCGTCGGTACATTGAAGTAAAATGATCCTGCATCATCAATCCGTGTCACGAAGAAGGTCGCACCAAGTCCACCGAACAGTCCAAAGGTGATGCCGCTCCCAATGAACACGAGCATTTGAATGAGTGTCAACTGCCGGAGCTTATTCCGTGTCAATGCAATCGTTCGTAGCAAGGCGTACTCGCCTCGTTTTCCACTTACGAAACTGAGTAAGGCGTTCGCAAGTCCGAACCAGACGGATCCACTCATGACGACAAGCGCAATCAAGAAGACGAACCAGCGTTCCGTCGTTTGTTGCTCCGCATCGCGAAGCGCGTCAGATAGTCGATTCACTTGCAAGGTCGGATAACTTTGCGTGATCTCTGATAATGTTTTGGTCACTTGCGCCTTCTTTAACTCGGACGGAACATCGATAAAGACATTCAAGATGTGATCGTTTGGTTGCCGCAGCTGCTCGTTCCGCCAATCCACGAGGACGTCTGGTGCCATCTTCTTTTCGATTCCAACGATTCGGAATTGACCGACCGAAACGCTTCGTTCTTGTTCCCCGTCCCATCGCCCGAGCGGCAACGTATCGCCTTTTTCGAGACTGTGTTTTTTAGCGAAGGTACGTGAGACGATAATTCCTTCTGTGTCACTCGTTTGTTCCCCCTTTAAAACGTCAAGACGACGATAGTCCGTCACTTCGTATTCGATCGAGACATCTTCTTGAGGCAATTGATATTCGAGTGAATTTCGAGACGACAGGAAGGTCGCTTTTGCGCCAGGTAGTTCCGTTTCAATTTGTCGAATCAATTGCAACGGGTCTCCTTGCGATCCTTCATCTAAACGACTCTTTAAGACGACTTCTGTCTTATATTGGCTGATGATGTATTTCCGCTCGTTTTGTTGCACCGTCTCAAGGAACGTCGAGCCGATGACGACGATGATCATCAAGACTTGAACGATCAGCATCAACCAGGCATTTTTCCGAAGTTGCGGTAACACGCCCCGGAAGGCGACGAAACTCGTCGGTCCCGCTAACCGACGAACGATCGGTTCCGCTCGATGCAGCACTCCCTTCAAGAGAAGTGGCGTCGCAAGATACATCGTCAGTAAATAGGCGACGGTCGCACCGAGCCAGGCGATCGCCCGTGACCCACCCGTATTAGCAATTACCTCAGCGAATAACACCAAACTGACAGTCAATCCACTACTGAACAGGACGAGACGTTTTCGTCGGGTCGGTCGTGACGCCGTTTTCAGATTATCTCGTAAGACGTGGAGTGGTAATACATCCCGTTTTCGGTAAGCCGTACTCGCGAGCAACATCAAAATCAACAAGGCACTACCGAACGTGACGAGCATCAAGAACGCTCCCTGTTCAATCATGAGGGAGACGATCATTTTACCCTCTGTCGGCCATACGAGTTGACCGAGTAACGGGAAGCAAATACTGCATAGAATCGTAAGCATCGTGCCCGCTAAGACAATCAATCCAGATTGAACGAAGAACAGCTGAAACAGCTGCCGTGTCGTCGCCCCAAGCGTCCGTATGATGGCAAATTGGACAGCATGTTTACGTAAATACAAGTCGAAATTCGCCATCAAGATGAAGCCGGAGACGACAAGGATCAGTACTGACAAGATTCCGATGTAGCCATTCAGCGCCGGTGAGAGCGCTTGCCCTTCCGAAAGTTCAATCCGGAGCTTCGGATTCGCTTTGACGAGTCTATCGGCATAGTGGACGAAATCCACCTCTTTTTTTAGATTGAGCAAGACGGCTTTCGTTTCGATTGGATGGTTCTTTTTCAGATCAGCATACGAAAGC
>Ga0308160_10002590_pt1 | contig 21516 bp, 21 predicted proteins | sample PhyFR1_FD_201036 | JGI IMG/M metagenome (GOLD analysis project Ga0308160, IMG submission 201036) | Phyllosphere microbial communities from UC Gill Tract Community Farm, Albany, California, United States - DLSLF.R1 | ecosystem: Host-associated > Plants > Phyllosphere > Unclassified | place: USA...
AGCATAGCGTAATGATCGTGTCCTGCCCATTTGGATGAATTTACGACTGATATCCATTCTTAAATCAGCCTCCTTCGGATTCGATTTCACCTACCCGATGAAATCCCCTTCTTTCCTATTCATCAGCTCTTCTCATGAATTGTGAGATGCGCAACCTGCCTGTAGCCTTCGAATCTCTCCCACAGTGATTCCGCGGATTCACGAGCAGTCTCTTCATCTTTGAATTTCCATAATCCCTTCAGTTCACCTGAATATGGTGGAGTAGTGAATACGCCTTGTTCCGTTTTGAGTGCTCGATATGTATGGGGAGTAAGTTTGGATGATGAGGCGACTAATGTGGTGGGAGGAGCTTTGGGCATATTGCGAATGATGAGTCTGAACATACAACTGAGCACCGGAGAGCATGGATGGATGACGCGGTATCGATCAGGAACGACGATGAGCGAATTGCTGGAATCACGGGAATATTGCTCATGGTACGCGGACATATGTCACATGACAACGTATAGACTCTCTTTTCTTCGAGTCACAGGCCCAGGCAGAGTAGACTACGGCTATTACGCTGAGGGTAGAGCTATTCTATGGAAGGGCTATAGAGGAGACAAGGGAGGAGGCTGCATCAGTGGCGGGCAAGATATCAGAGCACGGACCGTCATCATGAAGTTTTGGGCATTGGCAGTCAGGACGCCACAAGTATTGGGAGGACAGCTAGGGTCTCTGTTGAGACACCTAGGAAGAGTGTAGGCGCCATATATGTGTATGGGATGCTATTAGAAGCGTACTGCTGCATCCATCAGCTGTGGCCGTCTAGTACCGCTGACCGCCACCACGTGACCAACGCGTCTCACCCAAAAATCAGATAAATCAAAGCCTCATCAATGACATCCTCTGCTGGGCTGTTCCCATCTCAACCACGGCCCTCAGTTTCCTTGCTACTAAGTTGGTTGGAGCAGAATCGAGTATATCTCTCCGATGCGGTCGAGATATATGAAAGTGAGAATGGGTGGGGTGTGAGAGCAACTAGGGATATTGATTTCGATGGACTTTGTGAGTGGACCTTCTCGTGCCCTCAGCTGATAATAGTACTCAGCGTACCCAAGACAGCTGTCCTTTCAGCTCGGACGACGTCATTGGATCTTCCTCGGGAATTGATAGATCCTATACCAGGAGGCGATTGGGCTAGAACAGCTACGACAAACCTGACAGTCCCAACACTAGCGTTGATACTACTCCACGAGATCCGACTAGGAGCGGCGGGGAAGTACTGGAGATATGTTCAGAGTCTGCCTAGAGAAGTTGAGGGATTGCCAATATTCTGGGAGGAAGACCTAGAAGCTAGAAAGTGGCTGAGAGGGACTGAAGCTGATCGAGAGCTACTCAAGAGGAAAGAGACGGGGATGGGTTTGGTATGTCTTCAAGTCTTGTAAGCAGATACTCGGTGTGCTCATGAGCAGGAAGAACTGAAGCGATTCTATGAAACTACCAAACACCTCCTTCTCCCTACGCCCACCCACCAGTCGCCCTCGCCTATCGAATCATATCTCTACGCCTACTCCTTGATTTCTACACGAGCATTCCTGATCGACATATATCATACCCTAGCCCTAGTACCATTTGCCGATATACTCAACCATTCCTCCAGCCCACATACATCATTAGCATCAGACGATTTCGTATGTCATATCTGTGGCTCCCTGCCTTCCTGTGGCCACGATCAAGGGGAAATACCGAAGAGATTGAAACACGTCGATCCGATCGCTAGGGGTGTCATGGAACGGGAGGTTGATTCAGTCGATATGCGATCCGAACGAGAGGTCGGTAAGGGGAATGAGGTTTTCAACTCGTATGGAAGAGGAATTGGGGATGGGAGATTACTTGTTGAATGGGGATTTGTCGAGGGGGAATTTGCAGGACATGGTTTAGAGTGGACCGTAGATGAGGTATTTGCGAATGCGGAGAGCAGTGAGAATGGATTGGAGAACACCAAAGCGGTCTGGGAGGAGATCGTCAGGAGAAGGGCGGTGGCACTGGAACTCTATCCCGACGACGATATCCATGAAGATGGCGAAAAACTCATCTGTTCGCCTGTGGACGATAATGATGGATCTACACCAGTACTCAATCTAAACCACAACGGGCAGATCTCCCTAATTATCTGGATCGCTATCTACCTCTCCCAACGCCCTGCTCCAACATCGGCTACTGCGACATTGGAGACAGAACTGGTCAACTCGGTAAATGCCTTGGAGATGGCAAACATCTCCCCAAATCCAACTCTCGACCCAAACATCACGAACACATGTCGGCGAATCGTATCACTTCTCAAACGCAGGAGGGAAGGGATGTATCGCCCAGAAATACCCATGGGGGAATTACTAGATCTTCGAGATGTAAGCTTTCCACCGAGTAATATGGTCTCGACTGATCTGTAGGCGTTGCCAGTTGAGAAACGGGATGAAAATATGGCTATGACTCTGAGTATAGATGAGAGAGCAGTATTGCTATCGGCACTGGATCAATGGGAGGGATTACTTTCTAGAGTGAAGGTCGTAGGCTAGGCGACGGATGAATACGCGATCTCGATTCCGATCTCGATGGAAATAGGACCATCGATGCAGGCGATATCTCGTGCTTCCGGCGGCCGTACTCACCGATGTCCAGTGACATATTGATCATCACTGTACCTAGACATATCGCCTCCGCCAAGAGTTAACAGCATACCGCCAATGCTAACCAAGATTACTGGCGGTGGTACAGTAACCGGCGTTGACTCATAACGAGAGCACACAAGGCGTATTGATAAGTGAAACAAGGCCATCGCTACAGGCTCCGAGACAACGAGATGAGGAGACGGATCTAGTAGATTCACTCATTCACAATCGCTGTCCAAGAGTCAGAAGTCGAAGTGGGTCATTACGTGTAGAATGACTCACGAGATATCGTTTCAGCCACCGCCTCGACGTCATTCGTCCTCCTCTTCGGAAGGAGATTATCTATACACATGTCTCTCGGATCTTATCCGGCTCAGTGTCAGTGAGTCAGAACCTCGTCATTCGTCGAAGCCGAGTGTGGCTTGCGATGTTTCAAGTCTATTGCCCAAAACTACAACCGAGAACGATAGTCCACCCGCTTTTCCCGGCTGTCCAACATGAACGAGCTGGTTGAGAGTGTGAGATGCCAAGATTGACCGGCGCCCTCATCATGAACATCAACGTGAAGGCTTGCTCTCGGCAGCATTACACTCAACGCTAACGATTTCCGGCCTGGTCAGTTGCCCAAGGCGCGATAGGCTTCAGATCGCAGATGAGGATCCTCTCCCACCGCCTCCTCGTGTGGACTGTGTCATCTCATGTCAAGCCAAATGATAAGCTATAGGCGTCATGGCTTCGGTAGTTATCTATGACGCTAGTCTTTTCCGGCCTTGTCTTGTACGTGAGGCGTGATGAGGGGTGTAGTATACATCCGACGTTGATGACCACCGCCTCCTGATGTCGTCACGGCGTATGTAGGTGACGAATATATTGCTGGAATAGGTACAGAGGTACAGCGGCAACCTCATTTCTTCGGATAGTTTATACTTTATCCACACAAGCCTTCTCTCGCCCCTCGTTCCTCGTTCCTCATCTCTATGCTCACTGATAGAGCAGAGTATGTCAAGTATGATGAAGATGATGATGCAATAGGTACATATGACAAGCCATTGACATTGATGGCTTTGAACCTTGCATTTCTGAAACTATGTTCCCCACCACCAAAATGATTCAGCCGGACTCTCCGCTTTTACCGCAAGGTACAGGCTTTCTTTCGCTCGGAAGAGGCGCGGGATGGCGTCTTGATGATGATCTCAGCCAATCTGCTGGAATAGGTACCCGAAACGGCTTTCATCAAACTATACAATGCTGACGTGGTCATAGATGGGCAAGGTAGTTTCAGGCACATATGAAGAATAGTCTGCCGAAAATGGTATTTTACATGAGCAAGTCAGGCACAAAGCCGATTCCGAGACGCCATCCCGGCTTCTTTTGGCGTTCGGTTCTTGAGACCCGGATTAAGTATGTATGCTTTCCTATTATGAGTGTGTGAACGGCTGTGAGGGTGAGTGGGATAATGAAGATGATAAAATGACATCAGTATTGAGTCGGTGGCAATATTGATGATATCAACTGAAACCTGGCTTTGTATGAAGGCTTGAAGGTTCTTTATTGAACTCAGTGCCTCCTTCGTCATTCGACGTCTGGTGGAGGTGGGGAACAAAAGAAAATGATTTGCTTGGCATCGATAGAGTATCGATCAAAGCCTTCAATGCAGGAGGCAATATGGAAAGTTGCGGGATATGAGTCTAGTGATCGTCGAAGATTTACACTGAGATACCGCCGCAGATCGCCGCATTTTTCAACAGGCGATCTGGTCGGCATGTACACTCGTAAGCTATCATACACCATGCATGACCTGCATCATCATCGCCGATGCCGCATACCCCACCCACGCGTGCCTCGATACTGTACGTCGGCGAAGCTTCATCCACCGAGAACAGACGCCACAGGCCCGAAATCGGAAAACGAAAGTCAAACGCCACACAGGAGACGGCAATTGTAGATACAGGTACCTACCGGTTCCTCGTCAATCAGCTCGCATTTTCCGCATGGACTCTATCGTAGCGAGGGGATTCCCATGAAAGTGTGAGAGTCCGGTGCTTACACTTAGTCATGTAGAGACGGGATTCTGGTACCGGCAAGATCGTATGGTCGACCAGTATCGGGTGCAGATCGGCGTAGAACGAGAATTCGGGTAGTACTGAAATTTGCTACTGCTCCTTGCAGTGCATGGTATGGATACCTTCTGCCTCTTTAGCAGTCTGACTCGGATCCACAGCTCGTCCCTCGCCCACCTTACCTCGCATGCTCATCTCTACACAATGGGATCTGAACAAAACGGCTTTCAACAAAGGGGCGTTCCTGAAAATCTCCGGCTCAACCTGCCCTGAGACAAACTTTAATAATCCGCAACCACAACCACCACCAAAAACGCCAGCGGCAGAAACATCTTTCGTTTACTGGCGGCGGTGGTGGGTTCCTCTGAGGCGTCCATATCGATAATCTCATCGCTGATATCACGATGGTCGTGTGTCTCTTTAGTGACGTCTTGCATGTATATATATTACGCATGTTGTAAGACTTCATGATCCCTCACTTCCCTTCGCAATCCACTCGCCGGTATTACCTCATCTTCTTCCTATTCTGACACCCTTCGCAACCTCGTCATACAGTCATTACATTTTGTCTGTACCTCTTCTACCAGTACCTACCGTCTAGACGTTTTGATATCATTGCAAGATGGATCCTCATGTAAGTTGCTTACTCCTTTGTCAAACTATTACCACCACGCCCTGTACCATACCATACACACACATACACATCTCCTTTTCAGACGATCGAACTCCCTTATCTCGTTTACCGCCTCCTTTGAAACGGTCATTCGTCATCTTCCACCCCTAAAAGCATTACCCTTCAAAGGTCACACAAAAGCTGCTGTCAGGACCTGCTTCATTTTCACATACACGTACCCTTTGAATATCTCTTTGTACTCTTTACCCAATCTACCTCTTCTTTGAACCTCGATTCCTTACACTCCGTCAACCCAGATCACCGGCTGATCTCTTCTAGTCTATTGATCCCTTGTCCCCGGCTCCGGTCACTACGACCCCTATCATTGGGTACCCTTTCCCAAGGCAACTTCCTCCCATGCAGAGGAAAGGTGCACCCGAGCCAATCCAAATTTTCACCGCACCCATGACTCCTCCCGATACGCCTACCGCTCAATTCGGTTCATGGCCAATGCAGCGATCCTCTTCGATCTCTTCAACCAGTTCATCAGGCTCAGGATCCGGTAGACGATACTCTCATTTCCTTACTTCCCCTCCTTCGCCCCTATCATTACCTCCCTTGATGCCAGAGGACGATATGGATGATGAAGAGACTCCCGATATGTCGGTTGGAATTATGACTCCTGCTTCTCCTCCCAAGGACACCGTCGAGTCATGGAATCAGGGTCAACGATCACCTCCTTCCCCTCAGCGAGAATTCCGATTCGCAAGCCATAGTCCTCTACGAAAAAGTTTGGGTTTCATCAAGGAGGATTACTTCTTTGCTGCTCCAGGCATGCAGAGGAGTCTGTCATTGGACGGTATCCCACCTCACCTTTCGAGGGTAAGTTCTTTCTGTCTTATTCCCCCATGTATGCGGAGCTGACTGGCAAGAAAAAGTCTCACCTCATCGCCAACCCATATTATGCCTCACCCAAAACTTTCACCACCACTGGCTCATACCTCATGCGAGTCCCTCGTCGAATGCGACCGGCAATCCTAGCCGGCTTTTGCTTCTTCGTCATCATGACCGTCTTTTTCTCTCGAGCAGTCACTCAAGCAAGCCAGATGGATGTCTTGATGGCTCAACGACGAGCTTCATTACTCGAACGTCGATTCGTCGAAGATGGTTTGATGAACATTGAAACTGCCGCTCAAGCCGAAATCGGACATGAAGCTGTACTGGAGGTCCCTCATGAGAAGATCGAGGCTCATCCCCTTACCGCATTCGCTTCCACCAAGGACGAGCTTCTTGCCCTGATCAGCGTAAGCCAATTCGTCGTTTGTCTTTGCGAGAACGCAGCTGATAACCAGTTCATCACTGCTACCACTGCCAATGCTTTACCTCCTCTTGATCCCGAACAACCATTACTTCCCGAAGCGATCCTCGATTTCGACCCATCCCGGGATGACGCTACTGAGGATTTCGAATTCGTAAAGACCGAGACCAATACCGTCTACCCAATCGTCCTATTTGGTAAAATGCGAGATCCGTTCCATCGAGAGATTCAAAAAGTCTTGGCAGAATACAAGATCACCCCATCCCCTTTGATCGTTGACGTCGACCAGCGACGCGATCACCTCCTCTTTATCCCTCTCCTTGCTAGGTTGTTTGGTGATTCCGAATTACCTCAACTTGCTCTTGCTGGAGAATCATTGGGGACATATCATGATGTTCTTGCAATGAGGGATTCTGGAAAATTAAGGACTACTTTGGAAGCTAGTGGATTAGTCAGTATTAGGGATATCAAGAAGAAGAAGAAGGGAGCAAAGGAAAGGGAGAGGTTGGACAATGAACGTGTTTTGGCCCCTAAGCCCATCGTCGATGGCTTTTAGGTGGACCGTGGTATAAAAGGAATAAAATCAGACTTCAAATTTCATTACAGTTGTACATTACATTATATTATATTCTTCTACACACAATTAGGTTATACAGGCTTAGAGATGCAACCTTTGCTCTCCTGTCCAGTCGCCCGGTACACATGGTTTGCCTTGGCGATGTAATGTGGACAGCATAAATAACTTACCCTTCCACGGATGCAATCTCGGCTTAACTAGAGCGTGTAAAAAGACGCGTGTGTCTTGTGACTGCGGAATAGAATGTAAAACGTAATAAGACGCGTCACGGTGGAAAAAGACGCGTAGGGGACAAAGAGAAGGAAGAGGGGCGGTGCGTCCGGATGATCTAGAATCCCGGGCTTCGTAGGCCTGGGTCTGGGGTGTTCCCTTGGCCATTCCAGGGAGAGGAGGCTTCCTAGCGTCCAAGATACGAGAACGAGAGAATGGGATCGGGGCCAAGAGTGGATGAAAAGCGGAGACGAATATGTAAAAACGCGATTGTCTGATTAGCCATATTTGATTCGAAACATAATCGACACACTCTACTTCCCTTCCTTTCTCTCAATCGTCAATCTTCAATCGTATATACTACAAAACACTCTTTGTCAAACCTACCTTTCTTTAACACTACTACATACCTACCCTACAACATATCAACAATCAACAAGATGCTATTCTCTACCAAGCTATCCGTCGTTGCTGCTTTCGCCGCTGTTGCCAATGCCCAGTTGACCGTCAACACGCCCGTGAGTCCCTTTTCTACTCTACTCTTTCACTGCTTTGTGCATACCATACACCATTTCAAATGCTGAGGCTACCTATCGTCTACTCTAAAAGCTTGATGCTGATAGTCAGGCTGCATTGATTCAATGTCAACCCGCATCCCTCTCTTGGTCCGGAGCTGAAGGACCATTCTTTGTTTCCATCCTACCAGGAGGTGAAGCTTCTGCTACTCCCGTAAGTTTCCCTTTTGGATGTGCGACACAACGATTGATGAGTAGCTTGACGACCTAGGAGAGGTTCAGTCTTCCCCTTTGAGTTACACCGTCGCCGTTGCCGCGGGTACTTCTGTGTATGTCCCCTTCTACATAATGTCGGGTATTAAGAGACTAGAGCTGATAGAAAGCACCGTCCGAGTCATCGATGGCAGTGGAAACCCCCAATACTCCGAAGCTAGGACCGTCCAGGCTGGTTCCGACGGCTGTTTGAACTCTTCGTATGTCTTTCCCCTTTCCTCGAGTATACACCTGAAGCGACACTAACGAAGTAGTTCCGGTTCCAGCTCCGCCGCCGCCTCTGCCTCTGCCTCTGAATCGGGAGCAAGCTCTTCCGGATCCGCATCTGCTTCTCAATCGCAGTCCGGCTCTCCTTCCGCCTCCGCTTCCGGCGCAGGTGCCTCTTCTACCGGTAACGGTGCGTCCGCTTTGACTATCGGTTCCGCCGCTGGTGTCGCCGGTATCATCGCCGCTGTCATGGGTATTGTCGCCTAATTGTGTCCAGTCTCTTGACTGTGATACTGTCGCAATTGATGAGGAGGATGAGCAAAGGTTACGGTAATGATACGGTGATTCGGAACGATAGATATGCTACGTGATTTATTCCTGTTATGCTATTTGATATTATTAGATTCTTCATCACGAGCAGTCGCTAGTTGATCTAGTAGATATTCTCATGAAAATTACATTCTTTGATATCGGTATTGTGGTTTTCAAAATAGTCTGATTCCTCCAACGGCTCGATGGCTAGTCAATCACCCAAACTGAGGTGGTGGTGGAGATACCTCGAGGATGGACAGTGGAGAATCTGATCTGATACTGGGGGATGTTGTGGGTTGTGGGTTGTGCGTTATGATCGGGTGTGTGTGCTTCAGCAAGAGGCTGGTCGGCAACATGATCATCAAGCGTCATGGGCATCTCTTCGATGACTGGAGCAGAGGACGGCATACTGACCGGAGTATCGGGAGTAGTCATTTCAGATATCGATGCTGCGTCCATCTCCTGATTATTGTATGGGATTTACACTTGCACTCCAATCTCCTCCTTAACTCTACACATTCATTGCCGATATTCGTATACACAAGAGGGTCCGTAGTGCTAGGCTCGTTGTTCAGCTGTTCTGCCTTGAGCGTGGGAATAGTCGGCTTGGTCTCCTGTCTAGTACTAGTCACCACCTCCGCATAAACCTTGTCGACAGGTACGAAAGGCTCTTGAGTGTAGTCACGATTACCCACCGGCACTAGAGGGTCAGATGCTTGAAACGCGTACCGAGTGGAGAGGACATACATTCAGCGTCCACCATGACATCCTCATTCTTATCGGAAATGCTTTCAAGGTCATCCACCTCGGAATCCACCTCTAGCGTTCCAGGTGGGCCATTCTGCTTCTTGAATCCGACAGTATCAGCAGCCTCTTCGCTAGGCCTGCTCCTCATCCGCGGGATGATGCCAGTCATGGCGTGTCCTGCACATTGTTGTGGACTTGGACTGTGGAAATCAAAGAAGTCAAAACCTCAGGAACGAATTAGAGGGTACCCTCTATCCTCTAACCTCTCTTTGCTATGCATACACGGTCGTTTCACCTTTATTATAGGTATCTCATGCTCCGGTCCGATCCGGTCGAGGGTGTTCGGGTGGGGTAATGCACACGAGTCGGATTCTGGTACACGTATTGTAGAGCTTTGACCCGGCGGACATGTCGCTTTCGAGTCCAGGCTTTGCTTGAGCCATCGTAATCAAGGATACGCTGGCTGATCATATTGGGACCACTGGAACCGACACCCTGTCAGACTGCCTGCACCGCACTTGCTCAGTCCGCCAATAGTCCCTCCAGCCCCGTGTCTCGGCCTATACTCTTAAAGTTGCCAAGAACGGGGTCTCCTAGCTGATAGAATCTAGATTTGCCCGGTTAATAGTATCCTCGCCTTATACCCGCTAGATTCAGCCGAAAGGGTCAGCAACTCTTCACAACGCCACCATATACTCTACGGGTACCAGTGTACTCTATTTGCATCTACAACTACTTGTTGTCCTTTGTATAGTACAATATAAAGCATGCCATGGCAGTCATGATCGACACTACTGCCCATACCTCTACCCTGCCTACTCCGACTCCCACGCCTCAGGTGCCGCAACCTGTATTACTCAATTTGGCGCATTCGTCGACGTTTCAGCACGTTGTCGATGTCGAGGGTATTTGGAATGGTACGGATTTTATTACAGGGAGACATACGCAGAAGGGCTAATTGATAGTGGCTACAAAAGCTACTGATATTGTGAAGGATGGGAAACGGATTGAGAACCTATCTTGGAGGTATGTCGAGTCATTGGTGTGAAGGATAGAATGCTGACAGTCAGACATTGGCTTGATCCACGCCGGAAAAGATCAAGCTCATCCTTACGCTCAGAGTCTTCTATGTCAATCATGACCCCGCCCGATAATCTCACATTCGGCAATCTAGTGAAACTAGTATCAAACGACGATGGCTTCAAAGATTGGGTAGCAGAAGCCAAGGAAGATCTGGAATCACGTCCCAGATCAACACCGAATATACATCGTCCCACTATCCACGTTCCTTCATCACCTCCATCACATCTTGAAATACGGCTAGTGGAACCTACACCTGTTCCTTCGAGAGTGGGGAGTTTAGGAGGGAGTATGAACCCTACACCGAATGGATATCTGAATTCGACAAACACTCAAATGACACGCGCTCCTCCTCTGGACGAAGTGGAAGAGCAGGAATTATCAAGTGGAAGCATATCCACTTCATCACAGAAGAAGAATGTCAACAAGGGCAAGGGCAAGGCTACGGCGACTGGCAGTGGGAATGCGAATGCGCATGGGAATGGGAATGGAAAGGGAAAAGGAAAAGGAAAGTTCTTTGTCCAGTCCTCACCTTCTCGAGCTAGCGTATCCGACTCATCACCCGTCACATCCGCCTCGCTTGTCATCACTCAGGAGATACCAGCCGGCCAGTCTGCCGCTGTGCAGTCCTCACCCGCCAAACCATCCCCTTTGTCGCCCCAACAGCCTCAACAGCAAATAGCGATGCGGCGCAGTTCAGGTTCATCAACCGGTGCAGCCAAGAAGAAGCGGCACGTCTCTTTATCGACAATGAAAGGGAAATATCAAGCCGAGAAACGGAAAGCTGCTGCTGCTCTCGAAGCGAAAGAAGCAAGGGAAGAAGACGGAGGATGGGAGGATGATGAGGAAGATTTGGACGAATGGAGTGACGATGAAGATAAATCCAGCATGACGGCTGCTTCGCCGAAAGAGATCCCTCCGCCAGCGCCAACGCCACTTGTACGAATGTCAAAGAAACAGCGGGAAGCCGCCAAGGCGGAAAGAGCGCAGATAGAGGCGGAATTGGATGCTCAGCGGAAAAGGGAGATGTTTGCAAAACAACAAATCTTTGGTCAACCAAGGGGATTGTTAAGTCAGGCATTGCAGAGCGGAGGTAGTTTGGTGGATCTTCAAGCTGCGGGCGAACGCGAACAATCTCCTCCTATCCACTCGGCATCGACATCTGCGAACTCGAGACCGCACAAGACCATCAATCATGCTCACACACATGGCCATTCGCCTGGGCCGAGTCTTTTACGGAGCAAATCAGCAGTCGCTCTACCTGTCCAAACGGGAATTAGCGTGACTGTGTCAAACCCTCTATCTCGACCCGTCACTTCAAATCAAGAGTCGACAGGTCCGCCCACAAACACAACTACCACTACTACTACTGCCACTACTACTGCTGCTACGAGTCATAGCAATGGTAATAGTAACGGCATTAGCAATGGCAATAGCAATAGTAAGACCAGACCACCGGCACTCGCCAATCGAGCTCGGATCCTCCCACCAAGTGAAGAGCAACTCGAGACAACAGACGAAGAATCTCAGGATGATACACTTGCCAATGAAAACACAAAGCAGAAATTGGATCAGTTGCTACAACGCAAAGAAGCTGCCAAAGTCGCCAAGAGCAAGGGGATCAATTCGATCGGATCAGGACTGGAGGCTACCAATCGGACCTCAGTAGCTCCTGTAGCTATGGCTTCTTCCCCAACAACAGATCGCCGGGCAATGATTACTCGTGAATTATCAGAATCTCTCAGGAAGAGTGAGTCCTTCTCAAATCCAACAATGAGCAACAAAAGCTGGAAGCTGATATCAGACTTGATCCTGGAACGCCAGAAATCAAGTACATCATTATCGACATACCGCCATGCACCAGCCCACCATCCAGATCCCAATCAGCCTCGCCCCAATGTTCTCGGTCGAGGTTTACTTCGGCCAATGACACGTACAGAGACCTCATCGCCTACTGGACAATTGAATCGAGCAAAGACATCCGTAAACCTACATCGACCTCAATCATCTGCTAACTTAACCATCTCGCCTGGAGAGCAACCACCACCCATGACTCGCTCAAATACGCTCGCTGGGGACGGGGATAATGATTGGGAAGCTAGGAGAGCGGAGGTCATCAGAAGGAGTTTGGCCGATGATACGGGGTATAGATCTCATGGGTGGTAGCCAGCTGGACTTTAGGCCTTGGACAGGACAGCCCCAGGATTTGAGGAGAGACTTTCGGGTATTCCCCGTTCGGTCAACGGGATCGACCAATTGTAATACCACCAACATCAACAACCATTATTATTCGCATACATGTTCGTATATCGCTCGTTACCATCAAAGGCTTTATCGTATATTCTGAAAACCTTATGTTGTACCATATCATCGTCCCATATTTTGTTGTAATGTCTTGAGCTCTTCAGCTACTTCTATCAGACGATCTCATGAAATGCATACGAGTCCGCGGATAGCTACAAGTTGCCATCGACGGCCGGGGGTAATCGCTGCACTAAACCTAGACAACTAGCGGATCCGAAGGGAGTACGACTCTATATCTAGACTAAGTACGAGTATATGCCGCTGCGGTTACGAATTGGTCATGCCCGACTAATGTAATCTCTTTCTTTTCATTCACACTTTACATCATACCTATTGCTTTACATCATGCCTATGACTCCTGATTCGATAGGAGCTGGGCATACGCCGCCTGGAAAGTATGCCAATAGTAGACAACCACCAGTACCTGTGACGAAGACTTCTGCAGAGATCCAATCTGAGCTTGAGGCCGAGGCCGAGGCCGAAGCGAAAAGAAGAAGAATCCAGGTTAGTTTCAGTGGATTGGCGATATGGTCATCAGCTTTGGCGAGAGTTGCATGATGGCAGTGTACTGATAGAACAGAGGGCATGTGATATCTGTAGGAGAAAGAAGATTCGATGTGAAGGACCTATGAACTCCAAGTCAAATGCTAAATGCGCGAATTGTCAAGAAGGGGGATTCGAATGTACTTATATTGAGAATGCAAAGAGAAGAGGACCGCCCAAGGGATATATTGAGACACTGGAGCAGAGGTGTGGAAGGTTGGAGAAGGTGTTGGCACAGGTGAGTGCGACACGTCTCGATACCATTGCCGTTCAGACTGGAGGACCGTTTCAACATGGTCAAGAAGGCTAACATCCAGCTACATCCTTGCATCGGCCTCGATTCTTTGGTTGGACCACCGCTCGACAAAGAAGACTTCGATTTGGCGGCGTATAATGCTATACTTAAACAATCCAACATACCTCCGCTGCCCGATATGAAACCTATTCCACCCGCCATCATGACTTCTTCCGATTCACCTCGGAATTCAGGCCTTCCCAACGCTCCTCCATCCGCATCCGTCTCACCTCCCGCCGCACCTGCACCATCTCCTGCTGGTCGTATACTTGGTCCAACTCCTTGGAAGACGTATCAGCAAGATCCGAATCGCCCTTCCGAAGAAGATTACGAACACGATGATGTCCGGATCAGTGCCGAGATTGCCAATGCAATGTCGAGGCTGGAAGTCAAGGACATTACATGGCGATTCCATGGGAAAGCATCTGGTGCACATCTGATGCATGTCATTACGGAATTGAAGTACGGAGCTGGAAGTACACATCTTCTAGATGTGGTGGCACAGACAAAGAGGGACGAGTACTGGAAAATACCTGAATGGGAATTGGTTATTGCTCAAGAAGGCGTGTTTCCCATCGATTGGTCGACTTGGCCCGCACCTGGTCTCGATCGAGTATTGATTGATGCGTATTTCGCTCATGTCAATTGTCATCTACCGCTATTGAACAAGATCCTGTTTGATCGACAATACGATTCAGGCTTGTATCGAACAAACTCCGAGTTCGCAAAAATATGCTGGATGATTTTCGCCAACGGAGCTCGATTCGTGGACGATGACCGAGTCTACTGGCCTCGTGATGATGCCTCAACGCCAGAGGGTAGGGAGAGATTAAGGACAGATGCAGATGGCACAAGACGATATTCGGCCGGATGGAAATATATGCGAGCTCTCATAAAAATGGGAAGATCGATAGTCGCTACTCCAAATCTATACGATTTCCAAACCCAAGTTCTACTCTGCGCATTCTTATCAGGGAGCGCGGTCCCGCACATGACATGGCTTGTCTCTGGATACGGACTTCGATCAGCTCAGGAATTGGGTATTCACGTAAGAGCGACATTACTTCGAGCCGATCCAGTCGAGAGGGCATTGTTTGGAAGGGCGTTCTGGTGTCTATACCATATCGATCGAACCAATTGTGCTGCTATTGGAAGATCAGTCGCTCTACAGGATACCGACTTTGATGCCGATTATCCTATTGCAGTAGACGACGAATTCTGGGAAACAGGTCATTTCACTACCGATTTTATTCAACCCCCTTCGAACGGATTACCAAAAGTATCAGCCTTTATTCACACGTTGAAGCTGGACCATGTGATTGGAGCGGCTTTGAGGACGATATACGCAGTGAACAAATCACCTGAACATCCTGGTGATCCTGCTGCCCAGAGAGATATCGTGGTTGAACTGGATTCAGCCTTGAACTCGTGGGCCGACGCTGTACCTGATGGCTTGAGATGGGATCCTACCAGGAGCGATCAACAATTGTTCCAACAATCTGCTGTACTATATGCTCAATACTACTACGTACAAATCTTGATTCATCGACCATTCATCCCCACTCCTCGATTCCCTAATACCGTCGGTCTACCCTCTCTTGCTATATGCTCCAACGCAGCTCGATCAATCTGTAACATCCTAGACGCCTCGCTTCGTAGAGGAAGACAATATGGTCTATTACCTGGCCATATACTCGATTTCTCATTCATCCTCCCAGCTTGGATGGCAGCTGTTATATTATTGGTATCGATATACTCGGGCAAACAACAACCAGGAGAACGAGAGAGGATGTTGAAGGATGTCAAGAAATGTTTGGCTGCCATGAAAGATCTGGAATTGACTTGGAGGCAGGCTGGGAAATTGACCGATATGTTAACAGAGCTATTGAGGGAGGGTGAACCGGTGTCAGTACAGGCATTGCCTCAAGGTCAGAAAAGGCCTTTGTCGACCTATCAAGCTGCCACTCAGGCGACGGGGCATGGGAGGGATATTGGCGGGTCAATGAACTCGTTACACTCGAATACAAATCCAAATCAACATCGTCATACACCACCTACTCCACCTCCGGTATGGGAATGGGATCAACACCCTCCAAACCCAACTTATCCAATTATTCCAAATCACAATGACCCTAATGCCATTTCGAACTCGAACGGGTACCTCCCGAACATGAACCAAGCAGGTCTGGTTCACTCCGTCATCGATAGCAACAGCAACAACAATCCTAACACGAATACCAATATGAATGGGAATATCAATGTACACGGGATTGGAAATGCGAATGTGAATGGGAATGGAAACGGAGGAGCGGCCATGGATTCGTTCTTTGATCATGGTCTATTTGGGGGATTGACCACAACTCTCGGGATGGGCATGGACGGAACGAACGGGAATGGGAATGAAGATGATCTGTGGACTCAATTGTTTGGGACATTCCCGTGAGTCCACCTTTTCCAACTAGAGAATCTGAGCTCATCGAGTAGACCCGCTTGGCCAAGTAATTGAGGTTGAGACCAGCTCTAGAATCAAGTTTGGTGGATGTGAAGGAACGACGGATCGAGCATCATATAGAGTCGTCATATTTAGTTATAGTAATAATTGGTCAAAGTTATAATTGGTCAACCACTGTGTATCTATATTCAGTTTACAGGATGCCCCATGCCCCATCAGCGCCGAGAGGCGAGAGATTGAAGTAATCAGCAAATCACCCCTCTCAGCGACGTAATTCAAGTCTATGCGTGCATGTCATTTCTGATCGAAGTTTCACTCTAGGAACGATCAGACTTTACCTGACCTGGAACCTCCTTGGAACTCTTGTGCGTCTCGTTCTGAATACGTTTGTCCAATGCCTTCTTGGCTTGTAAAGCGGTTAAAGCGGCTACATGTCAGCTTTGTGCTTCTTCGAGACTGGCAAAGAGGAAGGAGGAGGATGAGGTTCCGAAAAGTGGAGGGGTACGGAAGATAGGAGAGGGGAGGGGGCAAAAGACGAAGCTCAGACATACCTCCTACACCACTACCGTCTTTGGCTAGACCCATTCTTACTCTTGCGGTTCCTTTTTCACCTAGTAAGACCGTTAATGCTTCTCTAACGCGGTCTTGGAATCCAGGCAGGAATTCTGCCACCCTACCATATCAGCTTATTCCACACCCCGCAACAATTGACGTACGATCCATCAAGTCCAACATCAACTCCCTGATCCTCCTCTCCCTCTACTGCCTCGTGGTTCTTGGTGTAGACCACAACAGCAGCAACGGCACAAGCAGCCAATTGAGCCGCACGGACCGAAACAGCCTTACATGCCCATTGAACAATCTCACAACATGTCGAAGTGATTTTACTTGAATCCATCTTTAATTCCTGGGTGATGATCTTCTTGACATCTTCTTCGGATTTAGCGCCCTCGATAGCTGATACGAATGCAGCGTCGTAACCATAGTGTGTGTTGAGGATCTCTGATGAATGACCGCCGAATAGGAGGGAAGAGTCGATAAAGTGAAGCAGGATATTACGTGTGATTTCACCAATGTCTGCCTGTCAACTCCCGCCTCTTTTTGGGTTGTTGTTAGCTTACACATTCCAGAGACCATCTTTTCGAAAGCCTGTTTACGTGGATTGATAGATTCTCGGTCGAGCTTGTTGTCGAAGATGGAAACAGGTAGAACTGTTCGCTAGCCGTCAGTACTGCTTTCCACCATGCCATGCCAGGCCATGTCCCGACGAAGCAGACTGACCTGGTTATCCATTGCTCCCCATTCCGTGTTGACGACCATGTAGTTTCCAGCAGTATCTCCTCCAGCCTCTGCTTCCTTGATATTGTCCTCTCCAAGCTTCTTGATCGACCTTGTTCTATCGATATAAGCTCCGTTGGTACCGGTACCGAAAATAGCTCCAATCAAAGCGGGTCCATTCTGGTATGACCTCGAAAGGAGTGTTCCAACAGTCTGCCATTAGCCTACACCTTGACTGGACAGGACAGAGAGCGGCTCACGTCGTTGACTAGAGCACTACACCTGACGTGAATGTGTTTACGGTCGAAAGCGTCTTGAAGAAGCTTGACGACATCATGTCCAATCGCATTCTTGGCTGCGAATCCCTTTGTCCAAGTTAATAGCTTTCCAGCATCAATGGCAGTTTGTTCAACTGGGAAACTAGGAAATTAGCACTACTTCCATGCTCATCATTTTCGCCTGGTATTCATCCCAATTGACTGCTGAGACGTACCTGAATGTGAAACCAAGATGGATAGGTTCGCTGGAAGCAGGGATGTCGGATCCAATTTCAGTTAAGAAAGCGTCAACAGAGTCCGCAATGTAGTCTGAAGGTCAGCCATAGTCTGTGAAGATGCTCATTCTCGGGAAGCACGAGGCCGCCCGGGAAATAGGGAGACTAGACTCACCAAACAAGACCTTTGCCTGACCCTCCTTGAGCTCTTGTGAGATCTTGTACTTCTGTTGCTTGATCTCGAATTTATGTTGTCCAAATAGTCTGACTTCACAGACTCGCCTAAATATCAGCCTGGTCCAGGAGTGAAAGCAGGTAGCAACGTACAAGTTGGTTCCTCCTAAATCCAAAGCTAAGAATGTCCTGCTATATCAGCTTATGCTGGCGAGGTCGAAAGATAAGCTCACCCCTCCTCAGATCCATCTGGTACACCAGTGACGAAACTGGGTACCATTGCCATATCTTTACCATAATCCTCCAAACCCTCTTTCATCTCTTTCTTGAATTGCTCGACGATATCCTTTAATTTCTGGTCGGTGAGGAAGAAAGCCGGCTCGAAGGTCGAGCATAGATCTGGGAGTGTCATTATCGGTATGTGATGGTGTATGCTATCTGTGTATGTGTATGTACGTTATATGAATGACTGATATATATAGGTGAGTATAGGCGGAAAAGGTAATAGCCAACCAACAAGAACAACGTCACTGTGAACAACGGAATCAATTTCAAATAACAAGCCAAGCAGGGGTATATTAGGGGATCTGTAGATAGTCTCTAGCGAAGGGAGGGGGGGAACAAGGGGAATCATCATGGCGGTGTCGATACATACAATGGCAATTGAAGAAAGTATACTATATACAACCACACTCCTTAAGCTCTACTCGACATACTGCAATTTAGCTTCTGTTTCCTGGGAGGAGGAGTAGCTCACCTTTCGTAAATCCAGACTGAGCGTTTTCGACGAATTCTCCTCTTGTTCCCTGTAAACACCAACAAGTCCATCAGCATGCTCGTATCTGCTATCAGCTTCATCCCGATACGATAGATAAAAACGCTCACAAAGTGGATTTGAGCGAGATAATGAGGAATTGGACCTCCTTATCGGCCTGAGCACGGATATACCTGGCCAGTTTCGACACATTGGTAGCGTCCAAAGCGGCATCGACCTATCATCAGCCCATCTCGCCTATATCACAGTGAGTTACTCACCTCATCGAGGACAAAGAATGGGGCAGGGTGGAAAGAGTGAATGGCAAACAACAATGCTAGAGCAGCCATAGTCTTCTCCCCACCCGACAATTGCTCCATATCGGTGAATCGTTTCGAAGGAGGCATAACATCGTACTTGACACCACTGAGATATGGTTCCTAACCCATCAGCTCTATGCCAAGTACGCATATGGATGAGCTCACATCGGCATCCTCGAGACTGAGGAAAGCCACACCACCCTGAATATGGACTTTATCCTTTGTGAGATCCTTGTAGACTTTATCGATACACCCAGACATGTGGTTGTATGCCTTGTAGAAGAGATCACAACGTTTCTTCTTCAATTCAAGGAACTCGTCTCGAGCTCTTCGGGATTCTTTTCGAGTCTCGTCCGCCTCTTCCTCGGCTTCCGTCAAGCCGGATTGAACGTCTTTGAGCCTTTTATCAGCCATTTGTCACTCATCGTTCGTCAAGACCTACTTCTCAACAGCCTTGGTATTGGGATTGAGCTTCTCAAGTTCGGCTCTCATCCTAGTAACTTCCGCTTCGAGTTCACGTCCGACTTCCTCTGATCCATCCTGTTCATCAGTCTCCGTGCAATTCCGTTGTGCAAAGGCTCAACACAGACTCACCTCTTTAGCATCCTCATCGAGCTCTTCGAAGTCAGGCTCGACACCAAAGCTGTCCGCGACCGCCGCTCTTTGAGTTCCATCATCATCAACGTCCATCTCGTCATCATCCTTCTGTGCCTACTCATCAGCTCTGCGCCTCTGTACAGAGACGAAGTAAACACTCACCTCGACAAGAGGAACTTTATCCAATGACCCCGAAACCAGCGGAATATCAATCTCCTCCAATCGGCATCGTCTGTAAATAGCATGTCGATCCGAAGAGCTCTTTTCGATCTCATCATTCCATCCCGCAATCTGCTTTAGAGCTTTATCAAGCTCCCTCTGCATCTTTCGAGCAGAATCACGAGCTCGTTCCACTTTGTCACTAGCTTCATCTTGGACCGTTTGGGAATCTTGGAGCTTCTTGCGTAGTTTCTCTAGTGATTTAGTGAGATCTTGAACTTCTTGTTCCAGTTCTGCTTTTTGTTCTTGTCGAGATGCGATATTGGCTTTCTCGCTCTTGATGGTAGATTTCAGACTGGCCAATCGCTCTCGAGTGTTTTCAAGTTGTTTTCTTTCAAACTCGATTCTGGACATAAGCCAGTTATCCACGTTCTCATGCCTTGTCGACTTACTGGTGCCCAATCCTGTTTTGCTGCAGAACATACTCTGCCATCTTTTCATTCTCCTCAGAAGCCATCTTCAACTGTACATCCTCATATTCACGAATACTAGCCACCTTGATTCGCTTGCAGAAAGCCTTGAAGACTCCATCATCGGCGGTATTGACTGTTGACTCCAATTTATCGACTTTGGCATCGATGCCGTCAACGGCTTTCGATTTAGATTTGAGGTCGGGACCGAGTTTCTCAATCTCGGCAGTCTTGGCTTTAAGCTCGCCCTTCAGGTCGGATAAGCGGGATTGAAGCTCTTTCTACCCATCAGCTATGTTCATTGTATGAAGGACTCACCAAGCTATCACGGCCCACGCCTAGTTGAGCATTGAGTCGAGCGAGGTTTTCAAGAAGACCTTCATCGCCCTTATCTGTAGGCTTAGACTTATTGAGGTCCTGGAGTTCTTGGGTGTATTTCTCCTTGAGCTTCTTGAGCCCTGTTTCATCAGCTCGAATTCCTTGATAGTAAGACAGCTGAACTCACTATCGACTTCGTTATCGTCGAATTTTCGACTCGAGCTAGAACCTTGACCACCAGTAATGAGACCACTTCTATGGATGACAGTACCCTCAAGGGTCACACCTGATAATCAGCTAAGTCCAGGAGCATCACCGTCGAATTCACCCTTTACGCCCTGAGCTTTCTCATAGCAGATATCCCTAGCAATAGCCATAGTATCACAAATCATGGCGTTTCCACAAACGTGTTGTAGCGCCCTCTCGACACTGGGATCATACTCGATGCAATCAATAGCCAGTCTGGCGCCTTTGACAAAGTTCCTCAATCGCTCGGGAACGGGTTTCACCTGGATCGTGTCGAGGGGAATGAAAGTCGCCGAGCCCGCTCGTTGATTCTTCATATATTCGATACAGTCAATTGCGGTCTTCTCGTGTTCAACAATGACCGCATCGGTGTGTCGTCCGAGGATAGTCATTACTGCCGTATCGTACTTTCGAGCCGTCGGTTTGCAAAGATCAACAACTCGACCATGTACACCTACTGATCAGCTAGTTCACTTGAAAGGGCGTTGCCGAGAAACGTACCAGGAAAGACCCTCTTCAAGTTACTCAAAGTCTCCTTGAGTCTAGCCTC
>Ga0308160_10002591_pt1 | contig 21512 bp, 28 predicted proteins | sample PhyFR1_FD_201036 | JGI IMG/M metagenome (GOLD analysis project Ga0308160, IMG submission 201036) | Phyllosphere microbial communities from UC Gill Tract Community Farm, Albany, California, United States - DLSLF.R1 | ecosystem: Host-associated > Plants > Phyllosphere > Unclassified | place: USA...
ACCCGACCCGAGGTTAAACGACGAATCAGCAACGCTAATCAACCTGAAGGTAGTCCACCATTCTCTCTCAAAACCCACATTAGCCCGGCAGTTCCAGCTATCGAACAAGACTTTGAAACTCTGAGCCGTCTCAATGTTCCAAATGTCAATGTTTTGGACTCGGTCCCACAGTTCGGTAGGCGGAGACGAGGTGGTGTACCCATTGAAACCGATCCCAGTAAGAATGCACGCGCCCTGGAATACGAAGAAGATAATCGGCTGTCAGGATAGGACGGAATGAGCCCCGGACCGAGGACGACGCTTACCTCGGAAATACTCCACAGAGCGTAGTATTTAGTTCTCGCAGTAAATCCAGCACGCATGACATAGATCCATTTCCCAAACACCGATTTCCCGCTCCACCAAGCCCCTTCCTCGATGATCCTTCCATACCCCCATACCGAGCCAAACGTCGAGTACAGTCCGAGCATGACGAGACCAGTGACGAGTTTACGGTATGCGACCGTCTTCCTTCGCTTGGGGATCCTGACTCGGGACGAGGCGGTCTTGGTAGCAGAGACGACGGCTTGAACATCTTCATCTTCCTCCCCCGGAACGGCGGAGGGTGAACCGTTGGAGGTCCCATCCAGGCTCTTTTGGTTATCCTTGACGGCTCGTCGACTGGCCTCGTTGGTTCCCGGAGGAAAGACGAAGATGGACCCGTCGATCAAAGCCTCGTAACTCGCATAATCCGAAGCGGGTCCGACGAGGGAAGGGAAGAATAACACGTAGCCCAAGAACGCCAATAAGGAGGGGACTCGGTCGGGAGTGAGGCGAGTAGCTAGGAGGGCAGGATCGAGGGCAGTGGGCGAGGATCGACCGTCTTCGACATTCCAGGCGAAAGTGATGAGTTTCATGGTGGTTACCATTTGCATGGCGGTGATCTCCATTTCAGAGTCGGGTATGTCGGTAAACGCTCGGTAGGCGTGGCTGTCGAGATCAACAGCGTTAATCGCACGAGTAATTAGGCGCCATGAGTCCGCTGAAACCAACTTCAACTTACTTGATGGTAAGATGGGCCATGATGATGCTGAGATTACAGTTTCGATGAGTAACCCTACTGTCGATTCCCGATGAACCCTGCCCTCAGTGACCTCACTCACGCGAAAACCAACCAAGGCATCCATCCTTGACCCTTGCCGTCTTTCACTCCGACCTGAGCCACCGCCAAACCCCAAGTGACCATCGCATCCGCGACCAACTGGACGAACCCCCATTTCATCCGGAACAACCCGACCAGGTAAAACGAGGTGAGAACGATGGAAAAGAGGTGTTTGAGGGTTCTCTGGGAGTTGGGGATCCGGATGAAGATGTGAGCTAGAGGATAAGAGGTGAGGAGGATGAAGATGAGCTGGTTTAGTAGTAAGATGGATCAGCGTCGGGGGTACGAAGGGGGTTGGGAGACGGGATTGCTTCTCTACCTTGAGATGATCTGGAGGTGCTCCGATTAGCGGAGAAGCCTTTTCGAATGGCACATCGAGCCACATGGTTGAAGGTGAGTCTAGTGGAAGGTCCTATCGATACGGTCCAGGATGTCAGTGGAAGACAGATCAAGTGGCCAAGTGGTCCAATCATAAGAATTACTACCTTACAAACGGTCAATGACGTCTACGGGTTCTGTTTCTTTGGAATGAGAAAGTGACGAATGGAAGATGCGATCCCGTTTGAAGCCGCTGATACACGTCGCCCCTGGGCCTTGGTGACGTCACGTGACTATGGCTTACCAAGAGTCTTGGGTCACCCTCTCACCCGGGGGCGGGCGAACAATGCAGTAAGCGTCCTCGTCGATCGGGTCGGTCGATCGCGAGAGCGAGCGAGGGGAGACAGGGCAAACGGAAGACGTTTCAGGGTTGGGTAAGGGGGTTGAAGAGATAGGTCCTCATTCTTTTTGGTAGACGACCACTATTGTTCTCTCTACCTCACACAAAGACAACGAGGAGTACTCTTATATAGACGTTGCGAGGCTCAGCGAGCAGGATACAGTATCCCCCGGCAAGAAAGTCTAACAGCTACATACGCATCACCCCCCTAATCGGTCACCTCAACATCAACCGCCACTCAGCTCTGATATCCCTATAATACCCATCCTACATACCCTCTCTCCATCATGCTACCTCTTCGATCGGCTCTCCGATCAAGAACGTCTCTCCTCCTTCGATCAAACGCTCCCTTCCTCGCTACATCCTCCATCGCCAGGACATTACGAACGACCCCACTCGTCGCACGAGGCGATAAGAAATGGGTCAACCAGCAACCTCTCGAGGCGGCTCGACCGGGCGATAAGAAGCTCAAGGGAGACGAAGTTATCACCAAGGGCGGTACGACATTGGACGACCACACTGTACCGGCAAACGATGATCAGGTGGCCGATATCATGAGCGATGATCAGAGCGTAGCGGTGGATGCTGATCTATTGGCGATCGATCCGGAGGACATGCCCTCGGAGAGGAACCCACCTTGGGCCGAGGACGATGCGTTTGACGTGTATGCTGATCTGGCCAAAGCTAATGGGTTGGAACCCGATTCTCATGCGGAATCGTCGATGCCACCTTCCGAGTACGTAGAGGACTCGATGGCTTCCTTCGAGGAGGATGTTCACAGCGCTCAGAAGTCGTCGTCGTCGTCGTCATCTTCCGCCTCGACTTCGGCTCAACCGGCACCATCGATATCCTCCAGCAGTCGCGGTGAGGATAGCGCATCCAGTAACACCAGCAACGGAAACAGTAGCAGCGGGAACAACGCTGCCAGTAGCAGTGGAGGAAGCGGGAACAACAACGATGGCAATGGAAATTCTGGGTCTGGCAACGGCGATGCTCCTCCTCCACCGCCCAAGACGGGGAAGGAGGTCGCCAAGTTGTCTATACCCGACGAGTATCCTCAGGTTCTTGCTCTCCCCATCACCCGTCGACCATTATTCCCTGGTGAGTCTCGTCGAGCTGTCTTTTCATTGACGGTCGAGGTTGCTGACGGGCTCTGTCGATAATACAATCTCTGCCAATGTGAAGGGTTCTACAAGGCCGTCACGATCACCTCTCCTCCCGTCATCAAGGCCATCCGAACCCTTCTCCAACGAGGTCAACCGTACATCGGAGCTTTCCTGCTCAAGGACTCCAATTCTGACTCGGACGTCATCACCTCGCCTGATCAGGTCTACCCCGTCGGTGTTTTCGCTCAGATCACGAGCGTGTTTGGGAGTGGAGATGTACCAGGAGCCGATGCGGCCGCTGGAAAGGCTGCTGGACCCGGCGGTGAGGATGGAGACAAGAAGGAGACCTTGACCGCTGTCCTCTATCCTCACCGAAGGATCAGGATCGACGAGTTGTTGCAGCACCCTCCGGTCAACGTTGATGCCTCCGCCGAGACCGTCGAGAACAAGGCCGATCGACCCAAAGCGCCCGCCAAGCCCGAGGCAGAAGTGGCTAGTTTCGAGCTGGCGGACGTGCCGACCGTCGAGGATGTCAAGCATGATATGACTGGCGAATCCGGGAACAGGTCGGCCAAGGGAGCGACCCCCGCGGCTCCTCAATCTCACATTCCGTTCCTTCACTCCATGGTCCCTGAGATCTCGTTAACCAACGTATCCAACCTCGAGCTCGAGGCCTACAACAAGGATGACCAGACGATCAAGGCTCACATGAACGAGCTCCTTAGCGTGTTCAAGGATATCGCTCAATTGGCTCCGATCTTTAGGGAACAGATCACTTCCTTTACGATCAATCAGAGCAGCTCCAACGTCTTTGATGATCCCGACAAGTTGGCCGATTTCGCTGCTGCCGTATCGTCCGGCGACGTCGCGGATCTGCAAGGAGTGTTAGAGTCCTTGTCAGTCCAGGACAGGTTGCACAAAGCTTTGACCATCCTCAAGAAGGAATTGATCAACGCTCAGCTTCAGAGCAAGATTGCTCGAGATGTCGAGACTAAGCTGCACAAGCGTCAGCGAGAGGTTTACCTTATGGAACAGCTCAAGGGAATCAAGAAGGAGCTTGGTATGGACAGCGATGGCAAGGACAAGTTGGTGGAGGGCTTCAAGGAAAAGGCCACCAAGCTCGCTATGCCCGAAGGTGTCAAGACTGTTTTCGATGAGGAGATCAACAAGCTGATGCACCTCGAGCCAGCTGCTAGCGAGTTCAAGTGCGTTTTATAATGGGATGACTCTCGACAGAGAATGGCGGTGGCTGATGATCTCGTGCCTTCTGCTTCAACAGCGTGACGAGGAATTACCTCGATTGGTTGACCCAAATCCCTTGGGGAGTTCACTCGGCTGAGAACTTTGACATCCGACATGCTGTCAAGGTCCTCGATGAGGATCATTATGGTCTCAAGGATGTCAAGGACAGAATCCTGGAGTTCTTGGCCGTCGGTAAACTTCGAGGCACTGTCGAGGGAAAGATCATCTGTATGGTCGGACCTCCAGGTGTCGGAAAGACCAGTATCGGGAAATCGATCGCAAGGGCTTTGGATAGACAATTCTATCGATTCTCGGTTGGAGGTTTGACCGATGTTGCCGAGATCAAGGGTCACAGGAGGACTTACATTGGGTAAGTTTCTATTTGAGCAGTGGGATCCTTCTCAGTTGAAGCTCTGACTGATCACGAACCATGCAGTGCTATGCCTGGTAAACCTATCCAGGCCTTGAAGAAAGTCGGAACCGAGAATCCGCTCATTTTGATTGATGAAATCGACAAGGTTGGCCGAGGACACAACGGGGACCCTTCGAGCGCTCTGCTCGAGATGCTCGACCCGGAGCAGAACGGATCCTTCTTGGATCACTAGTATGTAACCGACCTTTGCCGATCGATCGGCCTTGAAACTGAGGCTTTGCCCTTTTTTTAGTATGGACGTTCCAGTTGATCTTTCGCGGGTGCTCTTCGTCTGCACTGGTGAGTTGGAGCATGTTACTAGCAAAGCGAGGATATACATACTGATACGCTTAAAATTACAGCCAACAACTTGGACACGATCCCCGCCCCTTTGCTCGATCGAATGGAGATTCTGGAAGTCAGCGGATACGTCGCTGACGAGAAACTCGCCATTGCGGATCGTTACTTGTCGCCTCAAGCTAAAGAAGCAAATGGTCTGGGAGATACCGACATCAAATTGGATCCCGCAGCTATCGAGATGCTTATCCGATACTATTGTCGAGAAAGCGGTGTCCGTAACTTGAAGAAGCATATCGACAAAGTAAGTTGCGTAGAATGCCACACAAAGATCTTCTTCTGAGTCTTGCCTCGCCCCGCAGATCTACCGAAAAGCGGCTTTCAAGATCGTGACTGATCTGGGCGAAAGGGGTCTACCCGAGCCTGTAGTACCAGCCTCCGCGGAGGCTGGTACAGTAGAAGCTCAGACTCCCGACGTAAAGCCGGCTTCCGAACATCTGCCCGGTGACTCTTCTCCCGCCCCGGGTGCGCCCGGGACTGAGAAGAAGGTCAGCACGGCGCCAAGACCATCGATGCAGGTACCCAAAGATGTACAGGTCAACATTACTGTTGACAACCTCAAAGATTACGTCGGACCTGCGGTTTACCACAAGGACAGGCTGTACATGAAGGCTCCTCCGGCCGGTGTTAGTACTGGATTGGGTTACTTGGGTAACGGCTCCGGATCGGTCATGCCGATCGAGGCAACGGTAAGTATCTCGATCGAGCCGTGCGAAGCGAGCTCTGGTCTACGAACTCACACATCGTGTCTCATTGCAGGTCATGCCTGGAAAAGGCAACTTGCAATTGACAGGAAAACTAGGCGAGGTCATCCGGGAATCGGCTCAGATTGCACTCAGCTGGGTCAAGTCGAACGCCTTCGCTCTCGGCATTACAGCCAGCCCTTCAGATCTTTTCTTGCAAGACCGGGATGTGCACTTGCACGTGAGTTGGTTCGTTCAAGCATGATTCTTTGTAATGGCCTGTTAACCGTCTCGTTTTCAGATGCCTGAAGGAGGCATCGGGAAAGAGGGCCCGAGCGCTGGTACCGCGCTTCTGTCCGCTTTCGTGTCTCTGTTCACCAAGAGCAAGATTGACCCCAACTTTGGTGAGCAGTGGAGAGTCAGCACGAGCACAAACAGACGCTGATCTTAGCATTGGTCACAAAGCTTTGACCGGGGAGATTACGCTTCTAGGCCAGGTCTTGCCTGTAGGTGGTCTGAAGGAAAAGATGTGAGCCGTTGTGTGGACGATCAGAGCTTAAACGGAGACGCTGCTGATATCCATTCTGGTCATATAGTCTTGCTGCCCATCGTGCAGGCATGAAGAGTGAGTTCCGTCCATCGCTTGAGTGCCTGAAGATCAACTTTTCCTGACCGTCTCTTCATTCTACCAGAGCTCATCGTCCCAGCCGCATGCAAATCGGACATCGATGAGAACGTTCCGCCAAGCGTCAAGGAAGGAATCGAATTCGTGTTTGTGGATGACGCTAGACAGGTTTTGCATGAGGTGTTCGCCAACGAACCCCTCCTCAAAAGATTAGAGGAGCATCTGCCTTTGGAAAATGGCGAGCCCATCCGGACCAAGAATTAATACTGAAGGAGTCGACAGCATCAGCCAGCCAAGTGCCGGTCATTGTATTATAACCACATCTAGAAAGCCAGACATCGAAGCTTGACAAACGAATTGTAATTACAGCTAGCCACTATACAGGAAGATAGTATAGTTAAACCTCTCCGATCACGGTTCTATGCCGACCGACCAACCGCTAGCTTGAGCATCACCAGTAATGCTCCGTGCTGCACACTCGACACTCGCTGTGTCATCAACATGGTAGGATTTTACCAATCCAGCAACGTCTTTCCTTTCTTGTTACAGGTCTTGTCGGAAACCTGCGTTGAGTCCTTCCGCAGTTCGTCCCTGACTATATTGTTGCCACCACGTAGGAGACCTGCAACGATCTTGCCATTGAGAATCGTTTGATTGACTACGGCAGGGATATCGTTCGGGCTGACGCGGCCATAGTAGAGCGTCGCGCCGGACGGGAAAAGGATCTGCAAAGGAAATGGAGAGGCTTGGTTGGTTTCAAAGTAGCGGGTAGCTTGTGCCGACTTCCACCTACAATCATTACTCCTGAATATCGATGTCCGCCTTTTGAGGAGAAAAGTTTGCATGTCAGGTCGTTGGCTCGGAAGCGCAAGAACCCCTAGATGCTCACCGAGATGACTGATCTTAAAGATACCGACTTCGCCATTGCCTTCGGCATCACCCAGCCCTTCAATCTTTCTTAAGCGTGATTCACGCTCCCGTTCTGCTTCCTCCGAAGAGCCAGATTCGGGCAGGGCAGGGTAAGTATCTTCCAGGTGGTGTGGGTTGAGCGAGTCGCCTCGAGTATCAACGTGGATATGATGGCTCTCTAGCTCATGTAATAGCGCCTAGCAAAATACAAGCATCAATTTCAGCCCCTCGCAAACGGGAATGATCTTGACGAGACTGACCTTCTCCAAGAGCGGCGCGGCTATGTGACATCGCTTGTCCCTCTTCTTGTGACTACATAGAAGCACCACAGCTCGATAGGGTAGTGTCCAGCTCTTGAGTTGAGTCTGCTGCCCAACGAGACCGTTCAATACCGCCTTCGCACCCGCATTCGAGTTTGGCACTTCGCATATAATCTTCCATTCTGGGAATATCATGACGCTCTCCTGTTCATGATCGGTAGACTGAGATATGAGGGATGACGAAAACAAGCTGGTGGGCGGCTGTTTGATGGGCTCCTCTGAGGGAGCAGGCCGAAGATCAGAAGACGGGGTTTCAGAGATTCCTTGCGGAAGGCCGTTCTTGCCGAGAACAACTTCAACCTGGCCTGGGGTTTTCTTGGGCTGGTCCTCGACTGTCGCTGCTGGAGCATCTTTGGAACCTTTGCCCTCTTTGGTGCCCTTGTCACCTTTCCCTTGGTCTTTTGCGGGTGCGGGGTCCATGGGGGTCCCTGGTGGTGGGAATCCCCGTTCGGCGTTCAGGAGAGTTTGCAGATGGTACGACAAGGTTGATGTATCGGTGGTGTGATCGTGTTCCCAATCCGATCGTGCAGTCGAGATCACGAGCTGCATAGAGAGCCGTCGTTATTGCCACAATCGTTTCGGGGTCAATGGAGACCTCGACTCACGTTTCGAGGTGCAGGGTTCGCACTGCCCAACAGATCTGTATCCCAGTCCACATCGAATCCTCGAGGATATCCCTCGTACTTGGGCTCATGCTCCTCGCCATCCTCGCACTTCACATCGCACGTGAAACAGTCCTCTTCAGAGGTCGGTACGCCTTGTTCCCGAAGGGTCTCGGCTAGATCCCTCTCCGTCTTGATCCTGCCAGCATGAGAGTTGGGCTCGACAGCAGCTTTGGAATCTTGCTCTAGCTCCGGGGATTTGACTCGTGGAGGTGTTGCGACCGGAGTTGAGAACGCTGAAGCGAGTCTTTTGAGCATTGTGAATTTGGAAACTCAAGGCGACTGGCTGGCGGGATAGCTTGCAGATGATCTCAAGCAGATATATGCAGCGAGTATGTCACAATCCGCTTTGACCTAGGTCGACAGCTTAATTCTAACTGCGAGCTATAAGTAAATAGCGATCACGGACCATCGGCGTATACTTGCCGAGATGCGGCATCTTCTATGCCGAGAGCGCGTCATGCTATCAGATATTGGTCGATTGAAAAGAAGTTCAGCAGCCAGCACAGGCCAGTAAGTTGGTAAAACGCTTCTGGGCCCATTTGAGAACTGCACGAGCTTTTGACCACATCGTTCTTAGAATCAGAGAACATGACAACTAACGTGTTTTTGACATACAATCGAGACGAATAGTTCACACCAAGAAGGCGAAGGCCGGCACAGCCACACGCCGACCGGAAAGGTGTTTCCGGGCAGTTGAGACTATCTCCAGTCCCCTTCCAAATAAAGATTAGCGAAATAATGAGAAGCCACAAGTCAGTGCGCATCATTGATCGACGTCCATGCGCGTTCCCTTCTCCTCCTTGACTTCTTTCTTCGGTACTTCCTCTGCCTCAGACTTCTTTTCCGAAGCCTTCCTTGCCCCGTCCGATGGTTTAGCAGGCGGCGTCAAATCGTCCTCGCCTTCCTCAGGCTTATAATCCGCTCGCTCTTCACGAAGCCGACTTCCACCTTGGTTTCCCTGACCACCGGCCGCTCCTGCAGCGTACCGTCCGAAATAATCTTGGTATCCTCCACTATCAGGGGAATCATCGTCATCGTTGGCACCACTCCTCTCGGCACTGATGGGAGAATCCAGACCACGGCTTCCAGCTCGACTGTGTGGCAAAGAAGCCAGGCCGAGTCCGCTAGGAGTGGCACCACCTAGACCCCAAGATCGATTTCGAGCTAATGGAGATTCGCGTCCAGAGCCCGCTGCTCCGAGAGGCGAAGATGAACCAGACAATTGCATACCCACAGCGAACGCAGCGTTTTGGAGAGCGTTCAACGTTCTAGCAGCTGATGAATCCTTGTATCCTGCTCCAAGTGGCGAAGGAGAAGAAAGCCTTTCGATCGACATTGGACTAGTCGCTCGGCCTGGCTGGGGCAATGCCGGTGACAGATTTAGGGGCGAATGGGGACGAGAGGTAGGGAGACCATGTATAGTCCGGCCCATTAAGCTCGGCGTACCGGTTGTGTACCCACCTCCTCGTGCGCTTTCCCCTTCATACTCCCTGCCAGGCGACGCCGAATCAATCCGCAGCACAGGTGATAATGGGGGCAAGCTCAGATGAGATGAAGTAGCGGTTCCGAGCGGAGTGAGGCCGCTCTCTCCTCGTTCAAAACTCGGTCGAGGCAGGGGCAAGTGAAGAGAGGCAAGTCCTTGGGCAGCCATCGCGTCGTCAGCGAGATCAGCAGACGATTCCGAGCCTAAAGCATTGCCGCGGGAGGTGGCTCCCGATCTACCGCTTGGTCGATGCTGACCGTAGTTCGAGGTCTTGTCGTCGGCGAGAGCTGGATCGAGAGTAAATAAGGGGGTCCTTCCGGCAGCCTGCAATATTTGTCAATCAGTTATTCATACCTAACGGTCACAACTTTCAAGTGCAGCCTCACGCTTGAGCCCTTGCCTTTTAGCATGCCGATCTCTTCTTGCATGACGCGTAAGGTAGCTTGGTAACCTCTTAGTTGTTCTCGAAGCTGGTTCACTTCCTCCTCCGAAGCACCGCTATCACCGCCCATCTTTCTTCTTTTCTTCGAAGTACTTCCTCCAATTCCAGCGTCAATACTGCGATCGTCATCGTCATCATCGCCAGGACCCATCGAGTTAAGGCTTCGACTACTACCCATGCCTGGACTATCGGAGTGTCCCATACCGCCCCGAGGAGTTCCAACGCGTTCTTGAAGGCTTAGACTGACAGTCTCACCAGGCATACCGGCGATAGGGATTGGCGTGTCGATTTTAAGTCCCAACTGGCCTCGCAGATTCCGCACTTCAGTCCTGAGCGTGAAGTTTTCGGTATCAAGTACGGCAACACGACCCTCAAGATCGACTACCTGATCCTTCTTCCTCGTCCTGAATCTGGCTGCGGCAAGACGGTTCGCTTCCCTCCTCTTGGAGGCGGCAGTAGATTGTCCTTCTCCCATATTGTTATCTCTGTGCGGTGATGTGATGTGATCTTCGTTCGGGCTGCTGTTTGGCATAATATCGCCTTCGGCCCGTCTTGTCAACGTGACGTCTACCAGGGGTTAGGTGCCCTTGATGGGTGATGTATGCAAAAGGTATGCGGGTCTATGAGACGTCGATGTTCGGTAGGGTCGGTTCTATATCTGGCAGTGTTTCTGAACCGTAGGGAAGAGCGGAAGCCAACAAAGTGAAAATCAGTGTGAGTGTGGGCAAGGTGTGAATCAAGGTCAGGAGAGGACGTACCAGGCTTGACTCAAGGGCATCAGCGCTCGTTTCTCGGCGCAGAGTGCGAGTCTCTGGATTCAGGACGTATGTGACAGCGTTGAAGATAGTAGACTTGGTCCGAACTGTAGGTGGATGCGTGGTCGTAGCGATCTCCACCGTGAAGGGTGCTAGGTGACTTCGCTAGCCTATCTCTCTCGACGTTCGGATCTGTCAGAGCGATCTCGAGCGTTGTGTGGGACAACTCGGTTGCGGGACGTCTTTCTACAAGTCGATGTTGTTGTGGTGTGAATGATCCAATTGTTTCTAGATGACGAATACCTGACGAATCAGTGTCCTGCCACGAGACGCGCTAAATTTTGGCTTGGATCGAGCAATCAGCTCGTAAAAGGGATTACGGGGCCAGTGGTTGTCTGGCCTTCGGAAATATGATCAGGTCTGACCCTGGGCGATACCCTTCTCTCGCAAAAGCCTGTTACAGGTTGCTCGACGATCTGACGCAGACTTGACGTCGAAGCAATTTGAGGGGGCGAAGCTGATTGGCCGGTTACCGCTTCGAGTAATTCGATTTAACGCGGAAGCAAGTCGTCGACTGACGTAAGACCATCTGCGTTTTGTTTCAACGCGAGTAACAAAGACGGGTCAAATGAGACTTCGCTCTTCTCCCCCAGAACGGCGTTGGCAATAGGGTATGAAGACCAGTCTCGGGACGGGTATCGATCCATCACAATAGTCGCGAACATTACACCCAAGATCCAATCACGTCAAACAACTACCGAGTCTCTTTCAGCAAAAACCAAACAGCCAGAACTAGAAGTCCTCCGTAGCCTGCGATGAACGCGAACAGTACTAGAACGTCCCTATAGTAGTTGTCTATGTCAAAGCCAAATAGGGTATCCATGATTAGGGTCGCAGAAATTCTGACGGGCACTGCGAAAGCAATATTTGAACCGTAAAATCTGATGAGCTTGAATTCGCAAAGCGATTATCACCGCCAGACTTACCACCAGCCAAAGAGTCGACGATTTCCAATCCAGCGCCCACCTCGTTGACAACTGTAGCTTCCAGCGCGTATCCAAGCACATCAAACCAGCGCAGCCACCTTAAGACTGGAGGAATTTTGCTCAGATTGACGAAGAACCCTGCATACGTCATCAAGTAGAGATTGTGCAGCGAGGATAGCAGAATAGAAATGCCGCCGTTCGGTAAGACCGTAGCCAACAGCATATTCTATGAAAATGAAGTGCCGAAGAAAGCTTCAGCTCCTGCCAATATAAAGCTCAGTGAGGGGAAACTCACGAAGAAGGTCAAGCAAAGAGAGAATTCGACCAGGATCAGGAGGCATTTGAAAAATCGCGCCGCGTCCGAATTCAACCCGACCATGAAGTACACAATCGTCGTGACGATTATGGTAGGAATGAGCCGCAAAGGTATCAGGTCGAAAAGGACTCTGGATAAGAGCCATGCTAAGGGACTATGCGAAGGTGCGATGCTCAGAAATATATCGATTTCACCGGCGATGCTTTTTACTAACGAGTAGAACGATCCAGCCCTCTCCCGCAAGAAAAGCGCACGGACGCTCATCAGGTTGTACAGAGCGCTGTTCGATAAACGGCTGTCAGTATGACATTACCGATTAGGCTCTTCGGCGAACTCACCTTAACGTGGAAAATGCAATGAGACTCCCCAAGAAGAACAGGCTTCCGACTCGGTTCTGGAAACCAGCAATCGAAAGGTCGATCTGAAAGTAGAGTCCGCCAGCAAAGACGCCGAGTACACAAGCGGCAGCGAGATGTGTGAAGAGCAAAGACCAATCTCTGCAAGTTCGGGCTGGTTCAGCTGGACGGCTCGTGAATCCATTGGTGACTTTACTTACCGTTGAAGATTCCTGACTTCCCTTCCTGAAAGAACCTGCAATTGTGTGAGGAAAGTTGTAGCGCGCTTGTGGCTGATCTTCGATGTGACAGGTATGATGATATTCTCCTCTCGATCGGAATTGTCATTCAGGTCGAGGCCACTGCTCCCGCTGTTGGTTGAAGAGGCGTTCAACGTTGGCACGGTGTTGTCGAGCGCAATGCCTTTCTCCACAAGTCCGGGTGTTTCCGCCGTCCGAGATTCGACGCCCTTCAACCGATAAATGGCTTGAGGCTCAGCCGGGCTTGTGGATGCGCCTGCGACCAGGGACTGGATCAAGCCAGGAGGACTACTGGCGATTTCAAGCAGATGATCGGCAACGTTGTAGCCGGCAGGGCAAACGTGTCCTCGACTTTCGAAATAGGCTGCCGGGGCGTGTCCGCCCGGCCCGAAGTATAATTGTTTCCCCTGAGCGAGAACTAGGACAGTATCGAATGTCTGATATAACCGCGAAGAAGGCTGATGTATCGAAGCGATGATCGTGGTCGGATACTGGACATCGCGGGCGAGACTCTGCAAAATAGCAACGATCCGAGCTGCGGAGACAGAGTCGAGGCCCTGCAGATGCAAGAAAAACGCGAAGTGAGCTCCAGGCCTCAAGGAATGATGAACTCGACTTTGAAGAGGGACTTGCACTTGTAGGTTCATCCAGTATCAACACGTCAGGGGCTGCAACTAGCTCAACGCCAATGCTGACGCGTCGTCTTTCGCCTCCACTAATACCCCGTTTGAGGCCGTCGCCGATTTTTACATCGGCAACATCTACCAAGCCCAGGTCTTTCATGACCTGGAACACAAGCTCTTGTTTCGCTTGATCCGAAATCGATTCTGGTAACCTCAAACGCGCGGCGAACAGTAGCGCCTCCCGGACAGTCGATGTTGGGTTCAGTACATCCTCCTGCTCGCTTGCAATGAATCAGTCTGTGACGACGAGAAACCAACAAAGTTTTACCAAACGACTCACTTGATCTACAAAGCCCACGCGGTGCTTGACTTTTGCTCCGCCAGACGAGGTATCATTCCCGAAAAAGTGAACTTGGCCAACAACTCGACCCGCCGCTTTCCTTCTCCCACCCAATATATCAACGAAAGTCGATTTCCCAGCACCGCTGGGTCCCAGTACGCAACAGAGACCTCCCGGATTGAGCTTGCCCGTAATACCCTCAAGGATACTTTTATCTTCAATAGAACTCGATTTGCGCCCGAGTGTTGCCAGACTGCGGTTCCGAGATCTTTTCAAATGATAACCAACGCTGCTCCATTCAACTCCTGCTCCGAACCCCTTTTTCCGTCCAAAGGCCGAATCATCGAGCGATACGGCGCCAGCTTTGCGAGCCTTCTTCTGTGAAAGCAGTCCCCAGCCGATCAGGGCCAGGATGGCAAGCACGATCGTTCCAACCACTGCGAGTCCAGCAATCACGCCTCCACTTAAGCTATCCTCCTTATCCGCGGCCGTAGCAGCAGGATCGACATTGCCCTGAATGATGTCGACCACCCCTTGAGAAACGCATTCCCCATATTGACAATCAACGAGACCGAGTCCACTAGGAGGAAAAAGTTGTTTCAACAAGGTTTGGCTGAACGTGCAAGAGCCTAAATTGCTTCCATTGGTCGGAGCCTCACAAGCGATCTCGAGCGTCCCACTCAAATCGTTGATGACCGTGCCCAGGGTGGCACAGAATTCCGTGTTGGGGATGCAAAAACAGGACAAACTTGCGCAGGTGAAGGTGGAGGCATCTGAGGAATTGCTGTATGCTGATTGCTTGCATGATTCCGCTTTGCAGTTGAACTGACCATGAGAAAGATAACTTGTGAGCTGTGAGATAACTTAGAGAACAAATGAAGACGATGATGGACATGCCTGTTCTACGCCGTTGTACCAGAGTTGGGCGTAAGCAGTCCCATCATCACCAAAACCGGCGCTCCGGTTATTCGATCCCACCGGGCTATTTCCGGTACTGACGGTTCGAGTGATCCCTAGTTCGCTTTTTCCGCTGAAAAGTGATTGTAGTGTCGGATTAACAACATTGCAAAGTAGCTGAGACGATGCGTAGATGTATGGCGAGTTGGAGCAGATCAGATCTTGGTTCTGACTGATCGGTACCGACGCGACCGACGTGGTACTGTTCGCATCGATGGTCGTCGGAAAGATAGATGTACAAGCTTGGGTCGCAGAGCAGACTGCATGTGATGGACTCCGTAAGCGATGCTAGATCGGAGAACACCAAGTCAAAACTCACCACTACACACCGGCCCATTCCAGCCGCTCTCGCAATCGCAGTCTCCAGCAGTAACATTCCTCAATCCGCTTGTCCCGGTACTTTGTGGGGCAACATTGCTCCCGCTTTCCAGAATGGTGCCCCCACATTGTGGTTGTAAACAATCGGTAGAGGAGAGGAAACCAGGTGGACATATACAGGCGTTGGCATCCGCTGTAGAGAGAGATCCGAAGTTGGAGCAAGTCTTCTGCGATGTCACTTCGATTGGGACGAAGAAGCCCAGGATTGACAACAAGGCTGAGGAATGGCCGAGGTAACGCATGATGGGGTATCGAGATAGCGAATTCCTTGTCTATCCCAGTGATCCTGCTAAGCCTGTAAAGGCTATCGTGGTGCCAAGTCTATGGCAGCTTAGATTACAGGATCTCCCCAAGTCGATACTGAAAGATTTGGATCGGTTCTATGAATCGTATCGTATATTGCTATTTTGATTGACTTTGTACCCCGGAATCAAAGGAATCGTCCAGAGCGTTGCCGGTTGATGCCTCTCGATCAATCTGGGTGTTTGTGCGTCTGACGGCCGTGCTTGTCACGGGGCTTTGAAGCACTCGGACCCAAGACCGTTCATAGGCAGGTGAACCGAGCAATTGATGAAGTCTCTCGATCAAGAACCACGACGCTCTTTCCTTACCGAACCCAAGATCCATCAGTGAGCGTTTGGAATTCACTTTACTCCCGCTCTCCCAACATCTGGGAACAACAACCGGCCGGATCCGCGTGACCGAGTAGGCAGAACGAGGCCGCCGTTAAAGGCAGCCGATGCTACGACTTACGTGCAACCTGCAGCGGCTTATTCGATGCAGCAGAAGCAGAAGGCAAATGTCATTGGACTTTCTTGAAAGGATTTTAGTCATAATGCCACGCAAAAAGCGGACTCGTAATATTCGTCAAGGTCGTGCAATTACAGTATCGAATTCTACCTAGTAGCCATACCTTTCACCAATCTCCCGGACAGATTCCCTTGGAAGACTCTGTCGACTTGGCGTAATGTCATGCTGACTCGAGTCCCACGTGATACATGGAGGTCCTCCGGATGCCGCTTATCTTGCAGCTGCTTTTTCAGCTCGGATGACAGAGAGGCGGCATTGGCAACTGGAATGGAGCGTATCCTGATCGAGCTGTCGGGATGCTCTGCGGTCTGGCCGTGGGCAGTCGACTTCGTGTCTTTTCCTATTTCGAATATGTCTTCTTTGGCGTGATCGATCCCATGGAGATGCGTCTCGTAAAGGGCTTTGCGAATGATCAGGAGAGACCGAGGCTCCAAGTAGATGCAACCCATCGGAGTGGTAGCGATCGGTCTACCCGAAGCTTCTTGCTGACTAGTCTGTCTCGCGTCCGCCCCGCCGGGTCCAGACCCTTGCTTGATCGCTGACGACTCCTCCCCAAACACCTCATGCCTTGAAGATCCCGTTAAAGGTGGGCTTGGATCACTTTCGGAAAGATATTGAAATATCTCCAGCGCTTGGGGAGATCCTAGAGAGACTGTCGCAATGATCGGTGCATAAGCTGATCCATCTTCGTGAGGCTGTGATCAAAAGGGGGGAATCGGTCAATTTCGCGGCAATCCGTTTTTGAGACTGGACTCACAGCTATGCCTTGACCCGGTTGGTACTCGTTGATGAGAACGTGGTTGGGTGTCCATCGTCGCTTTGTATCACCGCCCTGATGAGGCTGGACCCTGCCTTCAACCTCGCGGTCTTCTAGATTTGCTACTGCGCGTTCGATACGTCCCACAAGCTTCGGACTGCGACAGGTTGGGAGCTGTCGCTCAATGACGTTTCATGGAGGAGGAGGGGGACATGCTCACAATTCGGTGATCCAGGAAGGCAGTTGTTCCGAGACCAAGACATTCTTCTTCGTCAAGGATCCACCTACCGGTCAGCTGTGTTAGCTTCAGATACACCGTAGCCATAGTAACAGGTCGAAGTAGTTACCGAGAGACTGCACCCTGCTCACGAATGTATAAAACAAACGAAATTCAGACATGGGCCTGAACTGTTCCACCACCTTGCCCTAACCTTCTTCCGGCACTCGTCGTCTTCCACTGTTGGTTGAGACAAGGCGTACTGCATCAGTCTTTGCCACGATGCAATACAACCGTCCGAAAGCTCACCTTGGGCTGCGGGGATTCATCGATCTAGAGACCCCAGCGATCAGTATTTTACGCCTCATATGTTTATTCAAGAATTCACTACAGACCCTCTTCATGAGATACTCCTCCTCATGTATCGAGAGGAAGTCCGGTACGTAGAAGGCCTCTGGGGGTAACCCTTCCAAGCGATAGACGCGGCATTCTCTTTCCAGATCTTCGTTGGCATCTGTAGTACGATTCATATTGTAGCAGGGCTGTCTCGGCCTCGATGAACGGCGACGACGAATCCGATGAAACGGTCGCCTTATACGTTGAAAAGTCATGCCAGTCAGACGTTGGTTCGATCGTGATCGAATATGAACCCCCTCCTATGATCGTGCACACGCCCCGCTTCGCGGCAAGATGACGAATCCGTCCCAAAAAACAACAATCAGCCAAAAGAGCAATCTAGTCTAGTAGCTAGTCTAGCTATTCTAGCTAAGTCTCGAACAGCTTCCGGTGTGGGCATATGATTGACGAGACACCTCCGATCCTGCTACAAGATTTTCAAGAGTGCCTTTCCCTAGTCAACAGCCATGCCCTTCATCTGCTTGTCCCGCTTCTCCTTGCCGACCCCCCTAGCCTTCTCTACTGCAACTTCCAGCTTGCTCTTGCCTGCTGAGTTCCCATCAGCCTTCTCCTTGGCCATCTGCTTTAAACTCTCGAGAATCATCCCGACGAGATTGCTTCGCCGTAAACCATTCTCAAGCTTCATTCGGTGAAGCTTTTCTTGTTCTTGATGGAGACTTTCCGTCAAGGAAGGGATGATGGCATCCGGTGTGTCTGGGGCAGCAATCAGCCGCTCCAATCGAGGGACCGCCGCCGAGCGGACAGCCATTAGGTTGAACATTAACTGAGGAATGCGTCAGTAAGTTCAGCCTGGTTTGCGCTGCGTGGACAAGCTTGTATCGTCATACTTACCGAACCTGGCGGATACGTTGCAATTCGGTCCTGGATAATTTCTGTTGCCTTTTTTACCCACCCTTCGCCCTCTTCACAGCTTCCGTGTCTTACAGCTCCTGATTTGAGACCATCGAGTTCCCAGACACAACCCATCTTGGGGACATACGCAATGAAGTGATACGCGTCTTCCTTGTCTTTTTCTCCGGACGGGTCTCGTGCTATCGAGAATGGCGAAGAGTTGGAGAAGGAGTTGTGGGTCGTTCGCAGAAGTTCGGAGTTTCCAACAACATGTCCGAGCCTAGTGTGCGAGGATTGAGTGAGTGAGCACATGTGACCCACAGCAAACACTCACGTCATTGGATCCATACCAGCACCGAAAGCTGCCAGTTTCTCCAGCTCCGCCTGGAAAGAACGAATAACGGATCCTCTCAGTGGGTAGATGAACGTTCCTATCTGCACTATGACTCACTCCATGGGCTATTGTCTCCTTCTCGTTGCTCGATTTCTGAGGTGTAATATTCATGACCTGTTGATGGGCAAGATCAGACATCGAGCGAGGCGCTGGTCATGATACGTAAAGCGACTCACTGCATTGACGACGGCCACAGAACCGCAGCTGTTGCCAATGACCTGATTGGCGTAGAACACTCCACAGTCCGAGCTCTCCTCGGCAGAGACCACCTGTCCGCCGGTTCGTTTGACCACTTCCTCGGCATTAACTTCTTGGGCCACGTCCGTCGCTGCGACCCATTTGAAGAGGAAAATGAAAGCATGTATGGGCTGCAGACTCTCGAGTGTTTCCGGGTCGAGGGAGTAGAGATCGTCCACCTGCAAGCCTTTCACCCCGATCTCCTGCAGAAGTTGGGTAAAGACAAGAGGATCGCTGGAATACGATTCGTTCGAGTACTGGTCGGCCACTCGATGAGGTCTACGATAATGCTTACGATTCCGTAAGCGACCAGCCAGATTCGTCTTCGTCTGCCATGCTGAGAGGATCCGAGGCGATGTTAGCTGTACAGTACGAGATATTCTTGAGGAGAGTAGCTGCTGATGAGCTACTACAGCCAGGTCAAGGATGTCATGTAGGTCGATTCCCCCCGGTGAGCCCGGCCGCGAGTAGACCGAGCTTCAACTTTGTAATAAGCGCATCAAGGTCGTGAGGTCTCCCGCAGATCTCCTCGGGTGTAGCATCAAGGATTGCTAGCTGGGGTCTCAAGGCATGCCGCCCAGCTTACCCAGCCTCTCACTCGGATATAGAGGCACAGCTTTCACTTCCGCAAGAAGCCATTACAATTCAGCCAGTCGCATAAGCAATCTACGTCAATCGGCAGTACCCGCCAAAATCACACAAGCCCGAACTTTTCTCACAAGGAAGATCGCTCGTCTGACAAGATGGCAGCATCCAAAAGCTTTGGTCAGTGCATGGGTTTTCGCCAAGCAAATCATGTTTCAAGCCTAGGCTGAGTCTCTCTCACTCCTCTCTGGCACAGTGTTCGTGACAGGAAATGCAAACAAGCTCAAAGAAGTTCAGGCTATCCTTGCTGCTGGAACGAGCGGAATCTCGGTGACGAATCAAGCTGTCGATTGTAAGCAGATTGCAAACGTCGAGGTCTTCAAGATTCTCATCTAGAAGAAGCGCTGATCGTCACTCTGACTTGAAATGCAGTACCGGAAATCCAAGGGACTACTCAGGAGGTCGCTATTGCCAAATGCTCTGCCGCCGCAAACGAGGTAAGCTCGACGAATCGCTCAGCCATCGAGGGCATAATTTGACGAAGATTCCTCCTTCAGCTCGGCACAGCAGTCGTCACCGAAGACACTGCTCTTTGTTTCGAGGCTCTCAATGACCTGCCCGGGCCTTACATCAAGGATTTCTTGGGCAAGCTGGGACATGAAGGTCAGTGATACTCATTCATTCAATATTTGCTTTAGCCTCCAGTCAGGGCTGATAAGCCAGAACGTTTTACGCAGGGCTCTCGAAGCTTGTCAAAGGTTTCGAGACCGACCGGGCCTATGCTCTGTGTACCTTCGCATATAGCTCACCTAGCATGACGCAAGGAGCGGCTCCTGAAGTCAAATTATTCGAAGGCAAGACGTACGGGCGCATTGTGGCGCCTCGTGGGCCGAGGAATTTCGGTTGGGATTGCTGTTTTGAGCCAGAGGAGGGCAACGGTCAAACGTGAGTCTTTCGCCCAGGATCGAAATCGTGATCAGCAGTACATAGAGGCTGAAACCAGGCCTTTGCATTGATCCTGACTATCGCTAGATATGCTGAGATGCGAGGCGAAGAGAAGAACAAGATTTCGCACCGATACCGTGCCCTGGAACAGTTGAAGGACTTCCTTGCGTCTCGATGAAAAAGCACGCTTACGATAATGAGGCAAGCAAATTCCGTAGATGAGATCGCCACATGTTGCTGCAAAGATACGAAAGAGAATGCCGTGACATCCTCCCAAGCCAATAGAAACAAATGCGAGGATCGGCACGAAGCCTTGACAGAGCAATACCAAGATGAATGAAGTCGCGAGCTTCTTGAAGCAAGGCCGAGTCAGTTTCGGGCTTACGTAAGGTAATCGCCCGAGTCATCAGCCCCGAAAACCCGGCTGTACTCGAACTTGAACTTTCGTGCTGATGTACACCATAGATTCTGGTTTAAATGATCTCCTGGATGGGTTACGCATCTGAATCCAGTCTGCGGCCACTTCTTATACCACCGCGAAGCTTTGAGTCCATATCCGTTCCTGTAAATCAACCTCTTTAGCTTCTTGTGCAGGACCACCGAGAGCTGCAACCTAACTGGCCCTACAAGAAAAGATACCGAGCAATCGAGACGAGCAGACATCATGTCGCAACCCGAAATTAAGGACCGGTTGAAGCGATGGTCCAAGCGTCTTGCTGCATCTTCTAGTTTGGCCCTGCCGACTGACTACCCTCGACCGAGTCAGTCAATTCCGGTCGAACCTTATCAAGGCTGATCGCTGATCGACTTTCTTTCAATAGCTCCGAATAAGCTCGTCGAAGCCATTAAGACGGTATCGCTCGACAAGAGCACCAATGATGCTATCTCAAGCTTAGCCTCGACCGAAGCTACGGCCGCCTCTCAGATTCTCCTCACGGCATTCGCTGTCCTCCTTCACCGATATACGCCGGATCCATCCCTTACCATTCAATCGACTAGCTCAGATTCCGATCCTGCGTCTTTGCTCTTGCTTTTGGACTTTTCCAACGACAAGGCGACTTTCAACGACATCCTCCGGGAAGTTGAGAGCAAGACGAAGGAAGCGCAAGACGATGCTGTTCCGATTGAACGGTTGATGCAGCTCAATGCGGAAAAGGAAGGTGGAGAGCTTTCCGGACCGCTATTCCGGGTCCGATACGTCCAGCTCGGGGAAGCGGCTCAGCAGGGACGAGATTCGGTCCAGGGAGCTGTCGAGCTCGATAGACG
>Ga0308160_10002593_pt1 | contig 21504 bp, 27 predicted proteins | sample PhyFR1_FD_201036 | JGI IMG/M metagenome (GOLD analysis project Ga0308160, IMG submission 201036) | Phyllosphere microbial communities from UC Gill Tract Community Farm, Albany, California, United States - DLSLF.R1 | ecosystem: Host-associated > Plants > Phyllosphere > Unclassified | place: USA...
CCCTTTTTCCACAATTGTTGTCGGGTTCAGGCACGGAATTGATAGGGATATTCCATCCTCATTCTTCTCTCCCCTCCTCTATTCCAGGCTATCCTTTGACGAGCTATACACCTCGCTTTGGCTGTTACACACCCACACGCCACTTTAGTTTCAGCCACCTTCTATTACACACTTAGATTCGTCATATCAATCATATCTTCACATACTACATCTCCCATTCTCGTACATTGAGAAAATGTCATCACCCAATCCACCTCTTTCGCCTTCTATACCCACTATATATCCACTTCCTTGTACATATCCACAAGAAGCCCAAACCCAACCACTCTCACCAAAACCACTTCACATCGGACTCGGTCTCCCTTCAATACTCGTACCTATCCGTCCTTCCATCTCTCCTCTTGGTGGTGTCAGACGTACTCAGTCTGATACGAGGGGTCCACCATTGGGTGACCCTTCTCTGGAGTATATGGACCCAGGATCAGATTTCATCCGTCTGCGCTCAGCACATAAACGAAGCGCGTCGTCAAGATGTGTCGTCACGCTAGGGCCGAAGAAACTGGCTGAGAGGGAGGGGATTGGCGAGGAGGGACCCGATAATCCTGGGGTCGTTGTGAAAACTGCAAAGAATTGTTTGCTTACCAATGGTGTTTTGCCTCTTATACAGACTGATCGATTGGCTTTGGAATCTATCGGTAAGCTTCCCCTCACCTTCATACATGATAAGAGCTGACGGTTAGTGCCTACCTATATCAAATCAAAATCCATCAACCCGTATGTCCAGCTGACATGACCCTAGGCTGCAAACTGACGAGTAGTGGCGGCGCAAACGCAGCTTCAGGCTACACTCTTCAACTTACCAATCCCCTCAACTCGACCGGTACATCCTCTCCTCCCTCTTTGACAATACTGACAAACAGACATCTACGCAACCTCCGAGCCATTCGAGATCAAACCCCCCAACTCCCCATACCCTGCCCAAGACGACACAACCACTTCAATCTCCGCATCCGGTTCTGGATCCGCTTCCAAAGACCCCTCATCTCCTTCCTCGACTGCCGTTGATAAACCGAATGGAGCGCCTCAACTTGATCTGGTCGGAGCTAGGAATGGAGTCATCCTTGGATTCGTCGCTTTTGCGGGTATGATGTACCTTGTCAATGATGATTTGATGCCTGGTCTTTCCGGACACCCATTCGGGTTTGGACCGTAGGCGGTTATGTAGGTCTCTTTGATGTGTTCAAGTTCGTGTTGCTGTACATATAGTAGTATATTATCTTTTAATGATTATGTTTAATGAATGATGAGTCCTGTCTATCTCGCAGCGGGCTTGATAGCATTCTTGACCTGTGATCTGAGCTCACTTACTCAACTCATCGTTCAGAACGTCCGCTCAGACCGCCTACGTTCAAATCATGAGGATACATTCCGTAACCGGACCCACCCTTGACTAAACCTACAATCCCTCCTGCCCAATACTATACCCACCAACAGTCAAAATAGCACTCATCGTAACCTTCGCAATCGATACAATTTGATCGAAATCGTACCCTTCCCTCTGAGACAAATCCCCAGAATTATGATACATGGGATCAAGGATCCATCCGTTTCGCTCGAATACCTGAGTTGCTGGGAATCCGAATGAATGGAATGATTGCTGGTCTGAGCAACAGGCTGATGTTCGGCCGACGACTAGTTCCGGGGAGTAGATGTGGGATAGGTTTCCTAGGAGATAGGCTGCTTCGGGGGTTCCGATCCTGGACGTTAGCTGATTTGTGAGGGCGAGGAGTGAAGAGGATTCACGACTCTGGCAGACCTAGTTGCATGGGTTCTCCGGGCTAAACGTCAGTGAAGATTTGGAAATTGTGAATAGGAAATTGCAGACTCACTGCATGATAGCCGAGCATATCAGCCTGAATGTGCAGGATCACAGTCTCGTTTGTCTTGTGCAGGAATTCTGATATCAGCTGAGGTCTCAATCCGTGTAATGAGCAACTCACCAGCATAAGCATGACTCCCAAACAATCCCTGTTCTTCTCCCGAAAAGAAAGCGACCTGAACTTTCTTCTCAAATCGGACTCCACCCCGCTTGATAGCTTCGACAACACCGAGTAAATGCCCACTTCCAGATCCATCATCATCTCCACCCGGAGCTCGAGTGTTTCCGAATGAACCTCTTGAATCGTAGTGCGCAGAGAGGATTACATGCTCGGAGGAATTGTGAGTTGAGGGGTAGGTACAGATTACGTTTGGTGAGAAACCGGGCATGTAGTGATGGAGATCACAGACTGCTCCTGATGATTCTACCTTGTCTGTTTATAAGCATCGAGCAACAATAAATAGGTGAGAGACGGACCTTTGATCCAGTGAGCTGCTTTGATAGCCCCAGCGGTGAAGCTGTGCCTACTTTCAATCCCACTTGGTCCCTCACCAGTCAACCACCTTACATCCCTCCTGATGTTATCCATCTGAATTCCATCATTCAATACCTTGCTGAGGGTGGGATCGAATTCGAGGTGTTTGGTGATATTCGCCAGATTCTCTACCAGATGCTTTGGAACAGTGTCAAACCCTGCGATCGAAGAAGCTGGAGAGGGGAGGGGAGAAGTTGGTAACGCGACTGGTACCAAGTGGGCCGGAAGGAGCGTATCGAGTATTGGCAGATAAGAGGTTGGAACGTGCAAGAGCAGCGATTGGCTCGATTGATGTATAAGCTCGATCGAGTCGGTATGCACAGTACTGAAGGTATGTTGTCCCTCCCGAGCGGAAGCTGAGTATGTCTGAGCCAAGGCTTGAATCGATGCCCAACTGGCAGAAAGGTCCTCCTTGACGACTGATGAAGAAGGGTCTATACCGGCAGGTCCAACCCAAACAAGTCGACCTTTATCGCTTGCAGGTCCCAGAGCAGACTTTGAGTCTGGTAGACAGTTGTTCACTTCCCAGTAGATGTGCTCTTGAGTCTCGCTCGAACCACCATAGGTCCCGTAGTACGCCTCGGTTATACACTCGGATCCGGCGGGTTCAGAGGTGATGTCCGAGGATCGAGCTCGAGTCATGAGTTCGACTGCTGGTCGAGCGACCGCCAGGGTAGCTAGTAGAGGTAGTAGGGCGAGCATAGCTTATGACTTGTAGGTGTAGGGCTAAGTAGACGTTGAGGAGGAGGCCACTATGATTAGGGTGGGAAGCACGCGATGTCGGATTCGACCGACAACCCTGAAGGACATGTCTACTTGGAGATGGTGGGAGTCTCTCTTCTGTATATCTCTACAACAGTATGTCGGAAAAGACGACCCTCCCCTTCAATAGCGAGGCATCCATAGAGAGGCCTCAGCCAAGAAGGAACGTCTACTGGGCCCTTCTCGCCAGTCTTCTCCTATTGGCTCCACTTTATCAATTCTCTTCTCATCCCGCCCTCCCCCACTTCGGCTGCAACCACCACACATACACCGCTGCCGAACTCGCATCTGCCAAATGCCCCGCTCAGCCATCCGCCATCAACGTTGGACATCACTGGGACCCAAACACCGATGAGGAATACGCCGGAAGGGCTGCTCGTCGATTATCAAAAGCCGTCCAAATCAGGACTGAATCATATGATGACATGCCCCTCGACCCTACCGATCAAAGGTGGGATAAAATGAATGCTTTCTCTGAAATGCTCGAAGATGGTTTCCCGAGGGTTTATGCGGCACTCGAACATGAATACGTTAACACCCATGGTCATTTATTCACCTGGAAAGGAAAGGATGAGAAGTTACAACCTATCTTGTTGACTGCTCATGTCGATACTGTTCCTGTCCTCCAGGATACTCTTGGATTATGGAGGTACCCGCCTTTCGAGGGTGCTATCACTGTCAATGGAACCGACGATACACCTGGTACTTGGATTTGGGGAAGGGGATCAAGCGATTGCAAGAACTCGTTGATGGGGATCTTGGGGGCTGTAGAGAGATTGGTCACGGAGGGACATACTCCCGAACGAACCGTGGTATTGGCATTCGGTTTCGACGAGGAGATTGGAGGACCTAGAGGAGCCGCACACCTCACTCAAGCAATGACCGATCGATATGGAAACGATTCATTCGCTTTCCTAATCGACGAGGGTTTCTCGGGTCTATCAAATGATTATGGAGCGTTCGTATTATCAATGGGAATGGCTGAGAAGGGATCAGTAGACGTCGAAATCAAAGTAGAGAATCCAGGAGGTCACTCCAGTGTCCCTCCAGCCCATACAGGAAGTAAGTCATCCTCCTTAATCTACGTCACATGAGCTGATGAGCAGTCGGGATCATGTCCAAGATCATCTCTCACCTTGAAGATCATCCTTTCTTGCCCACTCTAGATCCAAGGGGACCTTACCTGAAGTACTTGAACTGTATGGCCGACCATGGCCCAACCTTCCCTAAGGAATTGAAGAAACAAGTCAAGAATCCCAAGAAATGGCATAAATTGGCCAAGAAGCTTGCTGCTTCCAGTCGAATGCTCAATAGTTTCCTCGCTACTACCCAGGCTGTCGATCTGATTCAGGGAGGAGTCAAAGTCAACGCTTTGCCGGAAGTAGTGACTGGTATGTTCCCAGGATGTTACGAAGCTGACAGCTAGCTGTTGTCAACCACCGAATCTCGTTGTGAGCTTGATTGCTCTATATGAAAGGGTCACAAGCTGATTAGTAGTACTTCGTCACTTGACGAGACCCTCAATCACTTGATCACCACCCTATCCCCCTTGGCCCACCAACTCAATTACACAATCTCATTCTTTGAGTCCCCATCCCATCACAACTCCAGCAAGCACATTACCTTATCCCACAAATCTGCCGGATTTGAGCCTGCTCCAATCACTGCCGGGGATAGCGAGTCTTTCAAGCTTCTTGCCGGGACTGGTAAAGCAGCGTTTGGTAAGGAGTTGGTAGTAGCCCCCACGGGCATGTATGGTACGTCTCCTAACCTGTTTATTGGATCAGGCTGACTAGTAGCCAACACCGACACTCGGCACATGTGGGGACTCACCAAGAACATCTACAGGTTCACCCCTGCTATGGTTGTTGAGAATCTCAACCAGCATACCGTTGACGAGGTGAGTCAGCTATTTGTTTCACACGGCCATTGAGCTGATCATCTAGCGAATCAGTCTAGAAGGACACTTGAACACTACCAAGTACTATTACAAGCTACTCCAGAATTTGGAGGGGTGGTCAGACAAGTCCAAGACCCAGACCACAATCTCGCTATAGAAACATTACAACATGCATGACAATGTCGCGAATACAAGAACATGCTACATATTCTACTGACCATACTTGCTCTGTATCTGCGCCCTCAACTTCTCTTCATCTTCAGGTTCAAGCTTCTTGAAACGTATCATCCCCTCCTTCTCCTCACCCTTTCCTGCCAGAGTGCTAAGCCCACTATTCATCCTCACATGTCCTTTCTTCGTTGGTGTCGACGGCGCTATCGCGGTCTTAGAAGCAACAGAGCTGGTCGGCGATGCAGGTACTTGACCCTCTTGGGGCGCAGTACTGGGAAAGAGAGTAGTAGGCGATGAGGACTGCCGAGATCGTTGAGCTGTCATTGATGTGAAGGTGTGGTTCGAATTCTTATACAGCCTACTATATCAGAATAAGCCAGATGATTTGGACGTACAGGAAAAGCTGTTTATTGATCGCTTCATCCTCTCTTACATTATCGAATGTGGTTGATTTGAAGTCGTCCCGAAGAGCCCGGATCAAGTGGACAACATGATCTCTTCCAGGTCTAGTGGTTAGTCACCACTCCATTCCTTCACGTGATAGTGACATACTGCCATCTCGCCAATGCGTTCCTAGGGAACCAAACCAGCGTCTTTGGATCTACCATAGCTATCATCAACAACCAAACATTGGTCAGACTTACGATGATACACATCCGGACCGAATTTAATTACCGGTCTTGATTTTGGGAAATCCAACTCGAAGGTGATTGTGAACCTCAGAATAGCTTCGGCGTATGGACCATCATGAATGAACATCACCCCTTCCCATATTAGGAGCGTCTCGGAAGATGGCGTTATGTAAAGACCCCTAGGGCAAGCTCCTGGTGCTGAAAGAGAGGCACTGTTGATCAGCTTGAAGTTCAGAGGTTGTCATATGGGCGTACTATTCGGTTGCGATGTTTGTAGCTAGTATTATCGGTATATCCCTTGATGGTTCAATGTTCACGCTGGACTGCTGTCGCGATGCTGATCGTGGGGAGAACATGGCATTGTGTCATGCAAGAGAGAGATTAGGTAGATGTTGGCTGATTTACGAGTAACAAAAGTGGAGGTCAGATCTTCGGACGCGTTAGTCTGCTCTTGTGTCTTGCTCATGTGTTCTCAACCAGTTGCTTAGACTTCCCCGTCAGTGGTGCGATATCACGGACAATCGAGGATACATGGAGCGTTGCATGCATCCAATATATGAGGTGATGATCGGTGAGTATCGAACGCACCTGGGCTAAACCGCACAAGGGCGACTTGAGCAAGATGGCCGTATAGAATGTCCTAAAACCCTGGAAGAGTCATCCACGACCATAGACTCTAGAAAATTCCGCATCCCGTCCGATCTGCGCAGACAACCTGGATATCGCCCAGTTAGTAGCAAGGTGGGGGACCACTTGCGAATCCTGTTAGGTGTTGTGGTTTAACATCTCTTTTTGGGCCTGCGGCTGTTCGAACTATGCGAGAATGTCTGGAAAACAATGGTAGGAGTTGGGTGGTCAATACCTGCCTCGGGCGACTTTGCTTATTCCTTACAAAACCTGCTGTCAACCTTGTCGTGCAATCCTGCAATTTGAGTTACTGTAAAAAGCCAACGAAACAGCATACGAAGCGCTGGGTCGAGCCAATGATCCAGTCTACGACACGAATCCCCTTGACGACATCACAGACCGTCTGTGCGAATCATCGTTTCAAACCGGAGGAGTTAGCCCGCCGAATACTATTGCTGGCTCGCCTGACCAAAGTGTGCTGACGCAGCAGCTGCGGCCCCGAGTAACTATTTCCCACGATCAGATATGACTAATCAGTACCTGATCAGATCGTCCCAAACATGAAAAAGATTGGTCCGAAACCACCCGAACCCGATGGGAATCAGATCCAGAACGGCGAAAGAGGGAATAAGAAGAGCATGAGAAAGACAAGGATCAAATTTACTCGCTTGTGGCGTTAACAGATCGGTTGAGCGACGAATCCATGGGAAAGTTCTTGGCCCTTGGCCAATTCATTCTCAGGTCCTCTGGTTATAGACTGGTACCGATACGGCCGCTATGAACTACGTCTGTCTGGCTTGAGAAGCGGTGGTGATATATCTCAGAAGCGATGCATTCTGTTTGCCATGAGTTGAGAGGGGAAAGAATGCATCGCCTTGTTCTCCGGGAGTCTAGAAGCGTGTCTTGCACCCTCAAAGCCCGACTGAACGCCTCCAGAAAGAATGCACTTCCGTTAATTGACCGGTCGGTGTAAACAATGGGATATCGGAGAAGCCCCTTTTCTTTAGCTCGAGACGCTATGCTAGCGCTAAGCGCCGCCCTATAGAAGAGGGTAGTGGAATCAAAAAGGTTTCGGTCATTCTCGGACCGGGTCATTTTCTTACCCAGTTCGTACTCGTCTGTTGCTGACCCGGGAATACCGGCGGGGCTCTCTATCTCTAACCACGGGACGTGACCTTCTTGGCCTGGCCATGGAAGCACACCATTCTTCGGCTATTTCTAACCAGCGGCGCCTTTCTTGTTGATATGGGAACATCTATTAGCCCCCGGTAATTACCGGTGGATTTTCGGGGATGAAGCTGCGAAAGAAGACCACAAACTAGACTCGGACTCCGAAAAGAGCGGGTCCGAAAGACCGTGCTCCATGTGAACCCACCTCGGTCCGACAAGGCTCTTGGGTTGTCTTGGTTCTCTGATCAGAATGGAACGCCACAGTTCACAGGATGCATGAGAATAGACAAGAAAAGAATGCTCCACGTCGATATGTTCCCATGCATTCAGGAGTAAGATCAGATCTGATACCCACGGGTTTGCATTGTCCCAAGATCGTGGGCCAGATAGACTCTTGCCAAGCGAATCTTTCGTCATCTGCATCTCGATGGCCCAGCAAGAGTTCGCTTCGCTCATCGGTTTTTAGGCGGTTATAGAATCGACATGACGCGGCCTGTTACGTCCCCGGATTCCGATGCGGGACAAGGCGGATGTAGGGAGATGACTTCCGGTCACAGTTTGTGTACCTGTCACTTCGGATATTTGCCATGCTGTCCACCGCAGATCTCTCATGTTTCCCTTTGTTATTGCCCTATTTTGGTTACGCCCTGTGTTGCACCGACGTTTGCCCAGCTGGAGCGGGACCATGTTTGGCCCGGAGGGAATTCCCAGTCTTGAGGCCAAGCCATCAAGCCAGGGCAAGCCCTGGCGATCTGCTAGAGGGATTGACCCATACGGCCGCGACTAAAGGGGGAAAGAGCTACAGACCAAACGCTCGTGATGCTTACGCTACCCTTATTTTCTCGGTAAAAGAGCCTTTCAGCCAGATTACTTACCAAAGCCCTCGTTGTTCATCAGACCCCTGAAAATGCCCGACAAAAGCCGACTCGGTTTCTCAATCTCGATTTCTGACTACCGGGTAAAAGGTCATAGGTTGTCGGTCGAGAGACGGCCCTTGGAATAATACGTCGTCGCCCCACACATTTTCCATATATCGTAGCCTCGCTTGATCTGATTATATATCACAAACACGACTCGTTTTCACACACATTCTCATATTCTTGTATCTCGTCCATCACATCGACACTTCGCCACTGTCAACAATACCTCGACACATGAAAAGATAGAACCAAAAGGATCGCATAAAAGGTGAGCGCGCGTTTCATTGTGTGAAAGCTCGGCCCGGCTGGTACCGATGTGTGTTATGGCGGTGCAACGTTATTGTTTGTTCAAAGGATGCTTGGAAGCAATCGTCTCGCACTAGGAGGAGTGCATTGCATCATGAGGATTAGGGCGATCATGGATTGGCAAGGACATTATGGCATAGGTCGACTCGGCGGAATGTCCTTTGAGTGGGGCGATAAGGCGCCGAGAGGGACAAGAGTCCGTGCGTTCGATGGATGGGAACAAGGGGGTCTACCCTAGTTCCCGTTTCATCTTCCACAAACGTTGTTGTGCTTCTGTCAATCCATTCCAGCCACTATCCATCCCCCCACCTGCCCTCTTCCCACCTATAACCGGGCATTTCCTCACCGATTGCCCGGTACGGTCGGGTTGAGAAGCAATACATAACAGTGTCCCTTTGGACTTGTTGTGTGTGTGTTCACATCGAAACGACACTACTCCCCCTCAACCGCATTATTACCCCTTGCATATTACACTGCAAACGGTTCTTTATGCGGGTCTGAGCGTAATTCACACTTCGCACCACGAATCTAAAGGGCGTTGCAAACCTTCCCCAAAACATTACTTGACCATTATCATCCGCTCTCATCGGCTCTTTTAACTCTTCTACCTCTTTACCCACTGTACCAATATCCACTATGATTGCTCTATAATCTCTCTTGGCTCAATATGTCCTCGTGAAACCACCACACAACCCTACTGTCATCCTCCGCTATACCTCCGGGGAGGGAATACACCCCAGTATCGTCCGGTTCCCTTTTTGCCACCATGCGTCCTCCTACTCTTGTTCGTTTCCTTCTAGAATGCTTTATAATCACTGTCCTTTCCCACAAGAATAACACTGACTCTCAGATCACTCGGCCTAAACCGATTCCAACAATACATCCACCCATCCCACATCATATACCAGTACAGCGACACTCTTCAAATCCAGCCATCATGTCCTCTGTTCGAGCAAACTCTGCCTCGCCCTCGTCCTCGACATCGCGCAAAGCAGTAAAGGCATCCGCCACCGCATCGGCACCTTCTTCCAGGCCACCTACTCGATCTTCATCCGATCCTTACTACGGTCACGAAGAGACTGCTGTTCTATGTGCCCGATTCGTAAGCATCATCACTATCGGGTCTGAAGCTCATTTCTAATAATCAGATCACATCCCTCTTCCAATGTCCCAATATCCCCACTGCAACAGCACCCAACGCACCTACACCAACATTGGCTCACTTTGTCGCTTACTCTTTACATCGAACACGGTTGCCATCGATCGTCACCTTTGCCGCTCTACTTCTCCTTCAGCGACTCAAGGTCAAGTTTCCCGCCGCACGAGGATCATCAGGTCACCGACTGTTCATCTCGGCATTCATGATCTCCTCAAAAGTCATTTGTGACGACACCTACTCGAACCAGTCATGGGGTATTGTCGCTCAGAAGATGTTCGCTTTGAAGGAAATCAACCAAATGGAGAGGGAAATGTGCGGTTACCTCGAATGGAACCTCAACGTCGGTGGAGAAGAGGTCATTGCTTTCGAGCAGAGTGTCCGAGCAGAATTCGGTCCCAGGGCAGTTGCCAAGTCTTCCATGTCGGACGATATGCCACCCATGGTTTCCAAGCCAACGAACGTCTACCCTACTCCCGATACTACTCCCGATGTCGCTTCTACTCGACCTATCCGACCTGTTCCATCGCCATACAAGCACAAGTCGTATACCCAAAACCCCATCACCACCACAGCAGCTGGTCTACCATCACCACCCGCATCGCCTCATTACACACATTCACCTCAACCTCCTCATTTCTCGTCAAACACATCTTCTCTCCAGTCGTCACCAGCAAGTGATGATTGCAAGACCCCTTCGCCAGTCGCAGTCGGTCCATCGGTACACTCGCGGATACCACATAAAGGTGTACACAACTACGAATCGACAAGTAGTAGACGCACACACTCTTCTCAACTTAATATGTCGTCTTACCCCATCAACGTCGGTGGTTACTAGACTTCTTTTCTCGCATCGCATCTCCATCTCAAGTAGGTCTCATTAGGAGACACAGGATCCCGGACTCTCTAATTTCAACAAACATCCCTTTTCGCGGTTGTACATAGACGAACCCAAGTCAAAACGCATGTGTTTATAGCACTTCTTTACATGTCATATAGCAATTTTCAAATCAATGCATCAAACTCTCAGCAACTGCTCTCTGCCATCTGCCACATCTTTGATCTCTATCTGCTTATCTGTCGATCCCTTCCCATAATCTGATGACGACTTACCCCACATAATCGACGATGGTACGATGCTTACCTTGTTGACATCAGATTCCCACACTTCCGACTCTTTCCGCCTCTGGCCCACTAGTGAAACCATTCAACGAGGCGTCGTACACCATTATCGTTCCGGGTGAGTCACAAGACCAACGTGCTCCCAGTCACGGGATTCGTGACGTACACAGACGACTACCTTGCAATTGTAACGGTCACTTGTCGGGCAATCGTTGTAACTGAGGCCGAGATCTGACTACGTACCTTTGTAGACTGTTGTGGTAGCCGATGATACCCCTTGCAGATCTATTGATGCGTCTCCGAACTACAAGCTGTCTCGTCTCGGGGCCGGATATACATGCGGTGACCGACTCACTACTACTATCTGCGAGCTATGAGCCGGCCGTTTGGCTGATCATTACTTGCATATGCAGAGCGAGGTCTAGCGCTTCCGAATGTACGGCCGAGGTCGAGGGGGCCGAGGGTCGGACAACGGCTCCCGGTCAGCTGGGTGTCTGACTCAGTGCTCCTTTGTGAGCTGATCTCGCGAGGGCGTCTGGCCTCCTCGCCTTTCAGTGGTAGGACTAGCACAAGACAAATCCGTTGGTCGTCAGAAGTGACATCGTAATCTACAATAAATGTATGTATCGTACCCCTCTTCACACCCCTCTTCCCATCTACCATCCAGCAGGAACCTCGGGTTTGGGAATAGGAGTCGTCTGGTCTTTGGGTGGATCCGGTCTTCGGTACTCGACTTTGTCGACTCTGACCTGGAGCATGTCAGCACCATCTCGCGGGGAGGGGAGGTGGAAAGGTAGTAGATCGAACAGGGACCGGGGAAGGTGACAGTGGTGACGCTCTTCATCGAGCGATACAACTCGGTGGGAGAGCACTGCTAGGCTCCGTCATGAGTTGCTTCATCAAACGACATCGTATACGAGGGACGCAGCGCGACCACAGGCGATCGCTGAATGGAAAGCGAGCGGTGAGGCAAACAATTTGGGATGGGAATGGTTAGGAGGGGCGAGTGCAAGAGAATGAGGAGCATGTGTGGGTGGATGAAAGTTGAACATACCTCGCCATCCACCAATTGATACACATAAGTGACAATCACTGGTCCCTGTACATCCAGCAGCGCGAAAGATGGTGTCGCGTCTCTATCCTCATCAGCAACGCCCTTAACATTCCTTAAATCAGGGGACAGAGGTGAACGCACCCATTCCACAGCCCTGACCATGCTCCAGTCGCAGATCCCGGGTTCACAAAGAACCTCCCTTCATTCTCGAATGCTTCAAACCTATGTATCAGCCGAATCCTGCGCAAAGGGATGCGAGGTGGACGTACCGATGTGTTCCTCCACTAACCAAAACATCTACATCCATCTGCCTAGCCAGAGCAGCTAGCATATCCGTATCCCCAGCAGGAACGATTTGTTGTCCATGAACAACCCCAATCTTGAGTGATTGATGTTGTATCGTTAATGACAATGGGAACTGTGTCGTCTACCAGTCAACACCTCAGCTCGGAATTGATATGACGTACCTGATCAAACTCCCCTCGGACTACATGTACATCTGGAGCTATTGTCCTCAGGTAATCGAATGTCTCTTTATCACTGACGTTGCCTGTACATATGATTTGACCAATCTTGCCCGGAACCTAGTTGTCAGTCTTATTGTCGTCACCACCTCGTACACGGCACTGAATCACCGTTCAACTTGACTTACTAAGAGCTTCTTGAACTTTGCTGGTAGATCATGTGTGAGGTTTGGGATATGTAGATCCCCAATGACTAGAACCAGGACCATTTTGAAGTACTGAGTAGTGAAAGACGGTGTACGTGTATAGGACACGGTTATCTGCTGAATTTAACCGTTTAAGCGGATTCAGCGTCACCTACCCGACCCCTGTTCACCTCTATCATATCATTGACCCCTCATCTGTCACTCGTACATATACACAATGCCCCCTGGTCTACCTGGATCTGCATCGGGTTCTCTCCTATTAGAAGAGCCTCTCATTAGAGTATGTCCTCTCAGAACTCACCATACCGCCACTGATAGGTAGACACCTTATGAACTGCTCAGGCGTTCACACCGTACAGCTCAGAGACAAGTTGAGAAGGACTTCAAGGGCGTCCAGGTGCGGTTTTAGCTTCGAGTTCCGCCTGATATAGCTGACGAGTAGTCCATGTTGAGTGGTCTACTGAAGTCATTCGATGATAAGCCTATCTCCCAGGAGAAGCGGGCTACCGTCAACTCTAAATTGGATCTAGGTATTGACAAGTTCAGAGGTCTCAAACGAAAGGTGGGCCCATACATACTTGTCCCGGGCTTTATCATGCTCATGATGTAGCTGGACGACCTCCAACCGAGCGAATCCCAGCCTAGCGTACTCAAAGCCCGCCTCAGATATCTAGACGGTATAATCGCATCAGGCGCGACTGAGCGCCAAGCAACCGTGGAAGTCAAGATAGAGCCACTGGAGGACGCTACACTTCCAATTCAAATAAAAGTCGAGACCGAGACTGAGACTACTGCCATGACAGAGGAAGGGGATATCAAGAAAGAGGGTATGGATGAGGAAATGCCATTGAGTAGTGAAAGGGCTGCTAGTCCACTTGCACCGTATGTCCACTTCTCAAATACAGCTGATGGTAGGGAACCGGTTCATGAGGATAAGAATATCGCTAGGTATCTTGTGGATTATCTGTTGAGGAAGGGGTATATGAAGACCGCACAAGCTGTCACTGACGGGGCCAAGATTGAGGTTTGTCGTAATCCAAGTCACAAGGCGCAGCTGACATCCAGCACTTAGTCGATGTCAAGCTGTTCTCAGAGTTAGCTCGAATTGAATATGCTTTGATATACAATCACTCCGTAACAGAGGCTCTAGCATGGTGTGGTGAGAACCGTGGAACTCTCAAGAAGACAAAGGTCAGCTTGTCAGGCTCCAATTGGGGATATAGCTGATGATCAGAACAACCTCGAATTCACGCTCCGCATGCAGGAATACATCGAGCTCTGTCGACAACGTAAAGTCCCCGAAGCGATCGTCTACTCGCGCAAGAACCTCGCGCCATGGGCTGCAACCCATTTAGTCGAATTACAACAAGCCATGACCCTTCTTGCATTCGGAGAGAAATCAGGAGTAGCTCTGTATCGCGTAAGTTGCTTTCACCTGATACAATGCCGTTCTGATATATAGCGATTGTACGAACGATCCCGATGGCTGGACGTCAGAACCCAATTCCGTCAAACCTTCCTATCACTTTACGGACTACCGTCACAATCACTCCTATGTCTCTCTTCTTTCGCCGGTCTCGCTACTCTCCGCCTGCCCTCTTGTGCTCGACATCGTAAATCGGGTCTTTCAGATGATATACCCCTCAGACCAGCTGCTCCGCCATTACACAACCTCGACGATATCTTATCCAACATTTACTCAGACGAGATAGGATCACCACCAGCGACAGCAACAGAACCGCTAGATATCGAAACTGGGAATATCGATTGTCCATCTTGTGACGTCAACCTTAGGGTCCTTACTGGTCAGATCCCAATGTCGCATCATGTCAATTCGACTCTAGTCTGTCGAATCAGCGGAGAGGTCATGGATAGTGAGAACGAACCGCTTGCGTTCCCTAATGGGAATGTCTATTCCTCAAAGGTCAGTTGAATCACCATTGATCTCGTCCCCGAGCTGACAAGCAGGCACTGAGGGAAATGGCTAAACGAACATTCGACGTCGTCACCTGCCCAAGGACCAAAGAGAGCTGCGCATTCTCAAAATTACGAAAGGTCTACATCTCCTAATTCTCATTCATGTCGTGTTGTACATAGTTTTTATCCAAATTACCTACTCTGGCTCACCAGCCAAGACAATCATGTTGAAATTGATATCGTCACCTGCTCGATCCATGTATTTTTCTTTGACGATCTTTGCGACGTCCTACCTGATCAGCTTGACCCACAATATGGTATAACCTTAGTCAGCTTACCTCGAGAAGGGAGGAACATGGTCCTCTGTCGAATGGTCCTGTTCGACCACCGTCCATCTCGACTACTCGTTTCTCCCTGCTCATCAGCTGTGTTTCTCGAAGGACCAACAGAAGAAAGCTGACCCCTTGTCATTCTCAGCTTCGATGAAAGTGATAAAGTGCTCCTCGACATTCTCGAGGTCGGTAGGTACAGCCGATTGACCGGATTGAGCGGCGGATTTATGGGCAGTCTCGAAGAAATCAGCTTCATCGAGCAACTTCGCTCTCTCGATTGCTATCAGTCAGCCTTGGCATTATGTGAGAGGGAATAGGGTCGTACGAGAGAGAGGAAGAGTCTCTGCCTTGAACTTGACTAATGGTGAGTCGGCTTTCAAAGCGTAAGGACCATCGTTGGGGAGGTTCATCAACGCATGAAGCAGTCCAATAGATCCACAAGCATTCCCAATCTATCATTAGTCCCACCCATCTTAGATATGAATGAGGTAGACTCACAGTCTGTTTGATCCACCATACATCTCCTGTAAACTTGCCTTCACCATCCGCTTCCTCCTTCTTCCTTGCCTGTTCTAATTCCCCCTTACATGGGAAGAGGAGTAAAACTGCTTTCACGGGTTTGGGGATGAATTGGAGGAATTCAGGATCGAGAGAGAAGAGATCTTGGAATGATAATGGTCCAGAGGGGAGACCTATGGGGTTTGACCACTTCTCATTAGTGGCGTGAGGTACGGGCTGAGGAGACATACATCGTTGAACACCTGCCTACGTTAGCTTGTATCCCCGAACTGAAATTGATAGCTTACATCTGGAGAAGCTTCTAGTGGGACCCACTTGGATGGCATTGTTCGTACAGTATATGAAAGGCAGTACAGAGCACAGAGGACATGACGCTGAGTACTCGTTAGGTGCAACAAGGTGGAGGTGGGGTTCCACAATTTTGGATCAACTTGTCAACTTGACCTACTCTATCTCTTGTTATCTCTATACCGCCCACTCGGCTCCTTCCGATGAGCCGCCAACATCAGCCGGAAGCTGGACCATCTCGTCTGAGGAATTCGGGGCCATATCGAGTTCCCGTATCCGCCGATGTAGCTTCAGACCCTAGTGTTGAATATATCACTATTCCATCTATCGGTACGTTCCCCCTCCCTTTCGTACTTGAACAGGACTAATGGTAAGGGCTTGAGTACTACGAATATTGTCGTGCCCTCTTTCTAGCTGGCCGTGAACCCCAAACCCTCCCAACTCCAAGACCAGAGTACATAACAGTCTGCAAACCCCCTCCCCCAATCCCATATACCCCCAAACCAATGGTTGCGGAAAGTGGACGGTTCCGGAATCAAGCGGCAGGGATGGTTTTACTGGAGAAACAACTTGATAAGCCCCGGTCTAAACAGAATGCATTTACCAAAGCTAGAGTTAGGGAGGTTGAAGATTATTTGAGGAGTGGGAAAAAGTTGGTTAAAGGGACTACTTTGAGTTTTATCGTTAGTCCCTCTTTTCACATATCCAAATATGAGGCTGATGATTAGATCAAGGTCTTGAAATATGGTATATCTTCAGGCCTCCCAAGTAGGGTATGAGCTGATCTCTAGGGTGGGTAGACGAAGGATTATGGCCTATCGACCCTATTACGCGTGAACCGGTCATGCCTGCGGATTCGCCCATACAGAGTAAAAATCCACTACCGGACTTATCACAAGAGGAGGGAAGTGCAAGTATGACGACGGAGAGGGCGTAGTCGGGATCCTATACCGCTGCCATGTCCGGCTTCGACATCACATGAGGTCGCGAGATTTGGGGGCTTGGAGGGTGTGGAAGTGGGCATAGATACATCCACAACCATCGGCATTACTAGAATATAATACAGCATGTCACTTCATAACACCTGACAGTCTGCTACTGCTTGATCAAACCAGAAAGCTTGACCAGATATGTTTCAGCGATAGAAGAGAAATGGAATTCGTGACGGGAATTATGGGCTGATTCGAGATTATGTGCCAATTCTACCCATCAGCTGATACCTTCTCATAAAGACATACCGTGGGCGAGGGACATATACCACGAAATGAACGCTTCGTTAGTCTCTTGAGCTTGTACTTGACGATCATCTAATCGTCAGTATTGACCCACTTCTTCAATAGCGACTCACGCCAAGCAGCGAAATATCGACTAAACATCAGCCATGTCCCATACAAATGAGTTGACTTACGCATTGCAGTATAACGATCCCCCTCTATTGAATGCAATAGTCGGTCCTTCTTTATCCCAGAAAATACTGATTACAGCCGGTGCTAGACCGAACAATCGAGCTAGAGGAAGGAGGATGACCTGCTCAAATCGTTCACAGATTGGTAATATCCCATTCTCCTGTAGGAACTCCATTGTATTGCTTTCATCTGATATTAGTGGGGTTCATTGAACTGATGGGACTACTGACCATTTGGAGTGTATATTTTCATACGGCCTGGTCCGCGGTCGACACCTTTTCATCAGCGTCTTGTCGTCCAAGTTGGGGAACAGACATACCAAGAGTTAGGTTGGTTTCTACACTCTTGTCGCACCAATTTCCGTCGCTTTCCGCCGTGTCTTTGAGTGAGGTACTTTCATTGACCATATCCCGCTCATTTGACGGTTTAGACATGTTGATGGCGGTCTTGACGGTTGACCTGACATCGGCCATCGTACTAGGCTGAGGGATCAGCCGCCAAACACTGAATGCGAGCGACATACCTGTTTCGTGGATTGTTGTGCTGGCGGAACACCCATACTATTGCTGCCCTGATTAGAGGTACTGCTTGATCCTCTCTTTGAATTAAATGCTCCAGGCATACTGTCCATAAAGCTTGGCAGCTTCCCTTTCAAGCTATTAGGCATGAACGGGTTCCGCTTGGCCACCTGCTCCAAGATACTCGAGCCAGTACCGTTGCTACTTCCAATAGACTCGGGCCTCTTTGCCAAAGCACCCGCCGGTGAGGGAGGTTCCAATGCCTTGGCGCCTTTCTCCGACGTGCCGGCCGACCGTTGGTCAAGGGTTGCGACCTGATTATTGGACTCGCGGGCCGATTCAGCTTGGGATCGGAGCCTCTGCTCCCGCTGCTGGTTGAGGAGTCGATCGACGTTGAACCCTCTCTTTTTGAGAGCTACTAGTGGGGTGGTGAGGATACTACTTGTCAGCAAGAGATATCCGTGTACTTACCTATTGAGTAGCAGTGCATCGTCCGCCTTGGGTCCTTTAAGCAAGACACTGCATAGGGACGAAGCGATACTGGACATCAGCTATTTTCTGGCCGCCAGTGCATGTCAGCTTACTCCCAATCATCAGGCTCTGCGGTTGTCGAAACGATGAGTAGAATCGCTTTATTCGATTGCTTAGATGCAGTAGCATACAGCGTCTACTCATCAGCTTTGCACGTACATAAGAGCAAGAGCTGACCTCATAATGTGCGTATTCCTGCCTTCCCTGCCGCATGATATGTTTCGCTTTCAAATCCCTTACTTCCCTCACCCCAAAGTTCCCTTCCTGCTTCAACCAGTCAATAGAGTAATCCGACTGTTTCCTCCTTGCCTCAGCTAGGAAGATGGTCAATCGCTCCAAGACATGTTTATGGAGTGATTTCGCTTGATCTGTTAGATGGGTCGAAGGGTGGTTTGTTATGTATTCTGTTTTGACCATTGAAGATATCCATGAAGCTCCGAGGGCGGCGTAGAACGTTTCCAGGAGGACTTCTTCTGGACCGGCGAGGACGTATTTACCAAAGTTCTGGATCAAAGTGATATTATCCACCAATGCCACCTAATCGTTAGTGGGGTGATGTGGTTGTTTGACGGTGGCTTACATCTGAAGCTTTACATAACACCCACTCGACTTCGTACTCCTCAACAGGCGCCTCGGTAGTCTTGCCGCCCAACCACCCCTTCTCCGCAGGACGGGGTCTTGCAGGAACATGTTGAGCACCAAGGACGAACGATGCGCTCTTCATAGCTGATCGAGTTGAATTATCAAAGTTGAGCCAGTTCGCAGCAAGTAATCGAAGTTGTTGAAGATACCTGACGTCAGTGTTAATCATTTAGCGGACCTACTTCTCCCTAGATCCAGCTTGTCGTAATGTCCTTTCAGGCTCTCTGATCAGTAGCCAAGCGATATCTATCATCAGCTCCGCTTCACTAGCAGACTCACCCTTAACAGAGGGTTCAGATTTGACCCCACAATACTGCAAGAAAGTATTGGCTTTCTCTCCAAAATCGACAAAAGTGAACGCAGAGCCATACAACTCGTTCGTATTTTCCCGTTTAGCAAAGTAGACTTCAGAGGGTCTGTGCAGCTGGACATCTTTCTCAGATTTGACAGGAATGAAAGCGGTCACTCGGAGTCGATCCAGTGATGATGCCCCTGCTGCCCCGACTCTGCTTGCTAGGTACTATCTTGTCAGAATAGAGTCGATGGTACATCGGGTAACTCACTTCGAATATCTTCCTCGCTTGGTCTATGTCCCTTGGGATCCTGGTCATGAAAGCAGACACGAGCGCTTCCATTGGCGGATCGGTCGGTATCCGTAGTTTGGAGGCGATATCAGCCGAAGCAATCGATTGATCTGCAATAGCGAATCCAAGGATCGCGCATGACCAATTGGTGTATACCTATCATCAGCGTGCTGTACAATCGAATACCTTCAGCTCACCTCTCCTGGTTTCGCTACGATCTGGGTTCCATCCGGCTTGGTAGCTGGTAAGAAAGCGACTCCCTCGAATACCTTCGGGTCAAAGTTGAGGTAATGTGTTTGGAGATTTGCCAACAAGTAGTCGAGGGCTTTCTGGTTCATAGGCGCCCTACCAGCGGCTATGCCAAGTAGGACATCGATAGGTGGGAACCTCTTCAGTCCAAGAGTGAATAGCATACGAGCTTCAATCAGCATTACATCAATAAGTGACACGGAATACTAACCTTCATCAGATCCAGGCTTCCACTTCCCCTCTCCCCAATCCAAGACTGGCAAGCCCAAGTTCCGCATCGTATCAATAGGTTCGTATAGCTGTAATGGTTTCTGCCGTACTAGATCCGGTTTGGACCCATCCTCATTAAGCGGCTGTTCCAGCGGGAAAGCATTTGTATGTTTTAATTTCCCCATTTCTTCGGTTGTAAGGGTATCTTTGACTGATACTAGGTATTTCATCAGATCTTGGCATGACCATGTACCCCCTCCGATAAGTCTTTAATCAGCTTGAATCACAGAAAGAGACCAACGAAGCTTACCTGGAAAAGACTAGCTGTAAATCGACTGTCTTCCTGACTCCAATGCCCAGTAGCATCTTCTCCATGCCACCTTTGATTGCCGTCGTCTTGGGTAGAGCAATCGTAGGTAGATCATCAAACAGTAGATTCTTCTCGAAATACGATTCACCAGGTCTCTTGAAGCCAGCCTTGGTAGGTATACACTCCACATCTTTCAATTCCAGAGCGATAGCCGTTTGTTGATTCGCTGTGATCGACAACCAAGCTCTGCCCAACATCGCTAAGACCTTTTCGGCGAAAGCTGGAGAAGTCCTCAAGTCGGTCTCGGAATTCGCTCCGGTGTGATTCGACATTGGTGGATTGACTAGGAATGTAATGTATTGTAATACCGACAATTCGGTCCAGCCGAAGATTGGGTATATCTGAGCTCCTTTCAAGTCTTTTGTGACGGAGTAAGGTAGGGTAGAGGGTGGTAATGGCATATCGGTCGGTATGGAAGATGATTGCGGTTTCACAAAGGTTTCAATGATCGACAGAGGGATGACCTTCCCATTGTCCAGGAGGAGAATGGCCGCATCTATTAATCGTGCTCGAACGGCGGAGGTGTAACCGTCATGGCCAGCAACAGATTGCCACCATAGCAAGCAATCCGTCATTTCCTTTTCCTCCAGTGGTCGCTTGCCAAGTTGAGTAATGACATTATCGAATTGCACTCGACGCAAAAGACCCCGTTCTTGTAGTCGTCCGATGGAACGAGAAGCAGTCTCCATAGTCTCTGGCGTAATTGTTGGGAGATCCGGCAAGAACTTCTGAAGTTCCTTTTCTGGAAGTTTGACCTCGTCGACAGCTTTGATACCCATATTGCACAAAATCGGGAATTGCCTATTATCTGCAACGCAATTGAAGAAAGCAGCTTCTATCTCCTGCGCGACCACAGATGACGGTGTTGAGGGTTTGAAGGTAAAGAATCGTAAAGCGTGCAACGCCCTGGAGGATAATCGCTCGTGGGTGGATTTGTCAGCTGACCATTGATCTTGGATATCCTTCAGCTCGAGCTCGTAGATCAACCGACTGAGATATCCTCCAACCCAAAGCAACTCCTTGTTCCAATGTGA
>Ga0308160_10002594_pt1 | contig 21502 bp, 20 predicted proteins | sample PhyFR1_FD_201036 | JGI IMG/M metagenome (GOLD analysis project Ga0308160, IMG submission 201036) | Phyllosphere microbial communities from UC Gill Tract Community Farm, Albany, California, United States - DLSLF.R1 | ecosystem: Host-associated > Plants > Phyllosphere > Unclassified | place: USA...
CACCCTACCATTACCCGCCGTAGGGTGGGTTCTCGAACCCACCAAACCACGGCCCGCCCAGCGTGGCTCCCCATTCTGCACCGCACAGTAGAATGACCGGCATCTTGACCATCAACCATGGAGAACACGATGCGGGCTTACCAGATCCTTCCCGGCAGTAACATCGACGGACTGCAGTGCGTGGATTTTCCCGTGCGCGAACTGGCGCCCGGCGAAGTGCGGATGCGGGTGCATGCGGTATCGCTGAACTACCGCGATCTGATGGTGGCGGGCGGGAATTACCTGGTGAGCGTGGACGACCCGATCATTCCCTGCTCGGACGGTGCCGGCGAAGTGCTCGCGGTCGGCAGCGGCGTGACCCGCCTGCAGGTCGGCGACCGCGTGGCCGGCTCTTTCTTCCCTTATTGGCATGAAGGCCGCACATCCCCCGAGAAGATCCGCCACGCTTTAGGTGGCGACATCGACGGCATGCTGGCCGAGGAAGTCATCCTGCACGAAGATGCGCTGGTGAAGATTCCGCCGCAGCTGAGTTTTGTCGAAGCCTCGACCATGCCCTGCGCCGGCGTCACCGCCTGGAATGCGATATTCGAGTCGAGCAACGGCATCCGTCCGGGCGACACGGTGCTGCTGCTGGGTACCGGCGGCGTGTCGGTGCTCGGTTTGCAGCTGGCGAAAGCGGCCGGCCTGCGCACCATCATCACGTCGTCCAGCGACGACAAGCTGCAGCGCGCGCGTGAACTCGGCGCTCATCACACCATCAATTACCGCAGCACCCCGGAGTGGCAGGAAGAAGTCTTGCGCCTGACGCACGGGCGCGGCGCCGAGGTGGTGCTGGAAGTGGGTGGCCAGGGCACGGTCAACCGCTCGGTGGCGGCGGCGGCGATGGGCGGCAGCGTAGCCATCATCGGCGGCGTGAGCGGCTTCGGCGGCGAGGTCAATCCGGCCACGCTGCTGGCCAGCGCCAAGCGCCTGGTCGGGATTTTTGTCGGCAGCCGCAAGATGCTGGACGACGTGATGCGCTTTGCCGCCACCACCGACCTGAAGCCCGTGGTCGACCGCATATTCACCTTTGACCAGGCGAAAGAAGCCTATCGCTACATGGAATCGGGCTCGCACTTCGGCAAGGTGGTCATCGCGGTGACCGCCTAGTTTTATCTTCCCTCGAAGCGCACCAGTTCTATTTCGAACAGCTTCGGCCAGAACTTGCCGGTGACGTAGAGCCGGCGATGCTTGCCATCCCAGGCGATGCCGTTCAACACGGCGTCGACCGAGGCGGTGCCGCGCTGCGCCGGCGGCAGCAAATTGCTCAGGTCGACCCAGCCGATGACCTTGCCCGTGGCCGGGTCGATACGGGCGATGACATCCGTGCCCCAGACATTCGCATACAGTTCGCCGTCGACGATTTCCAGTTCGTTGAGCGCGTTGATTGGCTTGCCCTCGGCCGTCACCTGCACGCGCCGCAGTTCCTTCAGGTTTTTCGGATCGAGCACGCGGATATTCGCGCTGCCGTCGCTCATGTAGACGTTCTTCGCGTCGCTCGCCAGGCCCCAGCCTTCGCCTTCGTACTGGAAGCGGCCCTTCAAAGCGAAGGTCTTGGCGTCGAACACGAAGCCGGTCTTCGATTGCCAGGTAAGGCTGAAGATGTTGTCGCCAAAGGCGGTCGAACCTTCGCCGAACACCTCCGCCGGTAGATCTGTCTTTTGCAGCACCTTGCCGGTCTTGAGTTCGACCTTGCGCAGCGTCGAGCGGCCGTTCAGGCCTGTGCTTTCGTACAGGTGGCCGTCGCGGAAGAACAGGCCCTGGGTAAATGCGCCCGGATCGTGCGGGTAGGTGTTCTTGACGATGAAACCGTAGACGGGGATCGCAGCCTGGGCAGCGTGGCCCGTGAGCGCGGCGGCGGCGAGGACGGCGAGGGCGGAAGTTTTCAGCATGGTTCGGCTGGGTGGAATCGGAGCGGCCACTCTAGCATGAAGGCGGACGCGGCGTTGCCAGCCTTACAGATAGGCGAGCAGGCGTCCACAGGTGATGACGCCGATCCAGAGCAGGATCGACAGCAGGGCGTGCATGCGCGCGGCGGGTGGCGCATTGACGTTGCGATCCCATTGCGTCACGCTGCGGTAGGGGAAGACGTGGAATGCGAGCGCATTCAGTCCTGCCGCCGCGATCAAGACCAGTTTCAGCTGGAAGGCAGGATTGCGGGCCAGTTCGTCCGGATGCGCGGAAAACAGCAGCACACCGGCCGGCACGATCAGCAGCAGGGCGCCGACGCCCCAGCGCAGCAGGTGCTGCGCCAGCATCTGCACCGGCAAGCCGCGCGCACAGCCGAGCACGCGCAGATCGAACAGCACCACGCTGCCGACCAGCACCGCAAAGCCGACGATATGAACGATCTCGACCAGCGGATACAGCCAGGGATCGCCGCGCATCGCCTGCGACAGCGCGGTCCCGCCCAGCCAGGCCGTGGCGCCTTCAAACGCCACTAGCGCAGCTCCGTGGTCTTGCCCTCGATGGTGATGCGTTCGGCGCGCAGTTCGGCGCCCTTGCTGCGGTGTGGATAGCCGTGGACGCTGGCTTTCTGGCCCGCCACCAGCTTGGCGCGCGGCAGGCCGCGGCTTTCCATGCGCGAGGGTGGCGCCAGCACCACCAGCCAGGTTTTATCGGCCGTTTTCAGACGCACGAAACCGTGCGGCTGCTCGTAGCCGGCCTGTTCGATGGTACCGGTCAGGTCGAGCGGCTTGTCGGACTGGTATTCGCTCCAGCCGTGGTGGGCGAGGGCGCTGCCGGCGGCGAGCAGCGCGGCAAGCAAAAACAGACGTTTTTTCATGACGATCTCCCGGAATGCGACAGGATGAGATGGCACCTTGCGCGATTGTACGTCGCTTGTGCAGGGCGGCAGTACGCCGGCGTCTATCGTGCGCGCGCCGCCGCTGCGGGTTTGGCGCTGTGCGCATTCAGGCGGCCGATCGTTTGCAGCCGGCCACCGCGCAGTTCGGTGAGCAGCATGTCTCCCTGCTCGAGGTAGACACCGGTGAGCGCACGCACGTTCACGTCGTGCGTGACCAGCACCAGCGGCCCCATCCCGCGCCATTCCTCGAGCCGGTTGGCCAGATCCTGCACGCGGGCGGCGCCGAGCGCGGCGTCGATGTTGAACATCGAGTCGAGCGTGGGTTCGGGTTTCACCCCATCGAAAGCGAGGCGCGCGGTCTCCAGGCAGCGGCACCAGCGGCTGGACCATACGGCCCCGGGCACGATGTTGTGATGGCGGAAGGCGGCGCCGATGGCGCGCGCATCGTCGCGGCCGGCGGCGGACAGATTGCGCTGGGTCGCGCATTTGTCGAGGTCGAAACCGGGCGGGTCGCCGACGCCGGGCGTGGTGGCCGCGTGGCGCATCAGCACGATGACGCCGCCGGCGCGCAGGCGTTGCCAGAGGGCGTCGTCGCTACTGTCGGCGACGCGGGCGGGCGCGGCCGCTTGCGCAGCCGGGAGACAGATCAGCAAGCACAGCAGCAGGCGGCGAAGCATGATGGTCTCCCGATAGTAGATAAGCGATTATGACCGCGGCGGCGCCGGAAGAGCGCACGCGCTGTGTTACATTTTAGAAATTATCTTTTTGAGAACATGCGATGACGTCTGCGAAAAAATGGATGGCGCCGATTCTGCTGCTGGGCACCTTATTGGGTAATACGGCGCAGGCGCAGGAAGCATCCGCCTGTGCGGGAATGGCCGGCGACCTGGCGGCCATGCGCGAGGCCGACACGGCGCTGCGCGGGCGCCAGGACTACCTGGCGCCGCCGGAAGATGGTGGGCAGGCGCGCCGCCGCAGCCAGCTGGACCTGGTCGAGCGCAGCAATGGCGAGCGCCTGCGTGCGCTGCTGGCGCGCTGCGGCTGGCCGCTGCGTGCCGTCCACGGCGAGGCGGCCGTCCGGGATGCCTGGCAGCTGGTGCGCCGCTTCGAGCAGGACCTGCCGCTGCAAAAGACCGTGGCGCTGCACCTGGAGCGGGCGATTGCCGGCGGCGAAGCGCCTGGCGCCGAGTTCGCGCGCCTGCAGGACCGGATCGCCGTGGCCGAGGGCCAGCCCCAGCGCTACGGCACCCAGCTGCATCAGGTGAACGCCTGCCGCTGGGTCTTCCGTCCGATGGACGACCGCGCGCAGGTGGAAGCGCGCCGCCGGCAGATCGGCCTGCCGACGCTGGACGAGCAGGAGAAGCTGGCAAACGGCATGGTGATCCATGAAGGATGCCAGAACACATCCACGTCGCTACTTTCTCAAACAAAAAAGTAATACGGTTTATACCGTTTATTTTGAATAAATCATATAAACGGTATGACGTTTTATTTCAGAGTTTTTTGGCGTCTTGAAAAACTCATCAATAAACCCCGAAAGACACGCGAAAACCGGGTAAAAATCACTCGCCGAAACCTTCCAGCACCACCTTGCCGTTTGCCGCACCACTCTCGATAAAGGCGTGCGCGCGGCGCAGGTTGGCGGCATTGATCGGGCCGAAGTTCTGCGCCAGCGTGCTGCGAAGCTGGCCCGCATCGACCAGTTGCGCGACTTCGTTCAGCAAATCGTGCTGCGCCTGGATATCGGGCGTGTTGAACAGCGAGCGGGTGAACATCAGCTCCCAGTGCAGCGAGATACTCTTGCGCTTGAGCAGGCGCACGTCGATCGGTTCCGGATCGTCGATCAGCGCCAGCTTGCCCTGCGGTTTGATGGCGTTCACCAGCGCGGCAAAGTGTTGATCGGTGTGGGTCAGGCTGATGGCATAGTCGACTTCGCCCAGTTCGGCGTCCAGCAGGGCCTTGTCCAGCGATTGGCTGTGATCGATCACGTGCTGGGCGCCGAGGTCGCGCACCCAGGCCTGGGTTTGTGGACGCGAGGCGGTGGCAATCACCGTAATGCCCGTCAGCTGGCGCGCCAGCTGGATCAAAATCGAGCCGACGCCGCCGGCCGCACCCACCACCAGCAGTTTTTCGCCGGCGTGGCCACCGCGCTGCAGGCCCAGACGGTCGAACAGCAATTCCCAGGCCGTGATTGCCGTCAGCGGCAGCGCCGCCGCTTCGGCAAAGCCGAGCGAGGCCGGCATGCGGCCGACAATGCGCTCGTCGACCAGTTGCAGCTCGCTGTTGCTGCCAGCGCGGTTGATGGCGCCGGCGTACCAGACGCGGTCGCCCGGCTGGAACAGGGTCACGTCCGGGCCGACGGCGCGCACGATGCCGCTGGCATCCCAGCCCAGCACGCGCGGTTCCGACTGGCCCTCGGCCGGCAAGCCGCGCCGCACCTTGGTATCGACCGGATTCACGGAGACAGCATGAACGTCGACCAGCAGGTCGTGGCCGGCGGCGACCGGGTCGGCCAGCGTCAGGTCTTGCAGGGCGCTCGCATGGTCGGCGGGCTGGGCGGCGAAGGCGGCAATGGCTTTCATGAACGGTTCCTTGTTGGTTTGAATGCCCCCAGTGTAGTCAAAATGGATTGTATTGATTAGCCGCTATAATCCGAAAAGACTATCCACGGAACCGGACAATGAAGCTCGACGCCATGGCGCTGTTCGTGCAGGTTGCGCACAGCGGCAGTTTTACGGCTGCCGCACTGGCAAGCGGCCTGCCGAAATCCACGGTCAGCCAGCGCGTTGCCGAACTCGAAGCCGCGCTCGGCGTGCGCCTCTTGCACCGGACCACGCGCCGCCTCAGCCTGACCGCCGCCGGCCAGGTTTATCTGACCCACTGCGCAACCATGCTCGACGCGGCCCATGCCGCCGACGCCGCCATCTCGCGCCTGCGCGACGAACCCGCCGGCAACCTGCGCCTGACGGCGCCGGAAGCATCCGGCATCTTGCTCCTGCCGCCGCTGCTGGCCGCCTTCCATGCGCGTTATCCGGCGGTGACGGTGGAATGCGTGATCACCGACGCCCATCTCGACCTGGTGGCCGAACGCATCGACCTGGCCCTGCGCACCGGCCAGCTGGGCGATTCGAGCTTCGTGTCGCGCCGCGTGGGCAAGGTGCGGCGCGTACTGGTGGCCGCACCGGGTTATCTGCACACGCACGGCACGCCGGCGCAACCGGCCGACCTGGCGCGCCACCAATTGCTGTTGCACGAAGTGCTGAACGAGTGGCCGCTGCGCAGCGAGGGCAGGACCGTGCTGATTCCCGCGTCGGGCGCCCCGCTGCGGGCAAACAACCTGAACACCCTGCGCGGCCTGGCAGTGGCCGGCGCCGGCATCGCGCTGTTGCCCTGGTTCATGGTGCGCGATGCGCTGGACGCCGGTAGCGTGCAGCTGGTGCTGCCGGAATACCCGCCCACCGACAACAGTTATTACGCCGTCTACCCGGGCCGCAGCCACCGGCCCGCGGCCCTGTCCGCCTTGCTCGAATTTATCGATGAGTTCGGCCTGGCAAGTTACTTATCCTGATCCTTTTCCCTCAACAGCGCGTTGGGCTAACCGTGCGCCGGTTATCCAAAAGATAATACTAAGATGATCACAAGTGGACGCCGCCTGCGCGTCCCAAGGCTGCCTGTCTCCCGGCATCGTGCCCGGCGCGGCCGCGGCTTTTCGTCATCATCCAGAAAGGATTCACCATGCCAGCTCTCGAGCGCCATCCGCTCACCCTGCGCATCAACGGCAACGATCACCAGCTGGAACTCGAACCCTGGGTCACGCTGCTCGACGTGCTGCGCGAGCGTCTGCAACTCACCGGTTCCAAGAAGGGCTGCGACCATGGCCAATGCGGCGCCTGTACCGTGCTGGTCGACGGCCGCCGCATCAATTCGTGCATGACCCTGGCCGTGATGCAGAACGGGCGCGAGATCACCACCATCGAAGGCCTGTCCGAAGACGGCAAGCTGCATCCGGTGCAGCAGGCCTTTATCGACAACGACGCCTTCCAGTGCGGCTACTGTACGCCGGGGCAGATCTGTTCGGCCGTGGGCCTGATCAACGAAGGCCAGGCGAAAACCGTGAACCAGGTGCGTGAACTCATGAGCGGCAACGTCTGCCGCTGCGGCGCCTATCCGGGCATTCGCAAGGCTGTCTGCGCGGCCGCCGGTATCGACGACGACAAGGCCGGCCAGACCGGCGTGACCGGGACGGTGCCGGCATGAACCCATTCACCTTTACCCAGGCGGACAACGCCAAGGCAGCCATCGACCAGGTGGCCGGCAATGCCAGCTTCGCCGGCGAAGCCGTGCGCTTCATCGCCGGCGGCACCAACCTGCTCGACCTCATGAAGGAAGGCGTCATGCTGTCCGGCCGCCTGGTCGACATCAACCGCCTGCCGCTCGATAAAATCGAAGAGCACGAGGGCGGCCTGCGCCTCGGCGCCACCGCGAGGAATGCCGACACGGCCTACCACCCGCTGGTGCGCGAGCGCTATCCGCTGCTCTCGGCCGCTATCCTCGCCGGTGCTTCGCCCCAGCTGCGCAACATGGCCAGCAACGGCGGCAATCTGCTGCAGCGTACCCGCTGCTACTATTTCTACGACGTCGCCACGCCCTGCAACAAGCGCGAGCCGAACACCGGCTGCGCGGCGCTGGAAGGCATCAACCGCCAGCACGCCATCCTCGGCGCCAGCCCGCACTGCATCGCCACCCATCCATCCGACATGTGCGTGGCCCTGGCCGCGCTGGAAGCAACGGTGCACGTGGAGTCCCAGCGCGGCAAGCGCGACATCCCGTTCGCCGAATTCCATCGCTTGCCGGGCGACGCGCCGCAGTACGACACCGTGCTCGAAGCCGACGAACTAATCACGGGAATTTCGCTACCCGACGCCGGCCGCTACGCCGCCCACTCGGCCTACCTGAAACTGCGCGAGCGCCTGTCCTACGCCTTCGCGCTGGTGTCGGTGGCCGTGGGCCTCGACATCGGCGCCGACGGCGCGATCAAGAGCGCGCGCATCGCCCTCGGCGGCGTGGCGCACAAACCATGGCGCCGGCCGGAAGCGGAAGCGCTGCTCGAAGGGCAACGGCCCGATCCCGCGCTGTTCGGCCAGGTGGCCGACAAGCTGCTGGAAGGCGCGCGCGGCCATGGCCACAACGACTACAAGATCCGCCTCGCGCGCAACGCCATCGTGCGTGCGCTGGGCACGGCGGTGCAGGGCACCGTCACCAATACCGGAGAGCCGAATGACTGACCTGATCCAGGATTTACGCGCACCTGTCGCCGAACCGGGCACCGGACATGTCCGCACCGGCACCGATGTCTCGCGCGTCGACGGCCGCGCCAAGGTGACCGGTGACGCGCGCTATGCCGCCGAGCACTTCGCGCCCGACATGCTGTACGGCGTGGTGGTGAGCAGCACCGTAGCCAAGGGCCGCATCGTCACCATCGATGCCGATGAGGCCATGGCCCTGGAAGGCGTGGTCGAGGTGATGAGCCACCTGAACCGCCCGAAAGTGCGCTCCTTCGACATCGCCTACAAGGACATGACGGCGCCGGCCGGCTCGCCCTTCCGCCCCTTCTACGACGACAAGGTGATTTACAGCGGCCAGCCGGTGGCGCTGGTGCTGGCCGAGACCTTCGAGGCTGCGCGCCGCGGCGCCGCCCTGGTGCGCATCCACTACCACGAGGAAGCGCACGACACGCGCCTGACCGCGAACCTCGACAAGGCCCGCAAGCCACGCCCGCTGAAGGCCGGCTATGAGCCGCCGCCGCCGGAAAAGGGCAACGCCGAGAAGGCCTGGCAAGCTGCGCCGGTGAAGACCGAATCCGAATTCCACCATGGCGTCGAGCACCACAATCCGCTGGAACTGTTCGCCTCGACCGTGATCCGCGGCGAAGACGGCCACCTCACCATCTACGACAAGACGCAGAGTTCGCAGAACAGCCGCTGGTATGTATCGCACGTGTTCGGACTGTCGAAGAACAAGGTCACGGTGCGTAACCCCTACGTGGGCGGCGCCTTCGGTTCCGGCCTGCGTCCGCAATACCAATTGACGCTGGCCGTGATGGCTTCGTTGAAAATGGAACGCTCGGTGCGCGTGGTGCTTACGCGCCAGCAGATGTTCAGCTTCGGCCACCGTCCGGAAACCGTGCAGTACGTGAAGCTCGCCGCCGAGCAGGATGGCACGATCACCTCGATCATGCACGACGCGATTGCCGAGACCTCGCAGATCGAGGATTACGTCGAGGTCGTGGTCAACTGGTCCGGCCTGCTCTACACCAGCGACAACATCAAGCTGGGCTACAAGATCGTCAGCGTCGACCAGTACACGCCGATCGACATGCGCGCGCCCGGCGCGGCGCATGGCATGCATGCGCTCGAAGTGGCGATGGACGAACTGGCCTACAAGCTGAAAATGGACCCGCTGGCGCTGCGCCTGAAAAACTATGCCGAGCGTTCGCCGATCGAAGACAAACCGTACTCGAGCAAGGAGCTGCGCGCCTGCTACCAGCAGGGCGCCGACAAATTCGGCTGGAGCAAGCGCCCGCTCGAACCGCGCTCGATGCGCGAAGGCTCGGAACTGGTCGGCTGGGGCATGGCCACCGGCGTCTGGGATGCGATGCAGATGTTCGCCCGCGCCAGCGCCGTGATGCATGCCGACGGGCGCCTGGTGGTATCGAGCGCGGCCACCGACATCGGCACCGGCACCTATACCGTGATGGCGACGATTGCCGCCGAAGCCATGGGCCTGCCGCTCGAGCGCGTGACCTTCCAGCTGGGCGACTCGACCCTGCCGGCGGCGCCGATCGAGGGCGGTTCTTCGCACGTGGCGACGGTCGGTTCGGCGGTGGCCGGCGTGTGCGACAAGCTGCGCAAGACCCTGCTGCGCTATGCCCAGTCGGCGGCCGATTCGCCGTTCCGCGACAAGCGCCTGAAGGACGTGGAATTCGTCGACGGCGCGCTGCGCCTGAAGAAGGATCCGAAAACCTGGATCGCGCTGTCGGCGATCGTGGCCGCCACCGGCCGCGACCGGATGGAAGAAAAATACCTGATGCTGCCGGCGATGCTCAAGCAGCGCAAGTTCCGGCGCATGACGCACTCGGCGGTCTTCGTCGAGGTGCGCGTGGACGAGGAACTCGGCGTGGTGCGCGTGACGCGCGTGGTGAGTGCGATCGCGGCCGGGCGCATCATGAACACCAAGACCGCGACCAGCCAGATCGTCGGCGGTGTGGTGTGGGGCATCAGCCAGGGGCTGCACGAGGAAAGCCATACCGATCACCGCTTCGGGCGCTTCATGAACCACAACCTGTCGGAGTACCACGTGGCGGTGAACGCCGACATCCACGATATCGACGTGATTTTCGTGGAAGAGGACGACCGGATTGTCAGCCGCCTTGGCGCCAAGGGTGTGGGCGAGATCGGGCTGGTGGGCGTGTCGGCGGCGGTGGCGAATGCGATTTTCCATGCGACCGGCAAGCGGATTCGCAGTACGCCGATTACGCCGGACAAGGTGTTGATGGGCGGGCCGTGAATTGATGGCGTGCGGGCGGTAATGGGGCTGTTGCCTGAGCCGCAAGTGGTTATTTGAATCCGCGTGGGCACGGGGTGCCCACGCGGACCACGCATACCAATACCATCACACGCAACAGCGCCACGTCCCTCGACCCAAACGAACGGAAGCACCAACATGACCACAACCCCCAACCCCAAAACCGCCATCGTCACCGGCGCCTCACGTGGCATCGGCCGCGCCATCGCCCTGCGCCTGGCGCGCGACGGCCATTCGGTCGCCGTCAACTACGCCAGCCGCGCCGACGATGCCGACGACGTCGTGGCCGCAATCATCGCCGCCGGCGGCCGCGCCATCGCCCTCCAGGGCGACGTCTCCCAAGCCGCCGACTGCACGCGCCTGTTCGAGCAAACCGAAGCCGCATTCGGCGGCGTCGACGTCGTGATCAACAACGCCGGCGTGATCCAGCCCGGCACCACCATGCTGGCCGATACCGATGACGCGCTGTACGAGCGCATCTTCGCCATCAACACGCGCGGCACCTTCCACATGCTGCGCCTGGCCGCTACCCGTATGCGCCAGGGTGGACGCATCGTCAATTTCTCGACCAGCGCCATCGGCCTGGCCCTGCCGGGTTATGCAGTGTATGCCGGCGCCAAGGCGGCCATCGAAACCTTTACCAACATCTTTGCCAAGGAAATGCGCGGCAAGGGCATCTCGGTGGTGTGCGTGGCGCCGGGCCCGACCGCCACCGAACTGTTTTTGGAAGGGAAGCCGGACGAACTGGTCGCGCGCCTGGCGCAAGCTGCGCCGCTGGAACGCCTCGGCACCCCGGAAGACATCGCCAACACAGTTGCTTTCCTTGTAGGGCCGGAAGGCGAATGGGTGAATGGCCAGACGCTGCGCGTGAATGGCGGAATTGTTTAGTTCGTTTACACCGTTTATATCGTTTGCTGTATTACTTTTTGCTGCGGCGCTGGCTTTTCTGGCGCATAGGTGCTCTCTCCGGTATAGCTGATCCGGAATACGCGCGGTACCTCTTTCGGGAAGGGCTTGGCATCGAGGATGGCCTGGGCCACCGCCATGTCGAACGCCGGATCGCCCGAAGAAGGATCGATCATGTCGGTGGCGTTCACGCTGCCATCCTCGAGCAGATAAACGTCGTAGGTCACCGACAGCCTGCCGGCGCGCGCAGGGGTGTAGTGCAGGGGCGCCAGGTAGCTTAGCAGCAGCTCGGGCGAGGGTGGCGGCACCTCGGCGCCGGCCTCGCGTATAAGCTGGTCGGACCGCAGCAAGGGCGACGGCTTCGAGCCGTTGTACAGCGCATTCAACGCGAAGAAAAAGGCGATGAACAGCAGCAGATAGACAAACCAGCGTGACAGGCGTTCCCTGGTGCTGGTCCCGGACGCTGCACCTTCCACATAGCGCTCGGCATAGGCCTGATGCCAGTATTCGGTCTTGCCGGTATCGGCCACGACGGCCAGCAGCGTCGGGAAGCGCTGCTCGATGTCTTCCAGCGCCCCCATGTGCCTGAAGATGTCGTCGTCGCTCGCCGGCTCCGGGTGGCGCAGCAGCATGGCGACGCGTTCCTGCGCGGCGCGCAGCACCGGCGGCTGGGTGTCAAACAGGGCGCGCTCGTCGATGGCCTGGTTCAGGACATGGCCGGCGTAGCCGAACTGCGCCAGGCGGCGCCGGTCCGCGCTCCAGTCGAAAGCGGCCACGGCGGCGGGGAACAGCGCTTCGTGCCCCCGCTGCCAGCCATTCGCCAGCAGTTGCACGACGCACTCCTCGAACAGCGCGCGTGCGGGGATGCTGTCGAGTTCCTCGTCCATCAGGCGTGCCTGTAGCGCCGCCAGCCAGGCTTGAGGCTCGCCCAGGCGGCCGCTGTCGATGATGTGAACGGCGTCCTGACACAGGCGCTCGAAGGCCGTGCTGGCGAGCTGATCGGCCGGCGACAGGATGGGCTGTTCCGGCTGTTCCGGCTCTGGGTGCGGGTCGGGCTCGGGCTGGGGTTGCGGCTGCAGTGCAGACGGTATGGCCGCAACCGGTGCGACAGCCGCTGGAACCCGCACCTGCGGCGCCTTGTCGAGGCACGGCGCATCAACCGCTTCACCTGCCGCCGCTTCAACTGCCTCCGGTCCGGTTCCTTCCTGTTCCTGCCTGTCTTCCCGCGCTTCCTCCTGCTCACGCGCGCGGTACTCTGCCCACTCGAGCGCCATTTCATAGGCTTCGCGCAGGGCCTGGAAGCCGCCCGGGTCGAGGGCGGGATCGATCGCCTTCAGCCTGCGCGCATAGGCACGCCGCACCTCGCGCACGCCGGCCGTCTCGTCCAGCCCGAGGGCGAGCAGGAAGTCCCAGGTCGATTCCATGTGTGTCAATCTTCCGGCAGCAGAAAGCTCTGGTGCTCGAAGTATTCCAGCGCCTGACGGAACTGCTCGGCGGCCGGGCCGATGACGTGGCGCTCCTGGGTGTCGAGCGCTTGCTCGAAGCGCACGATCTGCTGGCCCAGGCCATCGCGCGCGGCGCCGCGCAGTTGCTGGTACTGGCGTTCGCCGCGTGCCAGCAGGGTGCGGTTTTCCATGCGGTCGCGCGGGTGGATCTTGAGTTCCGACAGTGCCGCAAAGCGCGTGGCGATCTCCTGCTCCGACAGCAAACCCGGGTTGCCCTCGATGACCAGGGTGTGCACGTCGCCGGTGTGCACCAGCGTCGTCTCCACCTGCAGCAGGCCGTTGACGTCGTAGGTCAGGCGCACGTCGACCGCGTTGTCGTCGCGCGGCGCGCGCGGCAATTTGATCTTCAGCTGGCCGAGCTTGATGTTGTCGGCGGCCATGCGCGCTTCGCCCTGGAAGATGTTCAGTTCCACCTCGAGCTGGTTGTCCTGCACCGGGTAGTAGCGCTTGACGCGGCTCACCGGAATCACCGTGTTGCGTTCGATGATGGGGTCGAAGTGCCCGTGCGAGAGGCCGCCGCCATCGAGGTGGATCGAGGTATCGGTACCGAGCGAATAGGGTGCGACATCGGTCATCACCACTTCGTCGAGCGCGGCGTCGTTCATTTTGAGGCCGGCCTGCACGGCCGCGCCCAGCGCCACCACTTCGTCGGGATTGATGTCGCAGGCCGGAAAGCGCCCGAACATGCGCGCCACCATGCGCCGCACCGCCGGCATGCGGGTGGCGCCGCCGGCCAGCACGATGTTGTCCAGTTCGGCGATCGGCAGACGCGCGTCGCGCAGGGCGCGTTCCACCGGATGGCGCAGGCGCACCAGCAGGGCGGAACAGGCTTTTTCCAGTGCGGCTTCGTCGAGTTCCATGCTGTATTCGGCCTGGCCTTCGGCCACGCGCACGGTGACCGACGGCGCGTCGCTCAGGGCGCGCTTGGCCACTTCCATCTGGGCGTGCAGCCTTTGCATGAAGCGCGCATCGCGTTTCAATGCGTTCGGCACGCCTGCGCTGTCGATGAAGCGTTCGACCAGCAGCGTGACGAAGTCTTCGCCGCCCAGGTAGTTGTCGCCGGCAGAGGCGCGCACTTCCATCACGTTCTCGAACAAGTCGAGCACGGACACGTCGAAGGTGCCGCCGCCGAGATCGAAGACGAGGAATTTCGATTCGCTGTCGCGCAGGTGGATGCCGTAGGCCAGGGCGGCCGCGGTGGGTTCGTTCAGCAGGCGTTCGACCTTCAGGCCCGCCAGCTGGCCGGCGGCGCGGGTGGCCTTGCGCTGGGCGTCGGAAAAATAGGCGGGCACGGTGACGATGGCTTCCTCGACCTGGCGCCCGAGCGCGGCTTCGGCATCTTCTTTCAACGCGCGCAGGATCAGGGCCGACAGTTCTTCGGGCCGGAAGGCGCGTTTGCCCAGCATGACGGTCTTGTCGCTGCCCATCAGGCGCTTGAAGTTGGCCGCGCTATGCTGGGGATGGGTCTGCAGGCGCTCGCGCGCGGCGCGGCCGACCAGGATCGTGCCGTCGTCATCGACACTGACGCAGGATGGCGTCAGCACCTCGCCCAGGCTGTTCGGGATCAGGCGCGGCACGCCGTTTTCCCATACCGCGACCAGGCTGTTGGTGGTGCCCAAATCGATTCCGACGATCATCGCTTTTCCATGGAGTGAATTGCAAGAAAGAAATCATAACGCAGCTAAAGCGGCGATTCCAGACAAGATTTCTACGGCATACTCAGGCCAGGTTTTCAAGGGAAGTCATAGGGGGTGCTGGACGCGGACAGCGCGATTTCCGGGACAGGATGCGCGGCTACGCACCTGATTCCATGCCGACTCAGCAATTATCATTGAATCTGATATCTCTATGCAGCATGGTTAACTATCGGTTTCGATTCGCCGCGAGGGACGAAAACCTTACCGGAATTACCGGTTTATTCTGCGAATGCAGGATTTTCAGCCGGCCAGCACGTCGTAATGCACGTCGCTGCGGTCGTGTTCCTGGGGTCCGTCGACCAGGTAGGCATCCCAGCCCAGGCGGCCAAGCGTATTGCCGGCTGAAATAGTGACCGGCCGTACATCGGCGGCGCGCAGCACCAGTTCGACTTCGTATTCGAGCACCAGGCCGGTGAACATGGTCAGCAGGCTCTTTAACGCGCGCGCCGCCAGCCCGCCGGGCAGGAAGGCAGTGAAGCCGGCATGGTCGAGCGGCCCGACGATCAGGCGCAGGCGCAGGTCGCGTTGCCAGACGCGGCCACTGGCAATCGCATCCTTGCCGAGCACGCCGATGGCGCCGCCGAGCACAGTCTGCTGGGCCAGCGGCACTTCGTACCAGCGCCCGACAAACTGCTCGGCCACGACCGGATGACCGAAATATTCGCTCAGCACGCGCGCCAGCTGCACCGCCGAGCTGGGACGGTGTCGGATCGAAGCGGCAAAGTAACCAATCGTTTCGTCCAGCACGGCGCCGTCCTGCCGGCGCGACAGTCGCTGGCGCAGCGAGGCGTGGCCAACGCCGGCCAGCCCGAGCAGCAGCGGCAAAAAACTGTCCTGGCCATCGACCTGGTATTTCAGCGCCAGCCGGTACTTGCGCCAGGCTTCGTAGAACAGCGCCAGCGAGCGGTTCGAAAAGGTGTCGAGAAAGGCACGCGCGCCTTCGTCTTTTTCAGTGAACAAATGATCGGCGATGCGCTCGGTGTAGTGGACCGGCAGCACGCCGTTTCCGCCCAGCAGACCCATGAAGGCAGGCGTGATGCGCACGTACTTCAGGGTACGCGCACGCAGTGCTTCGCCCAGCGCAAGGGCACCCCGTTCGATGTCGCGCGGCTCGGTGGCAATCGCTTCCAGCTGGCTGGCGGGAAAGCGCAGCGAGGTTGAATTCTGGAAGCGCAAGAAGTTTGCCACCATGCCTTGCTGGGGCATGCCGTTGCGCTTGAGCCAGAGTTCCAGCACCCGCACCGCCTGGAAATATTCGAAGCGGTAGGGTTCGCGGAACAAGCGCTCGATTACAGCAGGCTCGAATCGCCGCTTCGTGGCAAACATGTGAGGAGTTCCTGGCCGTTTTTGTTGGAAACCACCACCAGCCGGGTAAAGCTGTTGGCATGCACATACAGCGATAGAAAGCGTTCGACGATGTGGGCAAAGGCGTGGATACCGCTGCCGACAAACGCCTCCTCGTCGATGCTCAGGCGCACTTCGACGCCGCGCACCAGGCAGGTAAAAGGGTTACCCGATAACCAGGCGGTGGCGGGTTGCTGGACGATGTCGGCAATGCCGCCGATCTGGCGTTGCGAAGAGGGAGAACGTGGCAGATCGTAGAGCGCCAGCATTTCGCGGAAGGCGTCGATGCCGCCGTCGGCCAGCGACAGATGGTTCAGCGACAAATGCGAAATCAGGCGCCAGTGCGCGCTGCGCCCGCGCGCGAAACGGTAAGACGGCGTCGGTTTGCGCAGGAAGGTGATGCCCTGCGCATTCGAGCCGCCCTCGGGAAACAAATCGCCGCCGGGCTGGCCATAGCCGAGCAAGGATGGTATATCGCGGTTGCTGCAAGTCAGTTCCAGGTTCAGCGTAGTGGTTTCGACCGTGGCCGGATCGAAGTCGATATCGACGATCGAGATCTGCGACTCGAAACCCGGGCTTTTATCCGCCAGTTCTTCATCGCGCCGCATGGCCCAGAAATGGCCGTGCTGCTCGGGTGTTTGCGCGTGTTTCAGCGAATAAAGCGGACGGAACTCGACGATTTCCTCACCGTGCGGCGTCTGGCGCACCAGATTCACCGAATCGATGGCGTAAACCTCGAACGCATACGCGCGCCGGGCATCCACCAGCACCGGATAACTGGCGCTGGCATGGGTCAGGGTGATCGGCTCGCCGCGGTGGCGGAACAAGTTGATCACCGGTGTGCAGCCGAGCAGCACATTATTCGTCGTCAGCGTCCCGAGCATGCGCGCGGTATTCGAATCGGCGCGGATGCCGCCCAGCCCCAGGTGCAGGGTGAGCGCCGTGCAGCCCGGCGGCAGCAGCGGTGCCAGGGCGGCCAGGTCGATATCGAAGAAATTGAATTTCTCAGGGAAGCAGAAGTATTCGGTCAACAGTCGGTAAGCCGCATGCGAGCGCGCCGGGAAATCGATGAGGGCGTCTTCTTCCTCGAAGCCGGCGGGATGGACGGGAATCGCCGGCAAGGCAATCCAGCGCCCGTTGTGGTTGGTTTCGAGCCAGGCAGCAGCACCGCGCATGAACAGGGCATCGCGCAGGGCTGCACAGAACGAGGGTTCGCCATCGATGAAGACACGCAAGGTCGGCAAGGCCAGCTGGCCGGTCCGGAGTTGCTCGAAGGCGCCGGACAAGCCCAGGTGGATGCAGGCCGTGACGCCGGCCGGCAGGCGCACCGCTTCCGGCGGACTGATGATGGCGTCGAAACGCGCTTCGCTGAACGCGAATGGCGCCGCCGCCACTGGATACACGGTGCGGAAGGTGCAGGGGCCGCCGCGTACCGGGCGGGTTGTGAACTGGGTGCCGCGCGGGACCGTGCCCATGCCCTGGATGACGCTGCGCTCCAGATGGGCGATCGAGCAGGATGGAAAGGGACGCAGGTAGTGCGGATACAACACATCGAACAGGGCTTCGGTGAATTCCGGGTAATCGTCATCAAGGCGCTTGGCGATGCGGGCATTCAGTAGCGCAAAGGACTCGATCATGCGCTCGGTATGCGGGTCTTCGCACACTTCACCGCTGATCAACAGGCGCCCGGCGATCTTCGGGTAGCGCTCGGCGAATTCGCGCAGGTTGCGGCGCAGGTAGCCGAGTTCGCTTTCGTAGTACGGCAGTAGTTTTTCCAAATCAGGCTCCCGCAGGCGCGGTACGGCCTGCTTTACTGATGCTGTAACTCAGGGTCGATGGCTGCAGCACGGCGTCGAAGTTCACCGATTCCTGCGACGTGCTGATGACGAGCAGGGCGGTGATCGAAAAGTTCAGGCGGTTGACTGTGTTTTCGCGCAACTCCAGCGAGGCCTTGACGTCTTTCAGGCGCGGTTCATGGCGTGCGATGACGCTTTCGATGCAGGCGCAAATGTGCGCGCGGTCGGTCGGGCTCGACAGCGACAAATCGGCGAAGTCGATCAGGCCATAGCTGACGATGGAGTCGGCGCATTCCGGGTAGGGCGCGAGCAAATCTTCGGGCAGCACCGCACGCGTGTTCAGCAGGGCTTCGAGATCGCGCGCCACCATGTCCTTCATGTCTTCCAGCAGCGCGCGCGGCGTGGCGCCACGCAAGGGCACGCCCAGCAGCCGGTCGAATAGTCCCGGTGTAAAACCTTTCATCGTGATCCTTTTCGGCTGGACGGCGGTTCGAAGCAAACCGCATGTTGCCACGGTGTCCAGCGCCAACATTTGAGCAACTTCACATGCGCAACTTCTGGCGCTTGTTATTGTCCTTTGAGGAAAGTTCGGCCCACATCAACAAATACTTGAGGGATGCCAGAAACATGAGCAGCAAAGTACTCTGGGGCGAAGGCCTCCTGTTACGTCCACAACATTTCCAGCGCCAGGACGAATACCATGCGCATTGCCTGAACAAGGGCATCAAGGCGGTACACCCGTATGCCTGGGGCGTCGAGCGCCTGCAGGTCGACCGCGAGGCGCTGGCCAGCAACGTGTTGCGCATTGTCGACCTGGCGGTACGCTTCCAGGACGGCGAGCTGGTCGACGCACCGGGCGCCGACGCCTTGCCCGATCCGGTCGACCTGAGCCTGCTGGAACAGGCGCAGCAAAGCGTCACGTACTATGTGGGCCTGCCCGGGCTGAAACCGTTCAACGGCAATTTCGCCCAGCCGGGCCAGGCCTCGAACACGGCGCGCTTCGTCCAGGACAACCAGGACACGCCCGACTTGTACACGGGCGCGGCGCCGGTGCAGCTGGCCTACCTGAAAAAGTCGGTGCGCCTGGTGTCGGACGGCGACCCGCGCGACGCCTACATCCACTTTCCGCTATTGCGCCTGCGCCGCCTCAGCACCGGCGGCTTCGAGATCGACCCGTCGTTCGTTGCGCCCAGCCTGACGGTCACGGCCGCGCCGCCGCTGTTTGCACAACTGCGGCGCCTGCTCGACGCCCTGCAGGCAAAAGTCAGCGCCCTGTATGGCCACCACCGCGAGCCGAGCAAGAACGTGATCGAATTCCGTTCCGGCGACATGAGTTCCTTCTGGCTCTTGCACACGGCCAGCGCGGCCTACGCGGAACTGACCCACCACTTCCACCATCCGACCCTGCATCCCGAGCGCCTGTACGAGCAATTGCTGGGCGTAGCCGGGCGGCTGATGACCTTCTCGAAAAGCTGGACCCTGACCGACTTGCCGCCTTATCAGCACGGCGACCCCGGGCCCGGTTTTACCAAGCTGCACGAGATCATCCGCGACCTGCTCGACACCGTGATCTCGTCGAAATACTTCGCGATCGCCCTCATCGAAAGCCGGCCCAGCTACCACATTGGCGTGCTCGACTCGGGCAAGATCGACGAGAAGACCACGTTCTACATCGCCGTTGGCGCCGACCTTCCGGCCATCGAACTGGTCGACATGGTGCCGTTGCGCTTCAAGGTCGGTGCACCGGACGACGTGGAAAAATTCGTGCTGTCGGCCTTGCCCGGCGTGCGTTTGCAGTACACGCCGCAACTGCCGGCGGCGGTACCGGTGCGGCCCGATACCTGCTATTTCCTGATGGAGGCGAAGGGGCAGATGTACGAACGGATGATCAAGTCGCAGTCGATCTCGATTTACGTGCCGGCCGGGATGAAGGAATTGCGGCTGGAATTGCTGGCTGTAGCTTCATAGGAGACAAGCATGGCGGGACCACTCATCACCCTCGGCGACAAAACCTCGCATGGCGGCGCCGTCATCGAAGCATCGCCCAGCAGCGACAGCGGCGGCAAGGGCATCGCCCGCGTCGGCGACAAGGCGACTTGCCCCAAGCACGGGCCGAATCCGATTGTCAGCGGCGACTCGACCCTGATGGTCGACGGCAAACCGGCGGCGCGGCACGGCGACAAGACCGCCTGCGGCGCCTCCCTGATCGCCGGCCAGCAGGCCACGATCGACAACATCTGACACCTTCCCATGACAACTGCGATTTCCTCGCCGAGGGCGCTGCCCGGTCCGCTGAAGGGCGGCCTGCTGGCCGCGACCGTGCTGGCTGCCTGCTGGGGCGGCGCCATCTGGTACTGGCGCGGCGCCGCCGCCACGCCCGGTACCGCCGAACTGGCCCTGGTACTGCTGGCCATGCCGCTGGCGCTGGTTGGCGCGATGTGGTTCGGTGGCAAGCTGCTGGCCAAGCGGGCGGCAGTGGTCCCGGCCGCGGCCGCCACGAACCCGGCGCCGGCGACAGCGCCGACTGCTGCCTTGCCGTCATTGGCCATCGTGTCGAGCGCCTTGCGTTCGCCACATGGCGCATCGGCCGAGGAACTGGCAGACGCCATCGCCGGCAACAAACTGCGACCCGACCTCGATGCGGAACTGGTCGACGACGATGGCTTTCCGGTGGCGGCGGCGCGCTGCGCCGAGGCAGAGGACGAAGCACTGCAGGAAGAAGTGGGCGCCTGGCTAGTGCAGAACGGCATGCCGGACCTGCATTTCAGTCAACCGCAATGGCGCGCGCTGACCCTGGGCAGCGCTGTCGTGGCCGAGCTGGCCAGCCGCGCCGGCGACCTGCTCCCCGCCGAGGGCAAGCCGCCGACACTGCGCCTGCTGCCCGTGCTGCCGCCGGACTGGCCAGCCGAACAGCGCCGCGCCGCCAGCCTGTGGTTCCAGCATCTGGCCGCCAGCTTCGGCTGGCCGGCGGCCCAGGTCCTGCTGCCCGATGCACCAACCGCTACTGTTGCGGAATCGCCGGCCGCCCTGTGCACCGGACTGGCGCAGCAAGCAGCCAGGAGCGGTACGCCGCTGGTGGCGCTGGTCGTGGCTTGCGCTTCCTGCATTGCCCAGGACATCGTGGACGAGTGGGCGAGCAAGGGTATGCTGTTCACCTCTGGCCGGCCGCAGGGCCTGGTGCCGGGCAAAGGCGCCGCCGGACTGCTCATCACCGACGTGCACTTCGCGGAATCGATCGACGGCACGCTGTTCGCCCTGCTCGATCCGGCCGAGGAAGCCCGGCGCACGCCGGCAACGGCATCACGTCAACCTGCGGAACCAATCCTGCTCGGCGAAATGGCCATTCAGGCGAGCCGCTACGGCGCCATCGGTTTGCCGGATATCGTCATGCTTGCTGCCGATACAGGGCAGCGCCAGAACCCGACGCTGGAACTGATGGGCATGGTATCGCGTGCGATGCCGCACCTCGATGAAAGCGAAGACGTGCTGTGCGTCGGCCATGCCAGCGGCGCCTGTGCCGACGTCCCCTTTGTAACGGCGCTGGCGCTGGCCCAGCACGGCGCGCTGGTGCGCGGCGGTCCGGTGCTGTGCATCGGCAACGAAGAGGCGCTGCAGCGCTGTGCGTATCTGGTGCGTCCCGTCAGCGTCGCCTGAGTGAACCGAGTAGAAGTCCGAACGGTCCTACAGCACCTCAGGCCGCGCGCCGATGGGATTTCCTGCGCATCGGACTACCATCGAATGCTCTGTATTCAAGCCGGGAGATCATGATGGCAGGTAACAACAACGATACGCAACGCGGCAATGCTGGCCGCAACGATGTGCAAA
>Ga0308160_10002595_pt1 | contig 21497 bp, 24 predicted proteins | sample PhyFR1_FD_201036 | JGI IMG/M metagenome (GOLD analysis project Ga0308160, IMG submission 201036) | Phyllosphere microbial communities from UC Gill Tract Community Farm, Albany, California, United States - DLSLF.R1 | ecosystem: Host-associated > Plants > Phyllosphere > Unclassified | place: USA...
GATGGCGGCGGCGCTGGCGATCAGTGCAACGATGAGCTTTTTCATGACGAATCCTTTTGCTTTGTTTTTGACTGGTTCGCGATGCAAAGTGAATCGCGATGTGGTCAAGATAGCACCAGGGTTCGCTTAAATCCGTGCGCATTTCGTAAGAACTGTAAGCAGCTGTAACTTAATGACCCATTGTTCAGTAATTTTTACGGTATTTTGCACTAACTTAAGCGAGACTTAAACGACGTAACGAAAAGTCAGGTTAACGCGTGCACCAACCGGTTTTGCAGTCTTATTTATGCCGTGCAACCAGTGTTTTTGAAGCAAACCTGCCATCAGCAGCAGGCTGCCGTCGGTCAAGTCGATTTTCACGGTGCGTTTGCTGACCTTGTGACGCAGGATGAAGGTGCGGGTTGCACCCAGGCTGAGCGATGCGATGGCCGGCCTTGGCCCGAGTTCCGGCTCGTCGTCGCTGTGCATGCCCATGCTGTCGGCGCCGTCGCGGTAGTAATTCAGCAGCACGCTGTTGTAGCGGTGGCCCGTGAGGTCCTCGACCGTGGCGCGCAACTGCGCCAGCAGCGGCGTCATCGGCGCGGGCGCCAGGGTCAGGCCGGAATAGGTGTAGCTGGCTTCGCCGAACCAGGCCGTCAGGCGCGGCTGCAGATAGCGCTTGCCGTAGACGACGATGGTGTCGGCGCGCCATGGCGTTTCACGGATCAATTGTTCCAGCACTTGGCCGGGGCTGGCCGGCAAGGGCATGCGCGGCAGCATGGCCAGCTCGCCATCTTCGATCGGGATCGGCACCAGGCTGGCGCCGGCAGAGAATAAATCCATTCGGACACTATTGAGACTATGATGGGCGACGCCATCGACTTCGTATTTTCTCATGCGTATTTTATGAACAAACGCCAGTTCCTGGGTGCGGCCGTTGCCGGCGCCCTGCCGTTCACCAGCCAGGCCGCCGCGCCGGCCGGCCTCGCGTCGGTCAGCGGTCCCGCTTTACTGACCGTGACCGGCGCCATCGCCAAGGTCAACCGCAAGCCCTTCGACCCGGTGCTCGACCAGATGATGCACAAGCAGGGGCTCAGCTTCAGCAAGGCCTGGGCCTTCGATCATGCCGCACTGCTGCAGCTGGCCCCGCACACGATCCGGCCGACGCTCGAATACGACGCCAGACCGCACACGCTGCGCGGCCCGCTGCTGCTGGACGTGCTGGCGCGTGCCGGCGCCACGGTCGGCGACCGTAGCGTGCTGGTGCTACGGGCGGTGGATGGCTACAACGTCGAATTGAGCGGCGCCCAGGCACGGGCAAGGCGCGTCATCGTGGCCACGCATATCGATGGTGCGCCGATGGCGCTGGGGGGATTGGGACCGCTGTGGGCGGTCCACGATGCCGACCGGATCCCGGAGATGGCGGCGCTGCCGCTGGCGCAGCGCTTTACGAGTTGCCCGTGGGCGCTGTATCACGTGGAAGTGCGCGCCTGACAAAACTCAAGCGTAGGCTTCTGCGAGGCTCATCACGCGCGGCAAGACCTTGATGCCGACATTCCCGAACAGGCAGTCGATCGCCGCCAGGTTGCTGCTGCACTCGTCCGCCTTCCAGCCATTGAACAGGTCGGTGCCGTTCTTCTGGAAATGCAGGTCGAGCACTTTGCCTTTGTCCCTGTGGACATAGTTCTGCTGATGGGTGGCTTCGAAACCGAGCTCGGCCAGCGCAGTCAGCACGGCCTTTGGCGGATTGTCCGGGTCGGTCGCCATGAAGATACCAAAGGTCTTGCCCGGCGGCTTGGCGGCGACGTCGACTTCATAAATCCCGGGTGCCTTGGTGACACTGGTGCTCTTCAAAAACAGCATGCTGCCCTCCTGTCCGCCGAACGGCTCGACGACGCCGCTGGGATGCATTGAATAAGTTAGTTGAATTGAGGCAACAAGCTTATTGCAGTGCAGGAACTTTGTCGACGTTTTAGTGACAGGGTTTTGCTTTGATGCAACAGCAGTCTTAAGAGCGGAATAGTAGTCCGATGACGCTGCCGGCCACCAACGCACCGCAAGCCAGCATGCCGATGATGAAACCGACTTCGCGCTTGGCCGGATCGCGGTAATAGCCGAGCGCATACAGGATGCGGCCCAGGCACCACAGCAGCCCGCCGGCGGCAGCCCAGGCATCCCCCAGCGCATGGCCGCACAGCCATAGCGGCACCAGTACCAGCGGCAACTGCTCGAGGGTATTCGCCTGTACCCGCTGGGCACTCTGGAAGGGCAGCGGCCCCTCCATCGACGGCGCCGCCACTCCATATTTGATGCGCGCCCAGCCGGCCATGACGCCGGTCCAGAAGTAGACGCCGAGTACGGCCAGCATTGCCCATTCGGTTAGTTGCATTTTAGAAGTTCCTTTGGATGAAACAGAATGATTATTGCCTGCGTCCAGCCAGAGCACGGGTGGCGTCCGCCAGCGCCGCGTACAGCCGGCCGGTGGCGGCATCCCAGGCATCGATGGCGCCCTGCTGGCGTGCGACCGTCGCCTCGTCGCCGCGCGCGATCGGACCGGACAGTGCCCGCTCCGCGCCCAGGCGCAGCACGTTGGCCAGGGTCTCGCCGGCCAGTGGTCCGGCAAGTTCGCGCGCCACCGGTTCCGGGATGCCGGCGGCCTGGTAGGCGCGCAGCGCCGCGTCCAGCACCGTGGTGAGATAGTTCGAGGCGAACACCGAGGCCGCGTGATACACGGTCTTGGCGGCGGCGTCGATGGCGACGATGCGCGCCCCGGCGGCTTCGAAGGCCGGCACCAGCCGCGCCAGCGCGATCTGGTCTCCTTCGACCCCGCACCAGGTACCCGTAAAATTCGACGCCACGGCGGCCGGGTCGGCAAAGCTGCGCACCGGGTGCACGCTGGCGATTGCGGCGCCGGCCGCGCGCAGCGGCGCCAGCTCGCTCGAGGCCTTGGCACCGCTGCAGTGGAACACGACGGCGCCGTTGACGTCATGCGCCCCGGCCAGCGCCGCGGCCACTTCCGCGATGCGGTCGTCGGACACCGCCAGCATCCACACGTCCGCCGGCCGCATCCAGCCGATCGCATCGACGGGCTGGCCGGCGCCGATGAAGGCGGTGGCGGCCTGGGCGCCGGCCTGGGACCGGGTCAGCACGTCCTGCACGGCAAACACGGTGCGCGCCGCGAACACGCGCCCGAGGGTGCGGCCGACGTGGCCGGCGCCGACGATGTTCAGGGAGGCGGCCATGCTAAAACCTGGAACCCGGCTGCTGCAGGAAGGCCACCTCTTCCGGCGTGGAGGCGCGGCCGAGGATGGCGTTACGGTGAGGGAAGCGGCCGAAGCGTGCGATCACGCCGCGGTGGCGGTGCGCGTAATCGAGCATCTCGTCGAAGCCCGGGTGCTCGGCCGCCAGCATCGAAAACAGCTCGACCGCGCGCTCCTGCATATAGGCGTCTTCGGCGTGCTCGAAGGGCATGTAGACGAAGGCGCGGCGCAGCGGCGCCAGTTCGCGGTCGGCCCCGCTGTCCACCAGGCGCTGCGCCGCGGCCAGCGCCAGCGCATCGCCGGCAAAGGATTGCGGCGTGTTGCGGTACGCGTTGCGCGTCAACTGGTCGAGCACCAGCAGGCGGGCCAGCACGCCGTCCGGGCCGCTGGCATCCCATTCGCGCAGGCCGCCGGCAATGGCGGCATCGATGGCGGCGCCGAAGCGTTCGCGGATGGTCGTGTCGAAAGCATCGTCCTTGACGAACCATTCACGGCGCGGCAGCCCATCCGTGGCGCTGCCGGGCGCTCCGAACCAGAAGTCGAGTACCTGTTGTGGGGTCATGCAGTGTCCAATGGCTTAGTTGAGTTCAGTTACGGGCGTGCGACAGCGAGAAGCCGTCCACGCCGTCGACCGATGACAGTTCGCCGGCCAGCGAGGACAGCGGCGCGCCGGTCTGGCCGGCCAGCGCCAGCGCGACGAAGCGCCACTCCTGGGCATTCTTTTCGCTGCCGATGGTGAGCGAGCCGCCGGCGATCTCGTAGCCGCGTTCGAGCGCCGCGCGGCGCAGCACCTCTTCCTCGGGACGCACGCCGGGTTTGAAGCGCAGCGTCACCGCCACCGCACGGCGTGAAGGCAGCATGCCGACCGCGCGGTTCAGGTAGATCATGATCATGGCCGAGAAAAAGGCCAGGCCCATCGCGGCCAGATAAAAGCCGACGCCGACCATGATGCCGATCACGGACGAGGCCCAGATCGACGCCGCCGTCGTGAGGCCGCTGATGGTGAAGCCGGAGCGCATGATGACGCCGGCGCCGAGGAAGCCGATGCCGGTCACCACGCCCTGGATCACGCGCGTGGGGTCGACCAGCGCCGCGGCGGCGCCATGCCCGCCGTACCAGTAGTTCGGATAGCCGGCGATGATGGTCAGTCCGGCCGAGGCCATGCACACCAGCCCATAGGTGCGCATGCCGGCGGCGCGGCCGTGGTACGAGCGTTCGTAGCCGACCATCAGGCCGAGCAGCAGTGCCCCGGCCAGGTTCAACAGGATCAGGCCATTGGTCGCCAGTTCGGCGGGCGACCAGTAGGCCGCGACCAGGCTGGAGACCGTCAGCGCAGCATTGTTCACGATGACCTGGCTAGTCAATCTTCTTCCTGACCAGCTGCTTCTCGAACTCGAGGTCGTTCTTGCTGACGCGTTTCACCTCCTGTGGTCCGAGGCCGTTCACGAAGGCCACGAAGTCGTCCATCTCGAGCGGCGCGCACAGCGGCGGCGCGCCCGGTTTTTCGGACAGGAAGAACAGGCCGTCGCCGGTGCGGGCCATCGAATACGAGGTGACGCCGCTGCGGCGTTTCAGGCGGTCGACGGCGGCGCTGGCGCGGGTGGAGCGGGAACTGGCCATGATCAGATCTCCTTCGTGCGTAGTTCGAGCCAGTCGCGCGCGGCGCCCGTCACGTGCGGCAGCAGGCGCGCGCGCACGGTGCGGTGATAGTCGTTCAGCCACGCGATTTCGTCGGCGCGCATCAGGCCGACGTCGATGCAGCGGGTGTCGATCGGGCACAGGGTCAGCGTCTCGAAGCCGAGGAATTCGCCGAACTCGCCGTTCTCCACGGTCTGAGCCACGGGTTGGGCCAAAACGAGATTCTCGATGCGGATGCCCCAGTGGCCGGGACGGTAGATGCCAGGTTCGTTGGAGGTGATCATGCCCGGCTCGATCGCCGTGTGCGGCTCCGGCAGCGCGGTCGGCGAGATCACCTGCGGGCCTTCGTGCACATTGAGGAAGTAGCCGACACCATGGCCGGTGCCGTGGCCGTAGTCGATGCCGGCGGCCCAGATCGGCGCACGCGCCAGCGCATCCAGCATCGGGCCTTTGGTACCGCGCGGGAAGCGCGCGATCGACAGGTTGATCATCCCTTTCAGCACCAGCGTGAAGTCGCGCCTGTGCGCATCGGATAGCGTGCCGACCGGGACCACGCGCGTGATGTCGGTGGTGCCGCCCAGGTACTGGCCGCCGGAATCGATCAAGAGCAGGCCGTCGCCTTCGATCGCCGCGTGCGACTCCGGCGTGGCGCGGTAGTGCATGATGGCGCCGTTGGCATTGAAGCCGGCGATGGTGCCGAAGCTGGGGCTGACGAAGCCGGGACGGCGCGCGCGCGCGGCGGTGATCTGTTCGTCGATCGTGATTTCGGTCAGCGCCGCGCCCTGCTCAAACGCTTGTTCGAGCCAGGCGAAGAATTCGCACAGGGCGGCGCCATCCTGTTCCATCGTGGCGCGCACGTGATCGGCTTCTGCCGCCAGCTTGCGCGATTTGGCAAAGGTGGTCGGGTTGATGGCTTCCACCACGCGCACGCCCTGCGGCACCGCGGCGCGCATGCCGGCGGTGATACGGCGCGGATCGACCAGCAGGGTCGCGCCTTCCTTGATCGCGGCCAGTGCGGCGGCGGCATCGTCGTACGGCGCCACGGCCACGCCGTCGCGCTCGAGGCGGGCGCGCAGGTCGGGCGAAACTTTACCGTCGGCGACGAACAGCGTGGCGCGGCCCGATTCGACCAGCGCATGGGCCAGGAACACGGGGTTATAACTGACGTCGGCGCCGCGCAGGTTGAACAGGTAGGCGATGTCGTCCAGGGTCGAGATGAAGTGGAGCTGGGCGCCGAGTTTTGCCATCGCGTCGCGGGTGGCTTGCAGTTTATCGGCGCGCGCCAGCGTCGCGTACGGGGCTTCGTGCTCGAACACGGCTTCGGGCGGCAGGCCGGGACGCTCGCTCCAGATGTCGTCCAGCAGATCGAGGTCGGTACGCAGCTGGATGCCGCGTGCCGCCAGGGCGTCGCTCAGAAGGCGCGCCACGGCCAGGCCCAGCACGCGGGCATCGACCGCCACCGTCTGGCCAGGCTGCAGGTTCCCGGCCAGCCAGTCGATGTGCAGCAGGCTGGCGCCGGACGGGATCTTCATCAGCCGGATCTCGGTGCCGGCCAGTTCGTGTTCGGCCTGGGTGTAGTAGCGGCCATCGGTCCAGACGCCGGCAAAGCCGGCGGTGGCGATGAAGGTGCCGACCGACCCCGTGAAGCCGGACAGCCATTCGCGGCCCTTCCAGCGGCCGGGCAAGTACTCGGACAGGTGCGGATCGGCGGACGGCACGATGAAGGCATCGACCTGGTGGCGCGCCATCGCGGCGCGCAGCTGGGCAAGACGGGTGGCGCGCAGGCCGTTGGTGTCGGGAACAGGCATGGTCAATAAGGCGAGATATTCAAATGTTATTCCAAGGCTCGTATCATACGCGCCTCCAAGCGGAACACGGTTCCCATCATTCTGGCGGATAATCGACCCGACCTTACTTATACAGACAGACCATGCAAGACTTTCATTACACCCGCGCGCGCGAACTGATGGCGAATGCCGAAGAAATCGTCAGCGCGGACAAGGTGGCGGCCGCCGTCAGCAACGTCGCCGCCGTGCTGAACCAGCGTTTCGACAACGACGAGACCGGCGCTTTTCCCCTGGTGCTGGGCGTGATGGGCGGCGCGGTGGTTTTTACGGGCAACCTGCTGCCCCAATTGAGCTTCCCGCTCGAATTCGACTACATCCACGTGACCCGCTACGGCGACCTGGACAAGGGCGGTGAAGTCGTATGGAAGGTGATCCCGCGCCAGAACGTGGCCGGCCGCATCATCATCGTGGTGGACGACATCCTCGACGAAGGCGAAACCCTGGCGCACGTGAAACAGCGCCTGCTCGACATGGGCGCGGCCGAGGTGATCCTGGCCGTGTTCGCCGACAAGGACCTGGGTAGAAGCAAGCCGGTGCAGGCCGATATCGTCGGGCTGAGCATTCCGAACCGCTTTGTCGTCGGGTTCGGGATGGATGCGCATGGGTATTGGCGGAACTTGCCGGGCCTGTGGGTGATCAAGGATGCCGACAAGAAGGTGGAGGCCGAGACGCCAGCTAGCTGAATCAACGCCGCACCGCTGAGAGAACGCTCACGCTAAACAACGTCGCCGCCGCCCAGGCGGCGGCGACGTTCATGCGCAAACTCAGATTTTCAAACGCGAGCGCGCCGCCTCGTACTGCTCCTTCAAGCGCGCCACCATCTCCGCCACCGTCGGCACATCCTCCATCAAGCCCACCCCCTGCCCCGCGCCCCAGATGTCGCGCCAGGCCTTGGCACTGCCGGAGCCGAAACTCATCTTGGTCTTGTCCGACACCGGCAGATTGTCCGGATCCAGCCCCGCCGCCACGATCGATTTCTTCAGGTAGTTGCCGTGCACGCCGGTGAACAGATTCGTGTAGATCACGTCCGCCGCGCTGGAGTCGACGATCGCATCGCGATAGGCGTCGCTGACGTTCGACTCCCGCGTGGCGAGCCAGCGCGAGCCGATGTAGGCGAAGTCGGCGCCCATCGCCTGGGCCGCCAGGATGGCGTCGCCGGTGGCGATGGCGCCGGACAGCGCGATCGGGCCGTCGAAGAATTTGCGGACCTCACCGACCAGCGCGAACGGAGACAGCGCGCCGGCATGGCCGCCGGCGCCGGCCGCCACCAGGATCAAGCCGTCGACGCCCGCTTCCAGCGCCTTTTCGGCATGGCGGATCGAGATCACGTCGTGCAGGACGATGCCGCCATAGCTGTGCACCGCATCCAGCATCTCCGGCGGCGGCGCGCGCAGCGAGGAAATGATGATCGGCACCTGGTGCTTGACGCAGACCTCGACGTCATGCGCCAGGCGGTCGTTCGACTGGTGCACGATCTGGTTCACCGCGATCGGCCCGACTTTCCGGTCCGGGTTCGCCGCCTGGAATGCGCCGAGCTCGCGCTGCAGATCGGTCAGCCACACGTCCAGCTGCTCGGCCGGACGCGCGTTCAGGGCCGGGAAGGAACCGACGATGCCGGCCTTGCACTGCGCGGCCACCAGCGCGGGACCGCTGGCGATGAACATCGGCGAGGCGATGACGGGTAACGACAAATCTTGCAGGACGGTGGGCAGCGCCATGGAGGTCTCTCACGGTAGGTTGATCGAAGCAGCCCGGCGATTATGGCGCAGAAAAGAACGACCGTGCTAGATTTCCGACTCTAAATCATTCGCCGAACGGTATATCCTGTTCGCGCCGCCGGATCTCGGCCCAGACCTGGCGCTTGAAATCGTCGTCGGCGCCGCTCCAGGCGATGATCTCGTCGATGGTACGCAGGCAGCCTTCGCACAAGCCGGTGTCGGGCGACATCTTGCACAGGCTGATGCAGGGAGAGGGAACGGGTTGCTGGTCTTCCGGATTCATGCGTGCAGCCTACCCGATTCGGTCCAGTCGCGCCACGCATACAACTTTGTAAGGTTGGCGCAAGCTTAACAACAAAGACTGGGGCCTTACCCAATGGCACAGCCGGCCACCCGCCGGCGCACCCACCATGCCACACAAGACTTCCACCCTCGCCCCCGACCAGGCCGGCCGCGATGCCCTGCCCGACATGCTCGCCGGCCTTGGCCGCATCGCCGAGCCCGCCAGCCGCCTGCTCGACATCCTGCCTCTCCCGGATGCGATCGGCCTGCCCGGCCGCGTCATCGACGCCATCTACACCAACGACGCCGGCACCCGCAGCTACAGGCTGTACGTGCCCAGTACCTATACGGAACATGCCGCAGGCAAGCCCGCACCGCTGCTGGTGATGCTGCACGGCTGCACCCAGGACCCGGACGACTTCGCCCTCGGCACCGGCATGAATGCGCTGGCCGAGGAGTGCGGGTGCCTGGTCGCCTATCCGGCCCAGTCGCAGCAGGCCAATCCGTCGCGCTGCTGGAACTGGTTCAACGCGGTCGACCAGCAGCATGGCCAGGGCGAACCGTCGATCATCGCCGGCCTGACGCGCGACATCATGGCGAGATATGCGGTCGACCCGAAACAGGTGTACGTGGCCGGCCTGTCGGCGGGCGGCGCCATGGCGGCCATCCTGGGCACGCTGTATCCGGATCTGTATGCGGCGGTGGGCGTGCATTCCGGCCTGCCGTTCGCGGCGGCCCACGATCTGCCCTCGGCGGTGGCGGCCATGAAGGGCGATTTCCGCCGCCCGCAGGCGCCGGGACGCGCGCTGCCGATCATCGTGTTCCACGGCGACCGCGACACCACCGTGCATCCGGCCAATGGCGACGAACTGATCCAGCAGCGGCGGCGCCATCCCTCAGAAGCGGTCGAAGTCGAACCGGGCCAGGTGCCGGACGGGCACGCCTATACGCGCACGCTGCACCGCCGTCCCGACGGCAGCATCCATGCGGAACATTGGGTGGTGCACGGCTCGGGCCACGCCTGGTCGGGCGGCGATGCGCGCGGCAGCTATACCGACGGCAAGGGGCCAAGCGCCAGCCGGGCCATGCTGCGCTTTTTCCGCACGGCACGTTAACACGGCGGCGTCATCCGGATCGCGTCGTGGCACGCGCCACCGCCTGCGATTGCGCGATATGCTGTTTCAGGCAGGCGGGACACCAGCAGCCGGCGGCCGGTGCGCCGCGGTCGCCGGCCGGGACCGGCACGACCGGCGGCAGCGCGGTGCACCAGCATGGACCGTTACCACCATCGGTCATGGCGCAACCAAATGACGCGCCGCAACGGGTACACGTGCTCATGGCGCGGCCTGCAAAAATCGTGAACGGGACATGGAAGTATTCCTGCAAAAAATTACGACGCGAAGTCTCTATAATGCCCACTGCGATGGCCTGTTGCCTGTAAAATCTCGCAAATTCTTTTTGGACCCCCATGAACGCTACGCTGAACCCCTTGGGCGACGACCAGAACAACGACCTGACTGCGGTCTCGCCGCAGATCAAGGCGCAGATCCTGGCCGAAGCGCTCCCCTACATCCGTAATTTCCACGGTAAAACCATCGTCATCAAATACGGCGGCAACGCGATGACCGACGAGCGCCTGAAGCACGGCTTCGCGCGCGACGTCATCCTGCTGAAGCTGGTCGGCATGAACCCGGTGGTGGTGCACGGCGGCGGTCCCCAGATCGACAACGCCCTGAAAAAGATCGGCAAGCAAGGCACCTTCGTGCAAGGCATGCGCATCACCGACGAAGAGACCATGGAAGTGGTCGAGTGGGTGCTGGGCGGCGAAGTCCAGCAGGACATCGTCATGCTGATCAACCACTACGGCGGCCAGGCAGTCGGCCTGACCGGCAAGGACGGCGGCCTGATCCGCGCCCGCCGCATGGCGATGCCGGACAAGGAAAAGCCGGGCGAATTCCTCGACATCGGCTTCGTCGGCGAAATCGAAGCGATCAATCCGGCGGTGGTGAAAGCCCTGCAGGACGACGCCTTCATCCCGATCATCTCGCCGATCGGCTTCGGCCAGGACGGGCAAGCCTACAACATCAATGCCGACGTCGTCGCCGGCAAGATCGCGGAAATCCTGAAAGCCGAAAAGCTGATCATGATGACCAACATCGCCGGTGTGCAGGACAAGCAGGGCAACCTGGTCACCGACCTGTCGGCACGCGAGATCGACGAGATGTTCGCGGACGGTACGATTTCGGGCGGCATGCTGCCGAAAATCTCGTCGGCACTCGATGCCGCCAAGTCCGGCGTCAATACGGTGCACATCATCGATGGCCGTATCGAGCACTCTTTATTGCTGGAAGTCTTGACCGAACAGGCTTTTGGCACTATGATCCGCTCGCACTGAAATTTTGTGGCAACGACATGTTGCCACGAAACGTGAATGCCCTTGTAGCTCAGTGGTAGAGCACTCCCTTGGTAAGGGAGAGGCCACGTGTTCAATCCACGTCAAGGGCACCAGTTCTGGAGCGGTAGTTCAGTTGGTTAGAATACCGGCCTGTCACGCCGGGGGTCGCGGGTTCGAGCCCCGTCCGCTCCGCCAGAATTAGTAGTAGAAAAATGCCTTCCTTCGGGAAGGCATTTTTTTTATCCACGTTTTAATAATTGGCTTCAGTAGACTCTCTCGATGCTGACGCCACGCTCCTGCAATAAAGCCGGCACGCTCCCTGTTCCCAACAGGTGCAGCACCCCAACCGCCGCCACCGTTTTCTCTTCCGCTTCCAGCAGCTTCATCAGCTTGTCGGCCAGCCCCTCGTTCCTCTCCTTCAGCAGGACCGCATTCACGAACTGCCCCGACACACTGCGATCTGCCTCGCAGCGCGCCGCAATCGCATCCAGCCCCTCGCGGTCGGCCGTGCTCCAGGCCTGCACCATGGCGCGCGCGTCGTTGCGCAGCGCGCCGGACTCGATCGACGCCATGATCTCGTCGAGGAAGCGCCAGCGTTCCGGTTCGGCCAGGCGGTCGAGCAAAGCCAGCTGGCCGGACAGCGATTCCAGCTCGAGCACGCGCACGCCCCTGGCGCGCGCGGTGCGGGCCAGCCAGGCTTCGCTCGACCAGTCGCCGCGGTAACCCTGCTTCGTGTACTCGGCCAGCGCCAGCAGGGTCGCCAGCAGCACCGGCTTATAGTCCAGCACGGTCCCGGCATCCAGGCCACCCTGCAGCACCAGGGCATCGAGGCGGCGCTTCTGCGCGCTCGGCATGGCGTCGTAATCGGCCTCCCCCAGCGCCAGCATGCCGTGGCTGCGCACGGCCCGCTGCAGGGCCGCGCGCGGCTGGGCCGGATCCATCTCGAGCGCCAGCGTGGACGCCGACGCCAGCGCCTGCGCGATGCGCGGCTCGAGCGGATAAAAACTGGACTGGCCGACGTGCAGCGTGCCGAACAGCAGCATGGTGTGACCGTTGAGGGTGGCGCTGAACAGGGCGCCGCGATCAGCGGCATGTGCAGCCAGGCAGAACAGGACAAGCAGGAAGGCAAGGACAGGGCGACGCATGGGACACTCCTGACAGGTGGAAATATTTCCTGAGGGTACCCAAATCGGGTAAGCTCTCCTGTCGATTATCAGCGGGCTCATCCGTAGCATCCTGCGCCAGCGCAGAGGCGCAAGCGGAGCCAGATCAGCATCTGCGAGCCGCCCCCGCGCAGCCGATATAATCGCGTCTGCCCTCTTTTACTTTCATTCTTCGGTGTCCAAGCTCCCCTCCCCCGTCTGGCTGTTCGACCTCGACAACACGCTGCACGACGCCTCGCACGCGATCTTCCCGGCGATCAGCGCCAACATGAACACGTACATTGCGCGCGTGCTCGGCGACGGCGTCACGCCGGCCGGCCGCGACGCGGTGAACGCGGCGCGCATCGGCTATTGGAAGAAATACGGCGCCACCCTGCTCGGCATGATCCGCCACCACCAGGTCGACGCCGCCGACTTCCTGCGCGAGACCCACGACCTCGGTGCGCTGCACGAGATGATCCGCTTCGAGCGCGGCCTCTCTCGCCTGCTGCGGCGCCTGCCCGGCCGCAAGATCCTGCTGACGAATGCGCCGCTGGATTACTCGACCGGCGTGATGCGCCACCTCGGACTGCAGCGCCACTTCGCCCATCACATCGCAATCGAAGACATGCGCGTGCACGGCCAGCTGCGTCCGAAGCCGTCGAAACTGATGCTGCGCCGGCTGATGCGCAAGCACGGGCTGGCGGCGCAGCGCTGCATCCTGGTCGAAGACACGCTGGTCAACCTGAAGCACGCCAAGCAGCTCGGCCTGCGCACCGCCTGGGTGACCCAGTACCTGCGCTACAGCGACCCGATCGGCAAGGCCCCCCTGCCGAAGATGGTCAAACGCCCCGGCTACGTCGATGTCAAAGTAAAATCCGTGCTTCGCCTGCCGGCGCACCTGCACCGGCTGCGCGCACATCAATAAATAAATAAAACATCCAGGGAATCCAAAAAAGATATGGCAAGCACCAAGCCGGGTCAGCGCAAGCTGCAAATTCTCCAGGCCCTGGCGGCCATGCTCGAACATCCGAAAGGCGAAAAGATCACGACTGCAGCACTGGCCGCCAAGCTGACCGTGTCGGAAGCGGCGCTGTACCGCCATTTCGCCAGCAAGGCGCAGATGTTCGAGGGCCTGATCGAATTCATCGAGACGAGCGTGTTCGGCGTCATCAACCAGATCACCGAACGCGAAGAACACGGCATGGCGCAGGCGCATGCGATGCTGCAGATGCTGCTGTCCTTCGCCGCCAACAACCCCGGCATGACGCGCGTGCTGATCGGCGACGCGCTGGTCGGCGAAGACGAACGCCTGCAGCTGCGCATGAACCAGTTCTACGACAAGGTCGAACTGGCCTTCAAGGGCGCGCTGCGCGTGGCCGCCACCCAGGGCCAGGGCCGCGAGGAAGACGTGGCCGCGCGCGCCGCCCTGCTGGTGTCCTACGCGGTGGGACGCTGGCACCGCTACGCCAAGAGCGGTTTCAAACAGCACCCGGGCGAGAACAGCGCACTGCAGCTGTCGCTGCTGCTGGCCGCGTGAGACGCGCCATGGACATCGCTCCTCCCATCTTTGCCCTGCTGGACGACGCCAGCCCGAACGCCGGCGCGGGTGGGTGGAACCAGGCGCGCTCGCGCCTGTACCGCGACCACGCCGGCACCCTGGCCTGCCACACGATAGCCGAGTGGCCGCCCCTGCTGGCGCGCCTGCAGGACGCGCTGTCGCGCGGCCTGTACGCGGTGCCGGTGCTGGGCTACGAACTGGGAGAACAGCTGCTCGGCGTGACGGAAGACGCGACTGGCGGGATTGCCGACGGTCCGCTGGCGCAAGTGCTGCTGTTCGAGCGCTACGCAGAGCTGGATGCGGACGGCGTCACGGCCTGGCTGGCGCAGCGTGCCGAGGCAGACCGCAGCGGCCCTGCCGGCATCGCCGCGGTGCGTCCCAACGTCGACGCGGCGGCATTCGAACGCGCCATCGACGCCATCCACGATTACATCGAGGCCGGCGACACTTACCAGGTGAATTACACCTACAGGCTGCGCTTCGACGCCTTCGGTTCGGTGTTCGCGCTGTATGCCCGCCTGCGCGCGCGCCAGCCGGTGCCCTACGGTGCGCTGATCGGCCTGCCGGATGGACGCACGGTAGTGTCGCTGTCGCCGGAACTGTTCGTGCGCCACGATGCCGGACGCCTGATGGCGCGCCCGATGAAGGGCACGGCCCGTGCCGGCAGCGACGACGCGGACACCACCGCACGCGCCGAAGCGCTGGCCGCCGACCCGAAGAACCGCGCCGAAAACCTCATGATCGTCGACCTGCTGCGCAACGACCTGGGCCGCATCGCGCGCACCGGCAGCGTCGGCGTGCCGGCGCTGTTCGAGGTGAGACCTTACGGCAGCGTGCTGCAGATGACCTCCACCATCCAGGCCCAGCTCGCGCCCGGCGTGGGCCTGGCCGCCATCTTCGAGGCGCTCTACCCGTGCGGCTCGATCACGGGGGCGCCCAAGCGGCGCACGATGGAGATCATCCACGAACTGGAACCGGCGGCGCGCGGCATTTATACGGGGGCACTGGGCTGGATCGATCCGCCCGTTTCGCAGCCCGTTTCACAACCCGTTTCCCAGCCCGTTGCCCAGCCCGGCGCAGCCGGCGCCGAGGTCGGCGACTTCTGCCTGTCGGTGCCGATCCGCACCCTGGTGCTGCAGCCCGAACACGGCGGCGTGCGCCACGGCGAACTGGGCGTGGGCGCCGGCATCGTCCACGACAGCGACGCCGCTGCCGAATATGCCGAATGCCAGCTGAAAGCATCGTTCCTGACCGGCCTGCCGAACGATTTCGAACTCTTCGAAACCATCTACGCCACGCGCGCAGACGGCTGCCGCCACCTGGAACGCCACCTGGCGCGGCTGCAGGCCTCGAGCGACTACTTCGGCTACCCGTTCAACCCCGAACTGGCGCGCGCCGGCGTGCAGGCGGCGTGCGGCGTGCTGGCCCCCGGCCTGCCTCATCGCCTGCGTTTATCCCTGCAGCCGGACGGCGAGATCGTGGTGCAGACCGGCGGATTGGCGCCGCTGCAGGAACCGGTGCGCCTGCTGCTGTCGGACGACACCGTCGATGCCGACGACCTGTTCCTGCGCCATAAAACCAGCATCCGCAGCCGCTACGACACCGCCTGGCGGCACGCCGAAAGCGTGGGCGCCTTCGACACCCTGTTCTTCAATGGACGTGGCGAACTGACCGAAGGAGGGCGCAGCAACGTGTTCGTGTGCGTCAAGGGGCGCTGGTACACGCCGCCGCTGTCGTCCGGCGTGCTGCCGGGCGTGATGCGCGGCGTGCTGCTGGACGATCCGGCCTGGAATGCGATCGAAGTGCCGATCACGCGCGAGACTTTATTGCGGGCGCAGGAGATCGTGGTGTGCAATGCGCTGCGCGGGCCGCTGCGGGCGGTACTGGCCTGGAACCGGTAGCCCAGGCCGACGCTCAGCCGCCGAGCGCCTGCTCGATCTTGCCCACCAGCGCCGGATCCTCCGGCGTCACCTTGCTCGGGAAATACTCGACCACTTTCCCGTTGCGGTCGATCAGGTACTTATTGAAATTCCACTTCGGCTGGTTCCCGGTCGCCTTGATCAATTCCGCATACAGCGGATTCGCCGCGTTACCGCTCACCACGGTGCTGGTGAACATCGGGAACTTCACGCCATAGGTGTTGAAGCACAGGTCCGCAATCTTCTTGGCGTCCGCATCTTCCTGCTTGAAATCGTTCGACGGGAAGCCCAGCACCACCAGGCCGCGGCCGCTGTATTTGCTATATAACTTTTCCAGGCCTTCGTACTGCTTGGTGTAGCCGCAGTAGCTGGCCGTGTTCACCACCAGCACCACCTTGCCGGCGTACTGGCACAGGTCCTGCGGCGTTTCGTCCTGCAGGCGTTTGAAGCTGTGCTTCAGCACCGCCGGGCACGAGGCCGGGGCCTGCTTCAGCGCGGGTGCGCCGGCCTGGGCCAGCGCAGGCGCCGGCGTGGAGATGGCGGCGATGGCGGCGCCGAGGGACAGCAGCAGAGCGGTGGTCTTGGACATGAGATGGTCGGCCGGTGGCGTTGACGAACGGTATAGGAACTTCATTTTATATCAGTCTACCTTGACCTTCGACAGGTCCGTCTTCGGCTCCGGCCATTCCAGCTTCATGCCCTGCAGGGTCTCGAGCAGCAGGTGCGCGACGATCAGGTTGCGGTGGGTCTTGGAATCGGCCGGCACGATGTACCAAGGCGCGTGGTCGGCATCGGTGGCATTGATGGCATCGGCATAGGTACGTTGATATACGCCCCATTTGTCACGGGCGGCCAGGTCGGCGGGGTCGAACTTCCAGTGCTTCTCGGGGTCATCCAGGCGTGCCTGCAGACGCGTGCGCTGCTCGTCCTTCGAAATGTGCAGGAACACCTTCATGATCGTGGTGCCGTTCTCCGCCAGCATGCGCTCGAAGTCGCGGATCTGGGCGTAGCGCCGCTCGCATTCCTTGTCCGTCAAATCGCCCGCCACGCGCGGCACCAGCACGTCTTCGTAATGGCTGCGGTTGAAGATCGCGATCTGGCCCTTCCCCGGCACGTGCGGATGCACGCGCCACAGGAAGTCGTGCGCGCGTTCGCGCTCGGTCGGGGCGACGAAACCGGTGGCGCGCAGCCCCATCGGATTGATCTGCGAGAACAGCGCGCTCACGGTGCCGTCCTTGCCCGAGGTGTCCATCCCCTGCAGGATCAGGAGCAGCTTGCGCTCGCGCGCGGCGTACAGTTTTTCCTGGAGCTGGGCCGATTGCGCGGTCAGCTCGACAGTAAGCGCCCGCTCGCGCTCCTTGATCGCACCGTTTTTCAGCTTGCCGCCGTCGTCGTCGCGCAGCGGCTTGTCGCCGGCGCGAGCGTCGTCCAGTACCAGGTCCTTGGGGGCGCGGAAGCGTTCCAGCATCTTCATGCGGCACCCAGCTTGCGGTGCTCGATCAGCATGCAGTGGTTCATCACCACGTCCAGGCCGGCCGCACGCGCCAGGTCGGCCGCCTTGCGGTTCTCGATGTCGAGCTGCATCCACAGGGTGCCGGCGCGCACCGCGATCGCATCCTTGGCGATCGGCGGAATGTCCTCGGATTTGCGGAAGCAGTCGACGATGTCGATACGCTGGCCATCCTGCGCCAGCGCGTCGGCCGCGTCCTGCAGGCTCGCGTGGACGGTCTCGCCGAGGATCTGCTGGCCGGCATACACCGGGTTCACCGGGATGATGCGGTAGCCCTGCCCCTGCAGGTACTCGGCCACGTGGTGGCTGGTGCGTTCCGGGTTGCTGGACAGCCCGACCACCGCCACGTTGCCGGCGGTGCGGAGGATTTGTTCGATGGTGCGCATGGGGGTCCCGTATTCTGATGACGCTGTTGTCGCGATGTTGTCCGTGGTACCAGCGTAGCAGATTCATATCGTCGGGCGGCGCAACCTAGCCCGGCATTAAATAAATGCAAAAAGACAATACGTAGACAAAATAGTCTAGAATTGGCGCTCCCATTCCCGGAGGAGCGATATGCGTAGTCTTACGACCCTGGTACTCCTGTTCGCAAGCGGCCTGGCCCAGGCGGCAGCCCCGTTCACCTTTTCGAATCCACCCGGCCGGTTCGCGGTCGGTTTCCGCGTCGTCAACCAGTACGATCATGCACGCGCCTACAAGGGCGAATTCGATGGGGTCACCGGCAAGGCGGTCGAGGGCGAACGGGCGCGTCCGATCCAGACCCTGATCTGGTATCCGGCGGCCGCGTCGGGCAAGCCGATGGTCTTTGGCGACTACCTGGCGCTGACCGGGGCAGAAGTCGACTTCACCCGCAGCGAAGCGCAGCAGCGAGCGCTTGCTAACGAGCTCATCCAGGCCAACTACCTCAGCGAATCCGGTCCCGCGCAGGGACGGGAAGCGCTCGCCGGGCCGATGCGTGCCCGCCGCGACGCCGCGCCCGTGAGCAGGAAATTCCCGGTCGTGATCTACGCTCCCAGCATCGGTGCCCCCGCCGCCGAAAATCCGGACTTGTGCGAATACCTGGCCAGCCACGGCTACGTCGTCATCGCCAGCCCGAGTGTGGGACCGCATGGACGCGACATGCCGAACAGCCTCGACGGCGTCGAAACCCAGGCCGCCGACATCGCCTTCCTGGCTGCCTACGCGCACACCCTGCCCCAGGCCGAGACAGGCCGGCTGGCGGTCGCCGGCTACAGCTGGGGCGGCATCGCCAACGTGTTCGCAGCGGCCAAGGACAGCCGCATCAAGGCGCTGGTCAACCTGGACGGCTCGGTGCGCTATTACCCGGAGCTGGTGGCGGCCTCGAAATACGTCACGCCGCAGGGCGCCGGTGCGCCGATGCTGTTCCTGGCGTCGCGGCCCGCATCGCTGGAAGACATCGCCAGGCGCGGCAAGCCGGCGGCCAGCTTCCTCAACGACATGAAGTATGCGGACCTGTATAAATTGACGATGCTGCCGATGGAGCACTTCGCCTTTTCTTCGACTTACCTGCGCTTCGCACCCGAGCGCAGGTACAACCAGTACCCGCGCGCCGAGGTGAATCGTGCCTTCGGCTGGAGCGCAGACTACGTCCTGCACTTCCTCGACGCCTACCTGAAGGACGATGCCGGGGCCCGGGCCTGGCTCGCCAAACCGCCTGTGGAAAACGGCATCCCCGCCTATATGTCGACGATGGAGGCGCGTCCGGCAGCCGGAAAGCCGCCGGGCCGCATGCAGCTGGCGGCGGAGCTGGCGCAGCGCGGCTTCGAGCACGCGCAGGACGCCTACCAGGCGATGCGCGCACGCGAGCCGTCCTTCGAACTCAAGGATGCGGAACTGAACGAATGGGGGTATGGCTTGCTGCACGCCGGCCAGGCGGCGCAGGCGGTCGAGATCTTCAAACTCGCCACGGTGCTGTATCCGTCCAGCTGGAATGCCTTCGACAGCCTGGCGGAAGCCTATGAGCTGCGCAGCGACAAGCCGAATGCGATCCTGCACTACCAGAGATCGCTGCAGCTGGAGCCGGCCAACGACAATGCACGGCAGCACCTGCAGGCGCTGGGTGCCCCGGTTGCCCAGTAAATAAAAAAGGCAGCCCGCAGGCTGCCTTCCTTGTAATCGCCAAAACAACCGGCGATCAGCGTCCCTTGTGACGCAGCTTGGCGATGGCCGCCAGCTGGGCGATCGCCGCCGCCAGTTCGGCTTGCGCCTTGGCGTAGTCGATCTGGGTGTCCTTGGACTGCATCAGCTCTTCGGCCTTGCGCTTGGCTTCCTGGGCTTTCGCCTCGTCCAGGTCGGCGCCGCGGATCGCGGTGTCGGCCAGGACGGTCACGCCTTTCGGCTGGACTTCCAGGATGCCGCCGGCGACGAAGACGAATTCCTCGTCCGAGCGGCCAGCAACTTTGATGCGCACGGCACCCGGGCGGATGCGCGTGATCAAGGGGGTGTGCATCGGGTAGATACCCAGCTCACCCGATTCACCCGGCAACGCGACGAATTCGGCTTCGCCCGTGAAGATCAACTCTTCGGCCGAAACGACGTCTACGTGAAGTGTGTTTGCCATAAGTGTCCTTTGAAGAGGCGCTCGGAATTAACCGGCAGCCAGCTTCTTGGCCTTTTCGATCGCTTCTTCGATGGTGCCGACCATGTAGAACGCCTGCTCCGGCAGGTGGTCCAGTTCGCCCGATGCGATCATCTTGAAGCCCTTGATCGTGTCTTTCAGCGAAACGTACTTGCCCGGTGCGCCGGTGAACACTTCGGCGACGTGGAACGGCTGCGACAGGAAACGCTGCATCTTGCGGGCACGGGCGACGACCAGCTTGTCTTCCGGTGCCAGTTCGTCCATGCCCAGAATCGCGATGATGTCGCGCAGTTCCTTGTAGCGCTGCAGGGTGCCCTGCACGGCGCGCGCGGTGGTGTAGTGCTCTTCGCCGACGACCAGCGGGTCCAGCTGGCGCGAGGTCGAGTCCAGCGGGTCCACGGCCGGGTAGATACCCAGCGACGCGATGTCACGCGACAGCACGACGGTCGAGTCCAGGTGGGCGAAGGTGGTGGCCGGCGACGGGTCGGTCAAGTCGTCCGCAGGGACGTACACGGCCTGGATCGAGGTGATCGAACCGGTCTTGGTCGAGGTGATGCGCTCCTGCAGGCGGCCCATCTCTTCGGCCAGGGTCGGCTGGTAGCCCACTGCCGACGGCATACGGCCCAGCAGTGCCGACACTTCGGTACCGGCCAGGGTGTAGCGGTAGATGTTGTCGACGAAGAACAGCACGTCCTTGCCTTCGTCACGGAAGGCTTCGGCCATGGTCAGGCCGGTCAGCGCGACGCGCAGACGGTTGCCCGGCGGTTCGTTCATCTGGCCGTAGACCATCGCGACCTTCGAGTTGCCCAGGTTGTCGAGGTCGACGACCTTGGCATCGGCCATTTCGTGGTAGAAGTCGTTACCTTCGCGGGTACGCTCGCCCACGCCGGCGAACACGGACAGACCCGAGTGTGCCTTGGCGATGTTGTTGATCAGTTCCATCATGTTGACGGTTTTACCCACGCCGGCGCCGCCGAACAGGCCGACTTTACCGCCCTTGGCGAACGGGCACACCAGGTCGATCACCTTGATGCCGGTTTCCAGCAGGTCTTGCGACGGCGACAGCTCGTCGTACACCGGTGCGCTGCGGTGGATCGATGCGGTGCGCTCGGCGCTGACCGGGCCGCGCTCGTCGATCGGGTTGCCCAGCACGTCCATGATGCGGCCCAGGGTCGCCTGGCCGACCGGCACCATGATCGGGTTGCCGGTGTTCTGGATCATCATGCCGCGACGCAGGCCTTCCGAGCTGCCCAGCGCGATGGTACGGACGATGCCGTCGCCCAGCTGTTGCTGGACTTCCAGGGTCAGTTCCGAGCCTTCCATTTTCAGTGCGTCGTACACCTTCGGCATCGCGTTGCGCGGGAATTCCACGTCAACCACAGCGCCGATACACTGAACGATTTTGCCATCAGCCATGTTCGTTCCTTCAGATATAGTTTTAATGTCGTTTCGGGAGATCGCCGGGTTCGCTTAGCCGCTGATTGCAGCCGCGCCCGACACGATCTCGGAGAGTTCTTTGGTAATCGCCGCCTGGCGGGTCTTGTTGTAGACCAGCTTCAGCTCGCCGATGACGCTGCCCGCGTTGTCGGTCGCGGCCTTCATCGCCACCATGCGCGCCGACTGCTCGGACGCCAGGTTCTCGGCCAC
>Ga0308160_10002596_pt1 | contig 21492 bp, 28 predicted proteins | sample PhyFR1_FD_201036 | JGI IMG/M metagenome (GOLD analysis project Ga0308160, IMG submission 201036) | Phyllosphere microbial communities from UC Gill Tract Community Farm, Albany, California, United States - DLSLF.R1 | ecosystem: Host-associated > Plants > Phyllosphere > Unclassified | place: USA...
GATGCGCCATCAGAGCCGACCATGAGCCAGCCAGCGCGTGAGCATCTCGAGCGACTCGGCGGGCTTGTCGAAAGGGACCCTGGCGATGCGCAGAGATTGAGTCAGCGGCGTCTTCTCGACGAGGGCAAAAGAGTCGGGACGACACACATGTGGCCGGCGCCGCGGATTGAGGCAAGAGTGAGGCGTCCGAAGGTCTTAGCCTCGCCCTTGGCCTCCTTGCCCCGGTTGCGGGCCTCGGTCGCGTTGCGGTTCATGTACCAGGGCTCAAGCTTCTGGGCATTGAAGCCGTCGTGGCCAGACCAGGCAAGCTTGCTCGACCAAGAGACTTGATGGCCCCAGGCGCATTGGAAATCTCTCAGCCCGGCATAAATGAGGACGGACACGTCCCCGCGCTCGAGGATGGCGCCGACGTAGGGCGAGGTTATGCCTGTTCGAGAAGCCAAGAGACGGTCAGCCAGACATGTTGGCGGGCAGGTGGCCTTTGGAAGTCAGAGGGCCGTACCGGTGTGATCAAGCGAGCCCTGAAAGAGCTCCGCGACACGGCGGCTTGAGCCCTCGAATGGGCCAGCCTTCTCCGACAGTCCGAGGTGCTTGCGAACGGCGGGAAGGTTCAAATAGTCGGCGATATCCTTGTTGATCTGCTCGTAGCAGCCGTTGAGCCCGTCGCACTTTTTGGACATGTCGAACGGGTTGCCGCCGGTCGCATAGTACGGGTACTTGAGGTGCGTATAGCAGAAGTCGATGGCGTTCGAGCAGCCGAGCGCGTCCTTGCGGTCCTCGCATTCGGCCTTCATCATGGCCCGGCAGCGCGGAAGGGCCTCCTGCATGGTCGCGCACTGCGAGACACCGAGGACCGGGCTGAGCTCCGACATGCTCGTGCAGACGGTTTCATAATGCCGCAGAGTCAGGTCGAAGCGGTCAACGACCCCTGGCGAGGGTAGTGCGAGGGAGGGCAGCAGCTATCAGCGCACAGGACGCTGGAAAGGCGACCGTGCTGACTAACCGTTTCCGATGATGAGCGACTTGAGGTTGATGGGCTCCTTGCGGCCCCTGTTGCCATCGAGGACGGCCGCCGTGAAGATGGGCAGGTAGCGACCGCCGTAGCTCTCGCCTGACAGATGAAGCGGACGACCCTTGAGCTCGGCAAAGGTGTCGAAGAAGAGGGAGATGAACGCCTGGAGGTCGACTGCCGCCTGCTCGGTCCTCGCGACCTCCTGGCCGTTCTTCGCATAGGAGCCGCCGACGCCGACCGGTTGATCGAGCTGCGCAAGCAAGAGATGAACCAGCATTGTCAGCAAAGGCTTTGCTTGACGGATGTCGCCAAGCAGTCGACAGACATACGAAGAAGATGTTGGCGTGCGAGTTCCATGAGTAGGGGTTCGGCTCGGTGCCGTTGAGCTGGGTTGGGTCGACGATCTTGCACGGGCCGAGCTCCATGTACAAGCCAGTTGCGCTGCTGCTCCCGGGGCCTGTGTTGACCACACCGGAGTCAGATCGTTTACAGCAGCGATGCGCGAGGCGCCTCGCTCACCTCCGTTGATCCACATCAGGACGTCATCGTTTCTGGGGTCCGAGCGGCTCTGTGCGTGCATGAGGAGGTGTGAGAAGGTGTGAGGTCAGCGCAAGAGAAGCCGCTAGACGCTCGGGAAAAAAGTCGCGCACCTCAAAGTACTGGAAGAAGAGCTCCTTGCCGTGCGAGTCGACGTCGAGGTAGCCCGAGTAGGACCTACGATTGTGAAGGGTCAGCTCGGCTGCACGGGTGGCTGCTGTGACAATGGCTTCGGTGCGGCCCGCACGAACACACCTGACCGAGGGGTCGCAATAGCCGGTCGTCTCCTTGATCCGCACGCGGTGATCGGGAAACTCGCGGTGGTAGAGCGCCGTGAACGAGTCGCCGTCGATAGAGGCGAAAGTCGCGAGGCCGTCGGATGAGAGCGTCCTTGGCTGCTCGGGGGCAGCTGGCGAGCCGACCTGGGCGGCCGCAAAGGGTCGCTGCTGAGCAGCGACGCTTTCCACGCTTTGAGAGGCAAGTAGAACGGCCGAGACCGAGGCGAAGAGTGAATTGGAGGCGACCATCTGCTTCGGGAGTAAGAGGGAGTTGTAGTTGAGAGGTAGAGAGGTCAAGGCAGGCAACCACGCGGTCGGGCGAAGCAGCTGGGCTCTCGTCGATCGTCGCTGTCGGCGATGTCCGTCCGAGCTTGTTGACCCTTCCCCGCCTGCATGCTGCAGGACCTCAAAGCACAGGAACAGGCTCATTGGCATGCGCACGGGTCGGTCGTACGCTCGCTGCTCACCCGCATCGACCAGAGCACTGATTAGCGGGCAGGGAAGGACGGCAAGAAGTCTAGTCGGCGGCGACGGGCTCTGCCGTCGCATCGCGCGCCTCTACCATCTGCAACATGACCCCGGCCAGCGGCGGATAGAGAGGTCAGTATGATCGGGCTTCACGTCGAATCTGCACTTGGAACGAGACTTCACGAACCCTGTCGCCCAGAAGTATGGGAAAGTCAAAGTCCTGCATGCGCAGGAGATCTTCGAGCCGGAGGTCGTGCAGCTCGGCCGCTGGCGAGTGGCCGCCGTCGCCGCCGAGGTCGTGCAGCTCGGATGCCGGCGAAGGTGCGTCGCGCTCGCGGCAGTCTGCTCTGACCTGGCTTGATTGCGGCCGAATTGGGTCAGTAGGAGCTCTCCCCGTCGACGCCCCTGCCGAGTGTCAGTCTGACGCACGGTCGCGACGTCGCTCTCCGTCTCTGGGCGAACAGAGGGGGCGGGCGCGTCGACGCGCTCGGCCTGCTAGCGTCGATCGGATGGGCGCATATCAATGAGCAAGGCGACCTAGAGAGATAGACGGACCGAATACACACAGGCTGCTGGCAAGTCGTTGCTGCCGCTGTCAGTCGGGCTGGTCGCTGCCAGCGCACTGGACGGCACGGCAGCTCGGCTCGGAGGTCGGGCTCTGGTACCTCCGGCACGTCCGGCAGCGAAGGCAGCTTCTGTGTCAACCGGCAAGGTCAGAACGAGAGTCAGTGAGGCTCAGTCACTCCTGTGAGGGCGGCTGACACTGAAGGATACTCGACGACTGGCTGTCTGGCGGTGGGTCGCCTTGCGTTGGCCTTCGGCGGTCGACAGCTCGGCCCCACTCAGCGGAGCTGCTTCTGACCTCAGCACCGCAGGCCGGAGGTGGGCATCTCCCTGATGACGAGCGAAGAAGGACTGTGAGCTCAGCTGCCGAGCCATGTCGGACGGTCGTGCCGAACGACGCACGGGTTGCTTAAGCTGCAGCAGCTGGTAGGCCGTCGAGCAGCAAGTGATGAGCGGGAGCGCAACGATCATGGCGAGGAGCCAGAGTGCGAGCTCGCCGAGCAGGTGGCCCAGCCGGCGCCGGCGCGGCGAGAGGTCGGCCTGCATGGAGCTGGTAAGAAGCTAGGTCGATGGGCCAGATCGGAGATGGTGGTAGACCTACCGGCGGGGTTGAGGTCGCGAAGCCAGAGGGACGTCGGCTGCAGCTCGCCTCACCGCCCTGCTGCGCGCAGAGCAAGCCGCCCTCCTCGATCGACGAGTACGCCGATGCGTACCTTCGAGGGCACTTGCTTGCCCCACCTTCACACCGCTTCCCGTCGTGCTCTGCTGCTCACGACCGACGAGACATCCGAGTGGGTATCATGGATCAGAGCGCGCCGAGCAGGCTCTTCTTCTTGCGGCCAAGCGCAGGCCGCGCGAGCCGGCTCTTGGCCACCTTGGCTCCCGGCCGGTCGTCATCCGAGCTGCTATCGCTGTCGGACGAGCTCGACGAGTCGCTGTCGTCGGCCTTGCCGCCGTTGGCCTGGCTGCTGCTGCCGTCAGCGCCGCCGCTGCCGCTGCCGGCGAGCCACAGACCAAGTTTGCCAAAGACGCCCTGCGACGGCTGCGAGGCCGCCTGGGACGAGGCCGCCGGGCCGGCCAGGGACGCCCGACCCTTAGGGCCCGGCCGGCCGTTGGGCGTGCCGTGGTTGGAGCCGGCGACGGCAAACTCAGCCTTGGATCGCTGTGAGAGGTCTGACAGGGCTGGCGCCCGTCGCTGCGAGGCCCGCGTCGGCTGCGACGACGGCAGGGGCGGCAGCTTCGGGTACACGGCCGAGACGGGCGGGATGGCCGACATCGACGGCAGGGCCGGCAAGGGCGCAGGGGAGGCCTCGTCGGAAGCCGCGTCTGGTTGCGAGCTCGCGACAGCAGCCTCGACGGCGGCAAGGACCGCGGGACTCTCCTCCTCCTCGACAGGTGCGGCGGTCTGGCTGCCGCTGATCTGTGAGTCAGACCGACGCAGGCCGAGGGGGTCAGCGTTGCCCACTTTCCGAGTATCCGTAGGATGTCAGCGTACCTTCCCGCCCTTCTTGGCGCGCCCGACTGGGGTTCCCCGCGGCGTTTCGGCTGCGACTTGTGTTGGCTTTTCGGACGGCTCCCGGCTTCGAAGCCGACGGCCGACCGGCTGGCTCGCGCTCACCTGCTGCTCGACAGGCTCGGGGGCCTCGAGCGTCTGCTGCTGGGGCTGCTGCGACGCTGCCCTGCGGGTCACGCGGGTCGACGGCGGCGGCGGAGGAGCTGCAACGCCTCCCTTCGCGACTCGGGAGCGAGTCGTGCGGCCTCCCGCTGGCGTCTGCGGGACGGATGGCGTCTCCTCGACGGGTTCGGCGGCCACAGCGGCGACAGGCTTCGTCGGCGACGAGGGTGGGTTGACCTGGACTGAAGGCGGCGGAGCGAGCGCCTCGCCAGTCCCCTTAGGCGTCGACGGCAGCGGGCTCGTTGCGGCGGGCTGACTATCGCCATAGTCGCCCGGAGGCGACGACCGCCGCGGTGCAGCGACCTCTCCCTGCGACAACTGCGTCGCTGGGATCTCGGTCTCCTGCGTGCCGTTGGTACCGACTGCGTCGGCCACTGATGCCGGCGCCTCGGCGACTGGCGTGCTAGTCCTGCCCTCAACAGGCGCGGCTGCCGACGGTCGGTCGTCGAGCGCGAAAGCCCGGTCAAGCGCCTCGGTCGCGCGCGAGAACGAGGCCGGCGGCTGACTCGCGTCGAGCTCGTCAATCTCGCTCAGGCTCGGCTTGGCCGGCGACGACGAGTTGGCGCCGGCGAGGTTCGAGAGTCTTCGCGGGCCAGTCGTTGCCGGCGGCGAGGACGGAACGGGCTCCGACTGGGTATGAGTGACCCAGTTAGGCACGCTCGAGTGCGAGCCAGCAGGCGAAGGCGGGGCTGACGGCGCACCGGCCGAGGAGGCGACCGATTCGGAGGGGGCGCGGGCCGCGGCAGGGCTCGTTGCCTGGCCTGACTCTGGCAGGACCTGCGAGGGCTCGACGATCGGCGACGACGGCGCGGTGACGTTGGTCCGCATCGGCGACGAGCCATTCTGGATCGCGTCCTCATCCATCGCGACGTCGTCGTCGGCAGCGGCGGTGACGGGCGCGTCGAAAGCTTCCTCATCCGCGTCCATGGCCACATCATCCTCGTCGGGCTCGGCTGTCACGAGGCCGGGAGGCATCTCGCCCTCCTCCTCGTCGCTCGAGCCCGCGCTCATGCGACGCCGGCCTCCACCAGACCGGGCCGAGAGCTGGGAGAACGAGACGCGGCTCTGACGCCGGGCAGCTCGACTGGAGTCCTCGGGCTCCGACTCGGCGGCCGAATACTGGACTGAGCCATCGTCGTCGTCGCTGTCTTGATTGTCGCCTTTGACCTCCTCGTCAATCTCGTCCGACTCGGCCTGGTCGAGCGCGGCGAGGTGCGAGCCTCCCTTGCGAGGGGAGGACGACAGCTGGGTGAGCGGGGCGCCGCCAAAGCGCTGGCTCGAGCGTTGGCTCGCCGGCGCTGGCTCATCGACCTCGACCTCGGACTCGGTTTCGGACCCGGAGGATGAGTCGTCCGACGAGCCCTCGCCGGGCGTCTGCATATAGACGTCGTTTGAGCGATTCGACTCGGACGGCGGGGCCGAGGGGAACTGGCCCTTGGCCGCGACGAGCGCGGCGAGCGTCGGCGGTGCCGTGGCTGCAGAAGCAGCCGGGACGGCTGGAGCAGGAGGCGAAGGCGAAGGCGAGCGCCGCGCCGGCGAGGGCGACGAAGGCGGGAGGGGAATCGCAGCCGCTTGGGCCAGGACGGCCGACGGCGACGGCGAACGAGCCACCGCATCCACCATGGAGGGCTGCACCGGCCGACACAATGCTGGCGTCAGTACAACGTCGGGGGACGGGAGGGCTCGCGCACAGAGATGAGGTTGGAAAAGGACGCACGCTGGCCGCCTTCGAGCGCTGGTCGACACCCTCCACAGTCACCGCCGCGTCGCCGTTGATCGACGGCTGATGAGTCTCACCAGCCAAAGGCCGCTGCTGCTGCGGCGTCTTGCCCTTGAGTGCTGCGGCCGGACTACCGAGCTCGGCCGCGCTCCGGCTGAGGACACGTGCCTTCTTGGCCGGCTTGCGGCCGCCGGTCGATGCAGACAAGGCGGCAAGGTCCGAGAGCGGTGGCAGACCAGCGTCGGCCCCGACCGGGAGGGCCGCCGACGAAGATACCGGCAAAGGAAGGGCCGTCGCCGTCGGGGAAGGCAGAGGCTGCTTGCGGGCGGGCGTCGAGGTTTGCGGGGTCGGCGCCGCGCTAAATGATGACGACGACAACGACGACGTCGACGACGACGACGACGACGACGACGACGAGGGAGGGACGACCTTGATAGCGGTCGAGGTGGCAGATAGATCGGCAGGCTTGGCGGCGGTGACGACCGACTCGGGTGTCGGTGCTGACGCTGGCTTCTTGCCAAAAATGGCCTCGAGCGCACGCGCCTTCCTCGCGGCCGCCTCAGGGTCGCTGTTCATCGTGACGGCCGACGGTCTCGTGCGAGCCGCCTTCTTCTGGGCACCTGCCGCACCTGCTGGCGGAGGCGCAGAAGCAGCAGAAGGGACGGCCTTCAACGTTGTCGGCTTGTCCGCAACCGCTGGCCGTGCAGTCAGCCGCAACTTGGTCGTCGGGATCGGGATAGCCACTGGGGAGCCGTCACCCTCCACCTGCCCTGGCAGCTCGGATGCGGCCCTCTCGGATCCAGCGGTCGCCGGCGAGCCCGAGGCCCGGCCCTGCCGAAGCAGGAGCGCTCGCTTCTCCTTCTTAGTCAGCTTGGCCTTGGTCGGCCTACCACCGGTGCCAGTCGTGGATGCTTCGGGCTGCGCTGTCGACTCGGGCTCCAGGGCGGCGCTGACAGCAGGGCCTGGGAGAGGGGTCGCCGCTGCTGCTGCTGCCGCTGCGAGGGCCTTCTTGGCCTTCTTGGGCAGCTTCTTGCTCGCGGCGGGAGGCGTTATCGCTGGTAGGTCGGCAGCCGCCGGGGCCGGCCGAAGAGATGCCGCTGCGACTGTCGGCTCGGGTCTGGTCGCCCTTGCGGCTGGCGTCGCGGAAGGAGTGCCAACGAGAGCGTAGCGGACGACGAGGCGATCCTCGACCGCCGCCACTGCCGCATTAATTGACGTCTCGAGTTTCCGCCTTTTGCTCGGCGGCGGTGCGGGCTCGTCGACCGCGCTCTCGCTGGCCGTCCGCGCTGCAACTCGGATCCGCTCGGCAGTCCGCAGGGCGAGGGCATGCGCGCTGGCCCTGAAGGCGGCGTAGTCGGCTTCGTCCTCGAGGTCGACCAGCCGCTCGACGGCAACAGCTGAGGCCAGGGCAGGAGAGAGTGTGGCACTCAGACCGGGATTGACGGGCCAGGGTGAAGGCAGCTGCTGGCGGACGACGTGCAGTTCGAGCAAGCGCTGCTGAAGGCCGAGCTTGCGGCAGATGAGCGCTGTCAAGCTTTCAAGCGTCGGCAGCTGGCCGGCTAGAGGGAGGCGCGTGCCGTCATTAGGCGGAAGTCAGGACGTCGGAAGGGCTATGCCGAAGGGTAAACGTAAGGCGACGAACGGTCGAAGACGCGGTCGAACTCGCGCTCGCCGCCGGCCGCACGAAAGGTGACGACGGGCCAGACGAGCGTCGCTGAGCTAGCACCCTGCTGCTGCTTGACAGGAGGGCCGTCCGTCGTCGCCGCCGCCGTCATTTCGACATCAGTGTCGGCAGGGGCGGGCTCGGCAGCCGACGAGGGCCGAATGCTGCTCCGTCGTCGGCGACCTGCCTTGGCCGACTCTGAAGCGACCGGCGCCGGCGTCGCCATGGCGGCGAGGGTTGTCGTCGAAGAGGGCCGGGCCCGCTTTGCCGTTCTTGACGAGGCAGCGACAGCGCCAGCAGCAGGAGCAGGCGGCGGAGGGCGCCGCTCGGGCGAGGACGAGGACGAGCTGCTACTGCTGCTGCTGCTGCTGCTGCTGCTGCTGGAAGAGGAGGAGGGGGTCGCGACGGTGGCGGCCTTACGCTTGCGGCCGGCCGTCACCGTCGGCGGTGGGTTGGAGGCGGCCATGGCGACTCAGATCTCCCGGTTTTGTCCGGAGGTCGTCTAGGAGTCGGTTCCCTAAGGGAGTCTTGGCCGTCGATTGGAGGTAGTGCGGAGGGGTGCACCGGGCTGGCCGAGGTTGGACGCGCCTCCCTCGAAATCCTCGGCCCGCGGGGGCAGCTAGGGTTAGCGACTCGACCGCACGCGCCCTGCCCCGAACCGGCGGCTCTCCACGACCACCTCAGCACCCATCCACCGACCAACCCAAACCGCCCTGCCACTCTTCTTCCGGCCAGATCCCTTAGGATCCCGACCTCGTTGTCCTTGCATCTCCATCTCGCTCTCTCCCCCGTATGGCATCGACCTCGTCCAACCCGCCGCCGGCCGCCGGCTCGTCCTCCTCGTCAGCGATGCCGGCGCCGCCCGTCTTCGTCTCGCACCGGCGACGCCAGCAGGAGGCCGAGGCCGGCGCCGATGACGACGCGGCCGAGGACGAGGCCTACACGCCCTACGTTCCGCTCGCTCAGCGGCGCGAGGCTCGCTTCCAGCAGCTCGCCTCCCGAGGCGGCAAGGAGGCCCAGACGCTGCTCGACTCGGAGGCCCTCCGGCTCGAGGCCGAGGCCGAGCTCGCCCGCAAGCGCGACAAGCTGCGGCGCGAGCGGACGCTGCTCGACAATGCGCAGGAGGTCAAGCGCCGCAAGGCCGAGGAGGACGCGCGCAAGACGGCGGACGAGCTCCGGCGCGAGGAGGAGGACAAGCTACTGAAGGAGCTCCAGGGCCAGCAGCGCAAGCTCGCCGGTAACCAGGAGCTCGCCCAGGGCGTCGAGTACACCGAGGTCATGAAGGCCACCTGGCGGCCGCCGGCCTACGTCCGGGCCCGGACCGAAGAGGAGCACGACGCCATCCGCGAGAAGCTTGGCTTCCAGGTCGAGGGCGAGGACGTCCCGCCGCCGGCACCCGACTTCCAGGTGCGTCCTCCTCGCGCGCGTGATGGCCGGTCGCCAGGGTAATTCCTACGTGTACTGACCGCCCCTCCGCAACACGCCCGTCTACAGGACATGAAGCTGCCGCCGCCGCTACTCAAGTACCTCAAGGCAAAGAAGATCCTCAAGCCGACGCCGATCCAGGTTCAGGGCATCCCGACGGCGTTCTCGGGTCGCGACATGATTGGCATCGCCTTCACCGGTTCGGGCAAGACGCTTGCCTTCTCGCTCCCGGCCATCATGCTCGCCCTCGAGGAGGAGGGCAAGATGCCTTTTGAGAAGGGCGAGGGACCAGTCGCGATGATCGTCTGTCCGTCGCGCGAGCTTGCGCGGCAGACGTACGAGGGCCTGCTGGCGATGTGCGCCTGCCTGCACGAAGCCGGATACCCGGACCTCGGCGTCCTCCTAACGATCGGCGGCATCTCGATGGCGGAGCAGGCCGCCGTTCTCAACAAGGGTCTCCATATCGTCGTTGCTACGCCCGGCCGGCTGATCGACCTCCTCAGCAAGAAGAAGTTTACCCTCGACGCCTGCAAGTGCGTCGTCTTCGCTTGGGTCTCTGAGCGCTCGGCGAGCCCGGTTCCCTTGCTGATGCGCGTGCTCGCTTGCGCTGCTTTCAGGTACCTGTGTCTCGACGAGGCCGATCGCATGATCGACATGGGCTTCGAGGAAAACGTCCGCGAGATCATGTCGTACTTCAAGGTGCGTCGTGCTTCAAGATTGCCCGCGTGAGCGACCTGCTGATCCTCCTTCTTGTGTCCACCCTTTCGACAGAGTCAACGGCAGACGCTCCTCTTCTCGGCGACGATGCCGAAGACGATCCAGAACTTTGCCCAGGGTTCACTCATCCGGCCGGTGCTCGTCAACTGCGGCCGAGCAGGTGCGGCCAATCTCGACGTCATCCAGGAGGTCGAGTACGTCAAGCAGGAGGCCAAGATGGTCTACCTGCTCGAGTGCCTCCAGAAGACGCCGCCGCCGTGCATCGTCTTCAGCGACAACAAGAATGAGGTCGACGACATCCAGGAGTACCTCCTGCTCAAGGGGGTCGAGGCGGTCGCGATCCACGGCTCAAAGACGCAGGACGAGCGCGAGTATGCCATCAAGTCGTTCAAGTCGGGCGCAAAGGACGTCATGGTCGCCTCGGGCGTCGCCTCCAAGGGACTCGATTTCAACGAGATCCAGCACGTCATCGTGCGTCGCCGGTCCCTGAGCTCCAGCTTTGCGTTGGCTGACAATGTCTTGCGCCCCTCCCGCCGCGCAGAACTACTCGATGCCGAAGGAGATTGAGGACTATGTCCATCAGATCGGTCGTACGGGTCGGAGTGGCAAGACGGGTATCGCGACGACGTTCGTCAACATGAACACAAGCGAGCAGACGCTGCTCGACCTCAAGTACCTCCTCAAGGAGGCCAAGCAGCGGTGCGTCGCCCCAGCCGTTCCCTTCGCAGCCTTTTCTCTCCTTGGTGCTGACGCCCTCTTACCTCTGCGCCACCCCAGGATCCCGCCCTTCCTGGCTGGCCTCGAGGACCCCAACGCCGGCTTCGCAGGCACCGGCGGATGCCCCGTCTGCGGTGGACTCGGCCACGGCGCCAACAACTGCCCGAAGCTCGAGGACGCCCAGCGGAGGAAGGCGGCCGAAAGCCAGCGCGACGGCGGGGGCGGTTTCTGAGGGAGGGGGCGTTGTGCTGCTGCTCTACATGGACCACTGCTGTCGTCCCCGTTGTCGATGCATGCTCGCCAGGTCTGATGCACGCTGCCGGACGAGGAGCTGCCGAGGCCTCGGCCCCAGGCGATCTTGGTGACGCGAGCGACCGACGCGGCGCCGGGCGGCCCTGGTTGGTCCCGCTCTCAGACAGCCCAGCCCGAGCTCGCGGACGACGCTCCTCCCCTTCCATCGACCACGACCCATCCAACGACGACACTCCTGACCTCGTTTGCATGGCCGCCTCGCCCTCGTACTTTCCTCAGCAGCAGACCCAAGCAGCCAGACCGTCCGTCCGCTCTCTGCACGCGCGTGTCCCATAGGGATGCGTCAGAAGGCTAATCGTCCTCCCCCCGTTGGCCCGGCCGCAACGCAGGATGATCGCCAACGTCCACCTCCCCCAGTCGTCCTTCTCTCTCTCACTCTCGCGTCCGTCCCGAGTTCTCTTCAAGGAGCCTTCCCGTCCGGGAGGAGCCATCCGCTTCTGGCGAGTCAAAAGGATCCAGCCAGGCTGACGAGCATCGTCATCTCCCTCCTCCTACTCCTCGCTTCCTCCCTCGGCCCCTTGTAGCGTCCGACGCGCTCGGGACCGTCTTCTCGCGCATCGCCGACAAGGCTTCGCTCCCCTCGGGCGAGCAGATTGGCAAGGCCGGAGGCTGGCGGCTCCGGTACGCGTTCAACGGACGCGAGTACTCGCTCGACGACGGTCAGTCCATCCCTCCCCCCCTCCCCTGGGTCCAGTTCAGAGCCCCTCCCTCAGCAAAGCCTCTCCCCCTATCCTCCGATCCGATCCCTCCTGCCTGCTCAAAGGCTTGAAGCTGACAGTTCATCCTCGTTCATTCGCTACGGTATCAACAGCGGACGACTTTGAGATCTTCCTCAAGCGATTCCCGCTTGACTCCGGAGCTGAGCCCGACTTCAACCTCCTCGCCCCGCCGGCCAAGGGCGGGCAGTCGCAGTCGCAGCAGCCGCAGACGGCGGGTTCGACCAGCTCGGGCGGGAAGCCCTCTGCAGCTGCAGGTGGAGTCAAGAAGTTGACCGGCGGCAAGAAGGCTGGCTCGGCGCCGACGAGCTCTGGCCAGCAGCACCAACAGCCCCAATCGCAGCCGCAGCAGTCGACCTTTGCGCCTGGCGTCTGCACGGCCAACAGCCGCGTCTCGGGCGTCGACGGCGGCTTCTCCGGCCCCCTAGGCCTCGGTCAGGCGCTCCACACGCCGGGCAACGCCGGCCATGTCCAGCACGTCCCTCCGCCGAAGGACCTCCTGCTCCACCCAGACCACGGCCGGACGGGCCACGTCGCGCTCGCCCAGCATCACGCGACGATCAAGGTCTCGAAGGAGCAGAAGGCCAGCCAAAAGCACCGCAAGGAGTTCGAAGACTTCCATGCGACCAACGGTGTGCGGACTGTCCTGGGCGACATTGGACCGGTCAAGGGCGTCCGCATGCTCCTCAAGGCTGGGTACAGACACGTCTACGTCAGCAGGGAGGTGCGTTGCTTCTTCCCTTTTGCTCGGACGGCCTCGTTCCGGCGGCCTCCGAGGCTTACTTCTTGTCTCCTGTCGCTGCGTCACCTCCTAGTTTGCCCAGCGCAATGGCTTTATCCCGGCTGGTTCGTCCAGTTCCCATCCCGCTCTCCTTTGTTCCAACTGCGCGGCTGCTGACGTCCCCAACTCCTCCTCCTCGCCGTCTGCAGACGCCGCTCCTGGCTGGTATGGCTACGGTGGCCTCGTCAACCTCGGCTCGTGGCCGATCAAGTGGGTGCTGCTTCACTTGCTTTGACACTTCCGAAGCTAGAGGGCGCACTGGAGAAGGCGGTGGCACGCATTGGCTCTCCTACAAGAACAGGGCGGCTGACAAGCTTTCTCATGGTTTTCGCGCGCGCGACAGGGTCGGCAGCCAGACGTCGTCGCACGTCGTTATGCTTTCCGAGGAGTCGCACTTCCCCGTCGTCCTTGGCCGGGCATGGATGGAGAAGATGGGCGTTGAGACGGACGCGCTCGAGCCGACGAGCGTTACGCTCCGGCCGCACGGCAAGCCGGCTGAGCGGGTCGAGTGCGATCTCGTCGTCGTCCGCGATGGAAAGGGCGGCGTCGTCACCGTCACGTAGGCCGGCTCATGGCCCTCTTGCCTCGGTTCTGTAGTCTCCCCCCCCTCTAATTCTGTCGGCTCTCCTCCTGATCTCTGCTGTTCCTGTCCGAGCGCCCTCCGACCTTTGGATCTGTTGCAAACCCATGTAATGCGTCCCTCCTCCCTGTAGGCCTCAATCGGTCGTTGCTCTCCGAGAGGCAAGACGAGGGGGTTGCGATCGACCCGGCCGCCCGCCCGCGCCCGCGCGCCCTTCCACGTCCTGTCGGGCCAGCCGTGGCTGCCGTCGACCTCGACCATCACTCCTTCTCCCTCGCCTCTCACACAAACACCCCAAAAATCGTCGCCCAAGATGTCCATCATGCAGTACAACGGAGGTCAGTAGCTTTCTCGACCATCGCAGCCTCCATCGCGAGCGCACGCAGGGGGACGGAAGGCATAGGGCGATCGATCGCTTCCCCTGCGCCAGCTTCGCCTGGCCTCGCCTTGTTCGCCCGCGTGCTGACGTCGCTTTCCCTCCTACCTCGCGTACGCAAAGGCTCGGTCATTGCCATGGTCGGCAAGGACTGCGTGGCCATCGCCTCGGACCTCCGGCTCGGAAACCAGGCGATGCTCGTCGCCGGCAACTTCGAGAAGGTCCGTTCGCGCCGCGCTCTTCTCCCTCCTCCCTCGTTCACTGGATTACCGGCGACGCCGATCGTCTCGGGCTTCACTTCTTGCTCGTTGAGAATGGCCGACATCATTCTTGGAGCTTCGTACCTCCCGGCTGCTATCTGAGGGAAGACCCCTTCGAGCTGGGCCACGGCGCGCCGGGGTCCGCCTCCTCGCCTCCCTCGGCGGGGGCCTGCGAAGCGTCCCTCCCATCGCGCTGAACGCTGTCAGCGAGAGGGGCGGGAACGTTCGATCTCGCTTCCAGATCAAGTAGCGAGGTCAGCTCATCCCAAAGGGGCTTGTGAGCTCGTAGGCGGAGGGCGTGAATGGGGGGGGGGGGGCGAGGCCACTGCAGGCCGAGGCGCTCCAGCTCGAGGGTGGGGGAGATGCGTCTCAACTCACGCCGTTCACGTTGCCAATTGCTCTCGAGACGGACGCCATTGGATGAGAACGACCTTAATGAAGGGAGCTCACGACGCTGACTGCATCATCACCTCATGCCATCCTCTCCTCTGCGCCGCTAGGTGTTTCCGATCCATGATCGGCTCTACGTCGGCTTCCCGGGCCTCGGATCCGACGTCCACACCCTGTCCGTCTCAAGCCCACAAACCCCAGTCACGGCTCTCTACCTCTGGTTCGCTTGCTGACGAAGCCGCCTCCTTTGCCCACGCCCTGCCCGCTTGGTCCAAACGCTCGTACAGGCACGAGTCGATCCGCTTCCGAGTCAACATGTACCGGATGAAGGAGGAGCGCGAGATCGCGCCCGAGACCTTCTGCCACCTCGTCAGCTCGACGCTTTACGAGAAGCGCTTCGGCCCGTACTTCATCGAGCCGGTCATCGCCGGCCTGCCGGCCGTCAGCGAGCAAAACCCCAACCCTAAGCCCTACATCGCGTGCACCGACCTGTTCGTCTCGCTCTGGCTTCCGCTTGGCATCCGCGCACTTGGATCCTCAACGAGCCGCTCTGCTCTTCGACGTCACCGGTCGTGCTGACCCCGTCCGCCCTTCCTTCAACGCCCGCAGGATCGGCTGCATCACGACGCCGAAGGACTTTGTCGTCGCTGGCACGGCGAGCGAGAAGCTCTTTGGTGTCGCCGAGGGTCTTTGGGAGCCTGACCTGGTCCGTGCCTGCTCGCGGTCTTCTCTGTGTTACGATAGCGGCGCTGACATTTTACCCTTTCCTTGGCCGGCAACAGGAGCCCGAGGACTTGTTCGAGACGATCTCGCAGGTCCTGCTTAACGCGCTCGACCGGGACGCGCTCTCGGGCAACGGCGCCGTCGTCCATGTCATGTGCGTCTATCGCCTCCTTCCCTCGCCCTATGTCGGGCGGATGGATGCTGACACCCCTTTGCACACCTTTCCTCCCCTTCCTTCCCCTTTTGCAGCACCCAGAAGGACGTGACGACCCGGTACCTCAAGTCACGCCAGGACTAGGAGCTGTCATTAGGCTCTTTCTCTTTCTCGAGGGGACAGTCCCTCCCTTAGATCTGTACAACTAGGCCCCCGTGGGCATCATCCTTCCTCGGGCATCGCCCTCCTTGGGAAAAGGCGACCCGGGGTCGGCCAGCGCAGACGAAGGCGCGTTCGCGTGTAAATGGGGGCGTCGGATGGGACGCCCTCCGATATAAAAAAAACTCTGCCCAACTTGCGCCTTTGTCGATAACAGGCTCTCATCCCGCATCGTCTGACCCTTGCAAAGGCGTAGAGGGAGAACCTCGATGACGCGACGGGGGCAACTCTCACGGGCGAAACGTCGAGATGGACCGAGATTGACTCGGCTGCCTTCTTGACTCGGCTGCCTTTTCTCCATCTGGTGCACCGCACGTGACGCTCGAGGCTGCCTGTATGCCGAGCGAGGAACGATGGCCCCCGAACGCACGACAGGGTCGTTTCTGCTTCTCTCACATCAAGCGGGAGCTCACGTGGCGACTGGCTGCCTTGCGCTATCAAGCAGCCATCGCGCAGACCTTCTTGGTGTTGGCCGACGGGGACGGACGATGTCGATGGTCGGCGTCGGAGGGAAGCCGCCTGGAGACCCCGCTAGAGCCGACACCCTGTGTCGGCTCTCTTCAACCGTAGCCGTGCCTCGACCAAGAAGGACGAATCGATTTCTTCCTCTCTTCCTCTCCCAACCCTCACTCTCACTCCCAGATCCACTCCGCTTCTATCACGCGAACCATGTCGACCAAGACCATGTCCTCCGAGCAGTGCTACGCTGCCGAACACGCCGTGCGTTCTTCCTCCTCCCTCCTCCTCCCTCCGAGCCAATACGCGGCCGGCGAGATGATGCTGCGGCGGGCTGAACCACCCTCCGTGCTTCCCTTTGTTGACCTTTTGCTACAGTACTCGGCTCACAACTACCATCCGCTGCCAATGTACGTCCTCTGTTCCCTAAGCGCGAGAGGTTCGTCGAGGGCGTTAGGTCAATGCTCCCTTGGCGCGACGCCGCGCGCTCTTGGCAGCCCCTTTGCCTCGGGCTTGCGATGCGGCGACTCTTCCAACAGCTCTCCCTTTAGCGCTTACAAAGAGTCACGACGGCTGACAGCTATCGGCCTCCTCTGTCACGACAGCTGCTTCGACCGCGCAGAGGGTGCCACGTCCGTCGTCTTTGCTTCATCAGCGCACTCGCCCGGAAGGCAGGTCAGCTGACAACACCTCGCGCGAACTCGAAACCAGCGTCTGGGACCCCGAGGGCCGGCAGTACATCGACTTCCTTTCGGCCTACTGTCCGTCGAGCCTGATCCCTGTCGTTGCAGTTGCTGTCTGCACAATCGGTGCTGATGCCACCTTAACGCTTGCCCGTTCGTCCGCCGTCCGCAGCTGCCGTCAACCAGGGCCACTGCCACCCCAAGATCGTCCAGGCGCTCGTCGACCAGGCCTCGCGCGTGACCCTCTCGTCGAGGGCCTTCTACTCGTCCAAGCTCGGCGCCTTTGCAAAGAAGATTACCGAAATGTTTGGCTATGGTGCGTCGCTGCTTGAGGCGCCTGGTCAGCTCGGAGCTTCGTACGGCCAACTACTGACGCTCACCTCCGGTTCGCCAGAGATGGTCCTCCCGATGAATACCGGCGCCGAGGCGGTCGAGACGGCGCTCAAGCTCTCGCGCAAGTGGGGCTACCTCGTCAAAAAGATCCCCAAGGACGAGGCTATCGTCCTCTCGGTCGCCGGCAACTTCCACGGCCGGACCATCTCGATCGTCGCCATGTCGACCGACCCCGAGGCCAGGGCAGACTTTGGACCATTCCCGCCCAACCTCGGGCCCAAGTGCCCCGGGCTTGAGGACGGCATCCCGTACAATGATGTTGCGGCGCTTGAGCGCGCGCTCGAGGCTCACGGTAAGCGCGTCGCTGCGTTCCTCGTCGAGCCAATCCAGGGCGAGGCCGGGTGCGTCCTCAATCCCCTCGGCTGCATGTCACATGTTCTATCCCTACCTCGGGTCACTAAACTCCCAAATCTTCCATCGACGCTGGTAGCATCTTCGTTCCGGATGACGGCTACCTGGCCAAGGTTCAAGCGCTCTGCAAGAAGCACAACGTCCTCCTCATCTGCGACGAGGTCCAGACGGTACGCTTCTTGGTCTTCTCTCCCGCAGCCATGGCCACCTTCTGAAGGCCCTTTGACTCTGCCGTGCTGTCAGGGCCTCTGCCGGACGGGCAAGATGCTCTGCTGCGAATGGGACGGCGTCAAGCCGGACATGGTGCTCCTGGGCAAGGCCCTCTCGGGTGGAGGTGCGCATCATGCAGACAGCTCGATGCGTTAGATCAACTGCACAGTCGAGAAGACCTAACCTCTCATGCCCTCTCGCAGTTTACCCCGTTTCCTGCGTGCTCGCCAACAAGGAGGTCATGCTGACCATCAAGCCCGGAGAGCACGGCTCGACCTACGGCGGCAACCCGCTCGGCTGTGCCGTCGCCATGGCCGCGCTCGATGTCCTCGTCGACGAGGACCTCGCCAACCGGGCCGAGCGGCTCGGCAAGATTTTCCGCGAGGAGATCAAGGCGATCGGCTCGCCACTTGTCAAGGAGGTCCGTGGCCGGGGACTGCTCAACGCCGTCGTCTTTGAGGAGGGCAAGAGCACGAAAGGCCGCTCGGCCTGGCAGTTCTGCCTCCTGATGAAGAGCAAGGGTCTCCTCGCCAAGCCGACGCACGTGAGTATCCCCTCGAATTCTTTGCTCGCACCCTTCGTTCCCCGTCTGAACCCTTTCCTCGCTCTTCCGTCTTTGCGCCCGCCCGCAGGTCAACATCATCCGCTTCGCCCCGCCGCTCGTCATTTCGGAGGACGACCTCCGCAAGGCCATCCAGATCATCAAGGAGTCGCTCGTCGAGATCGACCAGATTGACGAGGTCCCGGGCGAGGCTGACGACGAGAAGGGCTACGAGCAGCATCTCGAGGAGTAGATCGACTGTCTCTTGCTCGCCTGTCTGCTCCCCTCTCAACGTCTCCCTTAACGAAGCGTACGCCTGCTCTCGAGCCCCCTGCCCCTTCTTCACGATGCAAATGCGCTCCTGCGCCGTTGATCGACGGAGAGCGGGAAGTCATGCCAATTGTGCAAGAGGGGGCAGTCGCGTGCGCCTCTTAAAAGGCCTCGCCGACCCACTCGCCAATCTGGCCCTCGACTGTGTCGACGGCAAGCTTGCTACGGTCGCCGGCTTGGTCACCCGCGACCGAAACCCTGAGCCGGGCAGCGATAGCGGGACCTTTGCCGGTCGGAATGACGACCTCGACTGGCGGTTCGCCCGGGACAAGTCCGTAGGCCTGGAGGTGAGGGGTCGAGGCGTAGTCGTAGACCGGATGCGGGCACTCAGGCGGACCGAGGACGAGGACCGTCGACGGCCGGACGAGGACGGGGATGCTACACAAAGACGATTCGGAGCGAGTCAGCGTCCGGATGCGTCGGACGGAAAGGGACGAGAGGTGGGGACGCAACTGGTCGGACGGTACGTCGACCTCCTTGACCCACTTCGGGCCATCATAAACAACGGTCGGGTCCCAGAAGGAAGTCCATCGGCCCGCGGGGATGTAGATATCGACCTCGTTGTTGCTACTGAAGACGGGCGCAACGAGCAGCGAGGGGCCAAACATGTACTGTGAGAGGGCTCGAGAGTTACATCAGCGTCAAGCCGATGGCTGTCAACAGGTATTTGGGATTGGCGGAGCGCCGCACCTGCTTGTCGAGGTAGCCGGTCGACAGGTCTTCTGGGAACTCGAGCATCATCGCGCGCATAATGGGCACGCCCGTCTCGTGCGCCTCTACAGCGGCCGCATAGATGTAGGGCATGAGCCGGTGCTTAGCCATCGTCAGCTTGGCGAGAATGGCCGAGCACGACTCGCCGTAGATCCAGGGCACGCGATATGAGCCGCTGCCGTGGAGTCTACTGTGGCTAGAAAAAAGACCGTAGCCGAGCCAGCGATTGAAGAGCGTCTCGTCAGGCGTGCCTTCGAAGCCGCCCATGTCGTGCGAGTGGAAGCCGTAGCCGCTCAGCGTCAGACCGAGGCCGCCGCGGAGACTCTCGCTCATGGCCTCCCAAGTACTCTCGCAGTCGCCGCCCCAGTGGACGGGGAAGCGCTGGCCGCCGGCTGTTCCGCTCCGGGCAAACAGGACAGCCTCGTGCTTGCCGAAGCGACGCTCGAGCAGCTCAAAGACAATCCTGTTGTACTCGAGGCTGTACCAGTTGTGTACGCGGTCGGGATCGCCGCCCGAGTGGAACTTGACGTCGACGTGCGGGATGCGCTCGGCAAAGTCCGTCTGTCATAAGGCGTCAGCCATGATGTCGGTCTCTCAAAGTTGATGCTGAGCAACAGACTGACCTTGAAGGCGTCGACGCCCATGTCGAGCAGCGCCTCGAGCTTTGAGACGTACCACTCGCACGCGGCCGGGTTGGTGACGTCGAGGACGGCGAGCCCCGGCTGCCAGAGGTCCCACTGCCAGACGTCGCCATTCTTGCGCTTGATGAGGAAGCCGCCATCGAGGCCCTCCTGGAAGAGCTTGCTCTGCTGGCTGATGTACGGATTGATCCAGAGGCAGACACGGACGCCGTAGTCCTTCTTAATCTTGGCCAAATAGGCCGTCGGGTCGGGGAAGGCCTGCGGGTCGAAGGTGAAGTCGCACCTGCAGGGTGGAAGCGAGAGGAGGGGGTCCGGTCAGGACGCCGCAGCCGTAGCCAAAAGCAGCGGCACTACGCACCATCGGAACTGAGCCATCCAGAAGCAGTCCAAGTGCATGACGGTCACGGGGCAGCCACGCTCCTTCATGCCCTGGAGGAAGCCCGAGACCGTCTTTTCCGAGTAGTCGGTCGTGAACGAGGTCGACAGCCAGAGGCCGAACGACCAAGTTGGCGGCAGGCCCGGTCGGCCGGTAATGGCCGTGTAGCGGCCAAGGACCTCCTTGAGCGTCGGCCCGTTGATGAACCAGTACTCGAGCTCCTCGCCAGCGACGACGGCACCGACCCGAGCGCCTTTCTCACTGCCGACCTCCATAGAGACCTCGCCCGGATGATTTATGAAGACGCCGTAGCCTCTGGACGAGAGGTAGAAGGGGATCCTGGACGTAGGGTGCGGCCAGTGGACGTCAGCATCACCTCTGGATCAGGGCCGCGCTCTTTGAGACTCACGTCTTGTATCCCTGCTCGCTCGAGGTGCCACCATCCTGCTGCCAGATCGAGATGCTCTGTCCGTTCTTGACGAGCGGGCCAAAGAGCTCGCCAAAGCCGTACACTCGCTCGTCGACGAGCAGGCTGAGCTCAGACTGGATAAAGTTCTTGATGCCCTGCGGTGCCGGATCGGCATACGGGTTCGTAGCGAGGATGCTCGTCTCACTCGCAGCCTGGGCGTAGATCTTGGGCGACAGACCGAGCGAGGCCATGCTCTTGAAGCCCGAGCTGCAGACGACCTCCGCCTTGCCCGACGCCCCCGACGTCCGCGTAAAGTCGAGATTGAAGCCCGACGGCGAGCGGCCAACCTCGACCGTCAAGCCGCCAGTCCTGAGCGAGACCGTGGCATCGGTCGAGAAGATGGCAACCTTCGGCGCCGGCGGCTGGCCATCGGGGAAGAGCTCAAAGTCTGGGCCTCGCCGGCGCACGCCCTGGTCGGACGGGCAGAAGGAAGGAGCGCAGCCGGTCGTCAGCTCCGGCCGGGAGAATCGCTTTAGCCAAGGTCAGCGCACCTTGAAGTGCTGGATGTTGACGCGAACAACATCCTCCAGCGGCGAGTCGAGCTTGACCGTCAGCAGCGGGCCTGGGCGGGCGGATCAAGGGCGTCACAGCCGGGTCAGCCTCGGCCAGTCCTCGTCAAAGGGAGCTAAGCCCGCGCGCACGCACCTCCGAGCGTCGCGCCCCGGTCGGCGAGGTGCTTGCAAGCAACAAGGAGCTCGACCGAGCTGCTGGCCTCGTCTACCGACACCTCGGCGACCTCGACCGCCGGACGGATCTCGGTGCCGGTCCGTTTGAGCCAGACTGGTGAGGAGCGGGAGGAGGCGGCGGAGATGGCCGTTAGCGACTGGGCTCGGTAACACGGGAGGCGGCCCGCCGGCGGACGAAGGGGACACGCACGCCCGTCGGCGACCTTCATTGTTGTGCTGTTCGTAGGGGAGAGTCTCAAGGGAGGAGGAGATCTGGACGAAGCCTGAGGGATGGAGTAGAGAGGCGGGAGGAGTGCGTGCGTGTGTAGGGTGAGGAGGAGCAGGAGATGCAAGGTGTCGTGCGGTGAAGCCTCGGCAA
>Ga0308160_10002597_pt1 | contig 21488 bp, 15 predicted proteins | sample PhyFR1_FD_201036 | JGI IMG/M metagenome (GOLD analysis project Ga0308160, IMG submission 201036) | Phyllosphere microbial communities from UC Gill Tract Community Farm, Albany, California, United States - DLSLF.R1 | ecosystem: Host-associated > Plants > Phyllosphere > Unclassified | place: USA...
CAACGTTGACGCGGATTAAATAGCGGTATAATCCCAGCCGTACAGATTACGCCGGCTTAGCTCATTTGGTAGAGCAGTTGATTTGTAATCATCAGGTGGCCAGTTCGAAACCGGCAGCCGGCACCAGTAAAATCAAAGGGTTACAGCGCTTTTGGCTGTAACCCTTTTTCGTTTTCTGCTCGGCGTCGCTTTTGTGTAACTCTCATGTAACCCAGCTAGAGAGGCGACTGCGGACAATGACGGAGCTAGCGAACCGTGAAAATCACTCGAGCGCATGCCGCACTCCTACATAACCAAATACTAAATACCAAATTGCGCTGCAAACCCGCCACTAGCGCGATTCAACCCCTCTTGGCAGGTTCCCCGCAACTGCTCAAGCTGCAGTGCCGGTAGGCCTAGCATCGCTTGATAGAGCAAGCTTCGCCAGTAGTTATATGGCTCGGAGCGAGCCAAGCTAGCACAGGCTTGAGCCCGCTGGACTATTGAGAGCTGGAATTGCTGCAAGTTATCCAAATCCAAGTCCCTTGCAAGAATGACTGCGAGGGAGCTGAACGCTCCGCCAACCCGTGAGCGGACCTGATAGACAGCATCCCAAGTGTTTAGCTTCTGGCCTTGACTAGGGTTCGCGGGAGAGAACTCTACCTTAGCCTCTGGTAAGAGCCCAGTGAGGTTCACCGTGAAATTCACGTGTCCATGCGCGCACTCGGTCCATGGGTTAAAACAAAGACGTCGCCCCCCATTTTTGTCATGAAGTAGATCCTTGGCCAGCTTTGCTTTAGAGTTACAGTGATAACAAACTGGAAGCAAATTCGTCGGGTCAAGCGCAATCAACGGATACGTTGCCTCCGCAAGGAGATGATCGATCGCCGCGCGCCATTGTTCATCCCGCCCGACACCAGGCCGAATCTGAGTTAAGACATCTGTACCACACACATTGCAGACATTCCCATTGCCTTGCGGTCTGGCGGATGCAAAGCGAGAGCAGTAATCATGCAAGGATTCGCCACAGGCTGCTTCAACATCGACTAATTTTGACGTTCGATCGAATAAGTGAATAACCAACGCCTTCAACGGACTTAATAGCTGAGCGGGTGGGGTGGGAATGGTTGTGGTCGAATCACCCAGCAGTTCCCGAATAGTAGGCGCAGACCTAGTGGAGTGCCAAAGTTCATACCTTTCATCCTCCGACAGCGCGCGAACTGCAGCATCGAATACTGCCAAGACAGCAACTGTTGGCGGATTTTCTTGCACTGCAGCCCAAAGACCAGCTGGCATCGCAGCGTCACGAACCGGGCGCCCTGCACAGCTTGCCCGCAATACCTCTTGTAGAAGCGCGTAGAGACCAGCGAAAACTGCACTTGGCCGCAGATTCGGGTTTGGCGGCAACAGCATTAGGCCTCCAGCTTCTTTAGCAGGTATACCTTCTCTAAAGACTCGCCCAACTGTTGCTCAATCCACTCTCGCTTCGCAGCCTGATTAAGCCCTGCATGATGAAGGCGATGGGTGATCTGATCGACCGCGGTCTGTGAGATCGCTGTGTTGAGTGCGAAGAATCTCTTGATCAAGACCTCAAACGATGCGCCGAAGGTCTGTTCCGCGGGCCGCTCCATGATGGTGCGGCCGTTCACCTTTTCGAACCGAAAGACTGCACCTCGGCTCAAGGACGAGATCAAAAATGGTGAATGCGTGGAGACAAGTGCCTGTGAGGTGTTGAGCCCTTGCCGTGCCGTCTCGAAATCTAGGTGGTAGCGCGTGCGCCAGCTTGGGTTCAGATGTGTTTCTGGCTCATCGAAAATGAACAGCGCTTGCTCCTCGCTAAAGAGCCGCACCGCCCCGAGGGTGTGCAACAGCTGCGCCTCCCCATCGCTGAGGTCATCAATTGATACCTCGTTTTTACCGTCACTCATCCACAGTTCGGCCACCAATAACGGAAGTTTGCCTTTCAGGGGCTTCTTCACATGTCCTTGGAAGCGATCATCTCGGAGTGATCTTTTGACGTCCACCACCCAATGCTTCACACCAAGCAACTGAAGCTTGTACAGCTTCCAGAACAAGCGAGCCGGCTGTGGATAGGTGTCTCGGAGTCGCTGAAGGGTAACCGGATCCTGAAAATCAATCGAGATATCTGCCGCCAAGTAGTCTAAACCGTAACGCTCTAAGTCGACTTCAAGGGTTTTAGTAGATCGGGGTGTTAAACATGCTCCACCCAAAGTTCGAACCAACTGCTCGATATCCTGAATTGAGTCCTGCTCAAACGGAACGCTCCGCAGGTCATAACGAAGCACAGCCTTGCTTGGATGTCTGAAGGGGACTTCGGGCCAAAGCTCATCTAGTGCTGGCGCCTGTAGCAACCCTAAGCAAGCTACAACTAAATTGGTACAGTCATAATCGAGAAACACTCCTGTTGGCAGCTGCGTATCGGACTCGTCAGTCCTCAAGGGGTCATTGGGATCTAAGTCTACGACCGATCCAAAGATGCCCTCATGCTTCTGTCGGTAACGTCGATTGATCTCGAAGACCGTGTCCTCGTTGACCTGAGGCATAGACAATTCAAAGCGCCGCCGAGCTCGGACCGTCATCACGTCAAAGTACTGAACGGCGTTTCGCATAAACGGACGCTGGAGATTCTCGTTCAACCCCGACGCATAACCGATGAGCCTGGGGAGGGGCAGGGAGTCGAATCCATAGGGCGCTTCCGGCCCCCACGAGCCCTCGGCTTGTTCCGTACCACCAACGCCGGCAGAGACTCTAGTGCTACAAGAAACACTTGGTTCCCGTCTAGTGCAGCAGGTAATCTTAAACCGCTTCGCGAGGCCCCCATCGGGGTCGGCCCACTCAAACGCGATGCAAAACTGAAATGGCAAGGCGTGACGAACACGGAAGTCCCTGCGCTGCAACCGTTCTAGGTATGCGAACGCTTCGGCAAGTAACTCCATAAGCTGTGACTTGCCTGAACCATTCATACCGATAAATGCAACGATCGCGCCGGGAGCGTCTTGCAGATCAAACCGCTGACCTGCCAAACCTTTGTACTGCCCGAATAGATCTAGGTAGAGCAGCTTCATGCGGTCATCTTGCGTGTTTTCTTGCCTATCGGTTGCATCCTAGATTTACTTTCGACCAGTTGCTGAAGCAATTCGATGGCGGGCGCGTCGCTCGGATCTTGAGGAACTAGCTCGCCACGGAATGCTTTAGCGAGCAAGGCTGGGGTCAGTCGCTGCGCAGCGTCCTGGGCGGCTTGCAGCTTAGCTTCAAGACGGTCTACGTAGGCAAAGAGAACTTCGACGCGTCGGACGATTTCTGTTTGTTCGTCGGGCGGCGGAACCGGGAATTCAAATGCTCGGCACTGAGACAGAGAAATGTTAATCTGCCCCACGGAGCCCTTGGTGGAAGCCAGTACTTTGCGAATCGGCGCTCCCTCGCAAAGGACGATGTAAATCCAAACTGAACTCAGCGTCGCAGAGGGCCTGAACATTGCGATTGCCTGATTGATATTCCAGTTCCTGTACGTACATGGAACTATCGCCACCTTCCCGAGGGGCGGTCCGACAATATTCATGAGCACGTCGCCTGGCTGCACATGCGACTTCTTAAGCTCTCCAAGATGAACCGACTGGCTTACGAACTGCGGCTTATAATCGAACGCGATTTTCTGATTTACAATGTTGTAAACCTTAAGAAAGGGTACCCCGGCTTCGGAAAATCCTGCCTTCGGAGTACCGCCGCTTTGGACCTTGTCACACACCAGGTCGGCACGCTCAAGAAGCCATTCTGCAGCCTTTCCGCCCCGCCACTCCTCCGTTAACTTGCCGGACGTAGCCGCGGCCAAGACCGACTGGCGCAAGCGCTTGAGCATGGGGGTGACCCGGCCGAGGCGCTCATTCACCCCGTCTACGCGGGCCAGTACACTTTCCAGCTTGTCGGCGATACGGCGCTGTTCGGGCTCAGGCGCCAAAGGCAACAGCTCTCCCAAGAAAACGTCCTTCGGAACACGTTTGAGGCCGACTGAGCCTGTCATTGCAACCTTTGCTCTACGGCGAAAGTTTTCTGTGCTGAACCACCCTAATAAGAAACGGCTGTCCACCCCTTTCTCTGGCCGAAAGACACAAAACTCGCTACTGCCTGCCCCAATGCCATTCGGCAGCCCTGCTGCGACACCCGCCTTCCCATTCTCAAAACACGGAGTGACTTTGGCGACAAGAACGTCACCATCCTTAAAGTGCGTATATGTCTTGCGCACGTCTCGCCAAACTCGCGGTTCCTGGACTTTAAGAGGAGCCAGGAACGCTGTGCCAAGTCCCTGCATTGGTACAAAGCCACATTCAAGCTCGTCCGGAGCATTGGTCTTCGGATTAAACTGCACCAAGTCTTCAATTGGCGCATGCACCCAGCCCGCTGGAAGACTATTGCTCATCGATTGCCTCCCCTAACTCAGCCAAGATACCTTGCAGTTCTTCGATGGCGTCGTGCAACTCCGCAGCTGCCTCCCTTGCCAACACCGCCGGCTCCGGCAGCTCTGACGAATCATCTGTGTCTTCGTCCTTAAGCCAAGCAATGTCCAGACTGTCGCCCTTCTCTCGGGCTATCCATTCACGGCTGAACCGACGGAATCGCCCGTCCTCGCCTTGATCAATGCGCGCGCACTTTCCGTTCGGGTCCTCACCAAAGCAGGCCTCGAATTCACTAAAAGAGTCGCGCGTCAGCGGAGTGCGTTTGCCAAATTTCGGTGCATTGGCACGCATGTCGTACACCCACACCTCTTGGGTGCTACCTGTCGCGGCGTGCCCAATTTTCTGGAAGAAGAGTACATTCGTCTTAACTCCTTGCGCATAAAAGATGCCGGTCGGTAAGCGCAAAATGGTGTGCACACGGCACTTGTCCATCAGGTCCCGTCGAATGTTCACGCCTGCAACATTATCGAAGAGCGCATTGTCTGGCAATACTACAGCGGCGCGGCCACCGTCTTTCAAATGACGGACGATGTGCTGTAAGAACGCCAATTGCTTATTGTTGGTAGCGTGTGTGAGATCATCTCGGGTGGGGCCACCACCTCCCTTGGCGGTGCCAAAAGGGGGATTACTTAAGATGATGTCGCTCTTCGGCAGGCTACTGCCTGCGGAGCCCAAGGTATTACCAATGTGGACTACACCCTCGTCGTCGCCTTCCATTCCGTGCAGCAGGCAGTTCATCAGTGCTAACCGGCGTGTGCTGGACACCAGCTCCATTCCAAGGTAGGCCCTATTTCGCTGAAAGCGGCGCTGCGTCTCGCTGAGGTCATAAAGATTGTCGGTCTGGGAGCGTATGTATGTATCCGCAGCGATAAGGAAGCCCGCGGTGCCGGCTGCCGGGTCTTGAATGGTCTCGCCTGGTTGTGGCTTAATCAAGTGGATGATGCTGTCGATCAGTGCTCGCGGGGTGAAGTACTGACCAGCTCCACTCTTAGTTTCGGTTGCGTTCTTCTCAAGCAGGCCTTCGTAGAGGTCACCCAAACCGTCCTGCTTTGCACTAAACCAGTCAATAGCGTCGAGGCTCCTGATCAGCTGCTCTAGGTGCCGAGGCTCCTTAAGGCTGGTCTGAGCATCTGCATAAATGGCCGCGATAAGTAGATCAGAGCTTTGCGAGAGCTGTAACAGACTGCTCTTGTAGTGATTCAGAAGATTCAGACCTGAGCGCTTAGTGAGTTCGGGCCAGCGGGCGTAGTCGGGCAACTTGTGGGCCTGTAGAATCCCGCTTTCCGTGTTCTCGTGTTCCATCTTAATGAAGAGCAGCAGTACGAGTTCGGTGACGTAGTCGCTGTAGTTAATACCGTCGTCGCGGAGGACGTCGCAGAGATTCCAAAGTTTCTGGACGATGTCGGAAGTTGTCATTAAGGCATTATCTTTCGAGGCGAGGCGTCATGCGCTTGCGCCGTGCTGCATATAGCAGATGTTGGGGGGGGCGTGCTTCAAGCTGCTTCGAGCCAGACGGATGCAGCCAGTTTCTGGAGCACGGAGTCTAATTGGCCACCAAGCAATTTGTCTAGCTGTTTGACGCCACCGTGTTGTGCGAACGCGCTGTTCACATAGGTTGCATCCATGACCACCTCATGAGTCAGTTGCTTGGCTAGGCGCTCCAACCACTTACGCTGGATAGGAGTCCATGCATGCATCGCATAAATTTTCTCCATACCTTGGGCAACACGTTCGTTGAAGGGCCGTAGGGTTCCACCCAAGGCAGCCTGTCGAATGTAGCCAATGATACCGGCAGCGATTTCCTTGTTGCTCTTCTTTCGCCACGCCGCCTTGAGGTTGGCTTCAGAATAACCGTTCTCGTCCAAGAGCAAACGTACCTGCTTGAGTTGCTCACGCGTCAAGTCTTTCGGGCGCTGAACCACAACGGCCAACGCAGCCGATTCGTTCATCTGACGTTGGATAAATTCACTAAAGCTCTCAAGATAGTCCTCGGGCTTTTTGTAAGTACCCCAGCTCTGGTCGCGAACCTGCAGTTCGTCAGCGTGGTTGGACAGGACCGGCATGTACAATGTTCCTAGAAGCTCCTGTACTTCGGCAAGCTGCGTTAGTAACCGAGTCGTGTGACGAAGGTAGTCGGCCGCCGCTTTCGGACCATGCTCCTCGCCCAACTTATGCAGATGCTGATGCAGCTTCTCAGGCGCCACTCCCCACTGCTGCTCCAGCATCGCTAGGCGCTCCTTTAGCTTGGGGCGTTTCTCCGCGCTATGAGTCGCCTTGCGGAGCACACGCATCAGCTTCTGATTCAACTGGTCCAACACTTCATGAGCATGGGTTCGCCCTGCATCACTGCCCGGCGCTTCGTACGATGCCGGATTGTTCAGCTCATCTATCAATTGCTCAATCGTGACCTTAGGATCCTTCACTAACGGTTGCATGGTGTTGACCTGCTGGAGGGACGCATACAGGTCCACAGGGTCATAGATCCTGAAGACAGTCTTGCCAATTTCGTCGCAACGTCGTGTCGCGCGCCCAATCATCTGCTCATAAAGGATACGGGACTTCACGCGACGCATGAAAACCAGATGACAAATCGGCGGGACGTCGATTCCCGTGGTAAGCAAGTCTACAGTGATGGCAATGCTGGGATACCGCTCGTTCTTGTAAAGCCGGATAAGCTGATCAACCTTGTCGGAAGCGCCCGTTATCTTGCGAACGGCAGCTTCGTTGTACTGGTCGCCGTAAAGGGCCTTGAACGCCTCGTCTAAAAGGCGCTTGACCATGTCAGCATGTGCATCCGTCGCACAGAAGATCATGGTTTTTTCTTCGCCGTCCGGATCCAGCTCTTGGGCCAACTCCTCACAGATCACGCGATTAAAGGGTTCATTAATGACCCGCTTATTGAAGCTTTCAAGCTCGAAGTTCAGCTCGTCTTCGAGTTCAGCAGCCTGCACTTCCCCTGTACTCAGATCAAGCGCCTCCACAGTCTCGCCCTTGGCAAAGTGGATGCCATTCTTGCTGAGTAACGTCTCGTAGCGGATGGGCGGTTCGTGATCGATCAGCCAGTCATCAGCAACTGCCTCCCGGTAGGAGTAAGTGTAGACCGGCTTACCAAAAACTTCCGTTGTGTGCCGTGCCGGCGTCGCCGTAAGGCCAATCTTGACCGCATCAAAATAATCTAGGACGCGACGGTAGCTCGACAGGTACTGGGCTTGATCGCGCATCGCCAGCTCGCCCTCGGTCATCTCTTGGTCCAAGGTATAGCCCCGATGGGCTTCATCCACAATGATGCAGTCGTAGGCATCAACGGACGGCGCAGATTCACTGTTGAACACGCGCTTAACCATTGCCTGGACTGTGGCTACCTGCACGCGCGTTTCCGCCTCTGCAGCCATGTCGCCCAAGTCGGCGATGTTGTAAATTTTGGATAATGGCTGGTTTTGCTCCAGAGGCGCTTCATTAAAAGCGTCCATAGCCTGATCGCCAAGGGCCGTCCGATCCACAAGAAACAGGATGCGCCGGAACCGCTCTGCCTTAAGAAAGCGATAGATCAGGCCGATGATGGTACGTGTCTTACCGGTTCCGGTGGCCATTGCAAGGAGGCAGTTTGCTTGACCTTGAGCCAGGGCTACCTCGACGGCTTGAATGGCTCGCTCCTGATAGTCACGTAGGCGAAGATACTCGAAACCCTCGGTTTGCAACCGTGCCTCAGCCTCGGCTTTACTACGCTTAAGCTGATCTAGTAGACCCTCGGGTGAATGGAAGCTTGGGAGGGGCCGCTTCAGATTGGACGGATGTCGTAGATCTCTAAACCAAGTTCCACTTGCTTCAGGGCTCTGCTTGATCAGCGGGCGGCCGTTACTGGAGTACGCGAACGGAACATTAAAGTATCCGCCCTGCCCATCCGGCCAAGGACCTTGCAGCCCTTCTAGTAACCAAGCTGGTACATGTTCTGCATCCGAGATGAACCCTCGAGCGTAGCGCATAGCTTGCTCCAGCTTGCCGGCCACATTGATGTTCAAGCGCTTCGCCTCAACCGCTGCAATCGGGGTAAGACCGGCAAACAGCATGTAGTCCGCGCTTTGCTTACCTTGGGTCGGCCATTCGGCGATTGCTAAGTTTTTGTTACGCTCAGGTCGCGCACCTTTAGCATAAGTCAGGTAAACAGTGTCAGCTTCCCAGCCTGCTTCCATAAGCTGTTGGTCGATGATTAGGCGGGTAGCCGCCTCGTCCATGACAACCTTCTTGGCCGCTTGCGTGGCCCGTTCTGCGAACGCATCGATTTGGGCCTGCGTTGTATCGGTCTTTGTGTTGGATATCTGTGCCTCAAACTCAGACTTCAACGTGGCATAACGAGAACTAGCCTCCTGTGCCAACGCTTCATAGATCTCGCGCTCTTCAGATGCCCGCTGGGCCATCTCGTGCTCATAAGCGGCGCGGGCCTCCAGCAGCTGTGCAAGTTCCGTCTGCTTGTCCTTGTCGCTCTGGGCCGTTTGAAGCTCTTTGCGGAGATCAGCGATCTGGCCCTGCAGTTCAGCAAGTCTTCTACTAGGGTCATCAGGAAGTCGGAAAGGACCTGGCTTGAAGTCTGCATTTGTGCCAAACGAGCGATGGAACCAAACTGCAACCTCTCGAGCAACCCTTAACGTCTCGAGGCCCTCGCTATAGCCTATATCATGCTGTATTTCATGAGCAGCTGCGTTGCCACGTTTGCGAAGCAAATGGAACATCTGCTTAACCTGCGGATCCAACCCAAGTCTCTGATCGACCGCCCGCAATAGTTCCAGCTGTGTTGGTTGCTGAAGTTTGATGCCAAGTCTTGCTGCAATCTCCTGTGTCAATGCCTCGGCGAGCAATCGAAGCTTTAGAACGCAACTGGCAGGATCAAAAGGGTAAAGCCGTTCAGCAGCTGCGCCTAGCTCGGTAAGCAAACGCGAATGCTCGACCAGGAATTCGAAATTGCTGCTCAACGTAACTCTCCCTATCCATGTTTTTCCCGCATGCTTCGGTTTCAAACGGCTGGCGTCACTTCGGGGGAAACACAAACCGCTGTCGCCTACTGAAACTTACTAAAAACGAGCACTAGCATTTTACCATCGGCAATACAACGAAAAGCGCTCATCGACGGACCAAGTCGTTGGCTAATAGGCAAATTTATGCGCCCAGAATCATTGGAAATCAAAGACCGTTGGGAGCAGCGGATCTTGACATGGCAACGCCCAACTGCAGAGGAGTTCACAGCTTTGGGCAGCCGCAACCGGCAGCCAAGATTCGTGGTTTTCTAGTGATGGAGGCTTCCCGCGCTGATATATGAGTGTCTGCGGCACGGTGGATCACACCATATTGCACTGCTGTTCGAACGAAGTCGCTCGTCAAGCCCGCGAGAAACTGACTGATAGTGCCGCCGGCAGACTAACCGTCCGCGACGCCTCGGCAAGCGGGCAGCTGCCCTAAACCAGCCAAGTCGTGTTCGGTTTGTTGCTGTTGACTGCTACTAGGCCCATAGCTTGCAGTATGGGGAGAACGTACTGAATCGTCTGTGTACCATTGACTGCCGCTGCCTGTGCGAGGGGACCAGGGTTGTCGTATTTATTCCTGACTTCGCATGGATTGCCTTCGACATGCCCTTCCTTAATCAGGTAGTCCAGTGCCCCAACAAATGCGGCCCTTGGCACCTTGATGGAATTATCACCTGCGGTAGTTACGTCCATTGTGTTTGAGTCACGTTTGGTGACGTCGAAGAACCCGGACTGTGAGGGCAACGGTAGTCGCTGCCTGTCCGGGAAGGTGGTCCAGCATTGAGTCAACGCGACTTCGGTCAGTGTCATATCTCCTCCATAATCCTGCAATTTTTCGATTTGGCATCAGTAGTAGCTCGGTCAGGGTGATCATCGCACGCCCTGTGACCTCCTATCTGGCGCCGCTGCTGACTAGCCGTGCGCGAGCCAGAATGGTGACATCACACATAGCCTCTCACTCTCATCCGACTGCCACCAGAACTGCTCGTGGCTGTTGCTCTACAAGCGCTACCACGTCGCTCTCATCCCCCGTCGTAATTAATGCCCACAAGGCGCGGCTCTTTGCCAAAGCGTCGCCTGGTGCGTCCTCAAGACGCTTGATCAGGTCCAGTTCCAATTGGGCGCGCTGCCCTGCCCTGCGTCCGCCGTACTCTTCGACAAGGTAGTCCCCGGCCACGTTCATTGCCTTGATCAAGGCATCCTCATCCGTTTTGACTCCTTGCCAGAAGAATCGGTTCGTCATAGCCTCGCGCGGGAACTCTGCAATTCCTTTCAGTAGTGCGAATGCTTGGCCCCACGGCGACGACCACTCTGACTTTTGCGACGGATTGAATGCCACGGGCGAGTACGCAACCTTTGGAATAAGCTTGTCGCCCTTGGTCTTCTCCAACCGTAAGTTGAGCTCATTTAGGATATTAGTTACGGAGTCATCCGGGATTTTTCCGCCAGGGTGATAGGCCTCGTACATGCGCTGGGCGTCATTGCGGATCCGCTCGCGCTGTGTCGCTAGAAAAGCTTGGATATCATTACCTACGGCCTGCCCGAGGAGCTTCTTCGCGTCGTCGTTTGCGGCTGTCAGCGCCGCCTCAAAAAGAGGGATAGCCTGCTTGGGCATCCATCGCACACCGTCAGCGAGTGCAAACGAATAGCGTGGCAATAGCTCGCCAGACACCCGACGCAACCTGTCGATTTTCTTGAGCGTTACCTCATCGAATGGGGCCACTTTCATTGAAGTCTGTGCCGTGACCATACCGGTCTGGCGGAAACTCTCCACGCTGAACCACGATGGTTTAACAGGGGCCTCCAAGGGCGGGATACGGCTCAATTTATCCACCGATACCAGCGCGCCGAGCTCGAAGACTCGCGCCACATAGTCGGATAGCGGATCAAGCTTTGGCACGCCGATCGCTTCGGTCGGAGATGGGATCGCTTCGTTGTTGTCGTTAACAAGAACAACTTCGCCCGACGACTGATCAACGATGGCACGCACAGGCGGCTCGCCAACTGATTCATGGGTCAGACAACGCTGTCGGTAGTCCTCCCACAGTCTTGCTGCTTCCAAATCTCCTCTGGGCAGCACTAAGCGAGGCATCGAAGAGGCGACATCAGGTCGCAGTGGCCCGGCAATGCCCCACAGATAGTCAAACCACTTTCTGCAGGCTTCAAAGGCTGCAGCTGTCACGGCCGACGCCAAATTCGCGTGTGAAGGCGATGTCGGTGCAAACCCCATGTTTTCGGTTGGACCAACTGAAACTTCGGTCGCGCCATCCGCGCCGCACAGGCATAAAAGGTTGGATGACCGGTCTAGCAGCGAGGCTTCGGGAAAAATTCGGAAGGCAGTCCGATCACCGAACTGTTCAACTAGCCGAAGAAGGTCCTGGAGGTCGGACTCCGAAGTCCTGCAGGCTGGATGGATGCTGATGACCAGCCGGAGCTTGGCTTCGGCATTGCCTGCTAGATATCCCTCCATCCACTTGACAGCCCTCGCATCGATGGCCGAGACAACACCGAATACGCTCACCGCTGCCTGTGCGTTCACCTCGAAAGGGAGCGCGGTGCCATACGTGCTAAAGCCGGAGCTAACGCGGGGTTCCGGCCAAACGAATGGCATTTGCGGAACGATTGTATTGCTCACGAGATTTCCCTTCTAAGATTTGGCGATGTTACTTTTATCGCACTCATTCTAGAGCGACGTATATCTTAAACGCAACAGACCCTCTCGACCTCACTAATTGTTGCGCTAAAGACATCACGCAAGATTGCCGCTTTAGATCGCAGCCTAGGCGCCTCGTCATCTCCAACGCGACCGTAAAGCATTCGCTCTCGGAATGTCCTATGACGTTGTACCCTCTCGGGGCCGACGTACTGCCGCATACGCACCCCGTCGCGGCGAGAGTTGCTGCCAGCAAGCAGCCCCATCTTATGCAGCTGTATCGCGACTCAAGCGCGTAGAACGCGACGGATCTCCGCCACCGGCCAAGCCAAGCGACCATTCACACGAACTGGTCGAAGAGGTCCATTTTCAGAAGATGCCCATACCCGCAGTGTCTGCGGCTTCCGTCCCAAATGGTAAGCAGCGCATGCAGTATCAACATGCGTTCGCCGCTCAAGATCAAGCGATGTGAAACCTGACCATTCGTTAGCGCGCATCACACACTGATGTTGCGCGGCATTCTGCTGTTGCTGATTCATTTATCTCCCCCCAAATCACTCGCCATACGGTATTTGATCACCAGCGATCGATACCACCATGTCCGAAACATGGCGAAACAACACCAAAGGCAAAGCCCTGGCCCAAGACTACGTTTACGTATCGCTCTCACCGGCAATCTGACGAGACGCAGGTGTCTCTCGACACCGACTTCCCGACCTCCAATCGCCAGGTCTGAACTTTCACGCGGCTTTCACCGCTTAGCGCTATCTGCTAAGAGACAGGTCAATGGTGGCGCTAGCACCGATTTTCTCGTGACATCGGCGTTCAGACGACACTAGTAGTTCTTGCTATCTGTCTTGGCTTCTCGCTTGCGCCGAGCGAGCCGAGACAGGTATTTTTGGGAGGGGAGGAGCTAGAGTGAACGGGACAAATAGCCTGTGGAACAAGCTGCCGTGACCGATCAGAATTTGACTAATTCATGAGTTCGTGGTCGTCGCTACGGTCGCAGTTCGCGACGGCTATCGTTTTTGACAGGCTATGAGCTACCGTAGACCCGAACAAATGCGATGTCGGACAAGCAGCTAACAAATTGAGATTTGACTGGAATTCGTAATTTTCTTGGCTAGACAGGAAAACCGCTAGCCTATTACAAGAAAAATCGAGAGTTGCTGCGCCAGCAATGGCGAGAATTGGAAGCAAAATCCCACGAAAGTGAGAATTTTTTATTTGGGTTCCAGGAAAAAAATCCTGAGCACTTCCGCAGAGCGAGCTTGGAGAATACCGGAACCAATGTTTCCTGTCAACAAGTCCCGAAAGAGGCTTTTTGATGGTTCGCGCTAGCATCTCTGTTCGTCGCGCATCAATGCAACAAAGTTCACCTAAAGAAACTAATTCATGTGATAATTAGCAGGTCACCCTGTGGCATTATTGTACCCAAGTGGCACTCACTTGCCCAAATCGCAAAACTCTTCGCATTTCGTTGGCTCGCTCTGCTTTCAGCAAGCCTGTAGCCCGTAATGCTCTGCAAGCATACTTAGAATCTATCACAGTAGACTGCGTCGCTGCCAAGCGCTTGACAAGCGGGCCGTGTTACTCGTCGTATGGCTCGCCATGCGCCCTCCTCGCGCTTTGCGCGCGCTTGCCCTACAGCGGCACCAACTTCCACCGCTACTTCAATAGGTTGGCATTGCACCCTGGACGTACCCTTAGGTCGTCCGCGCCTCCTAAAATCCCTTTTGGATCTACCTGAACTTTCGAATCCACTTTTCGATTAGTTAGTAGTAGATCCGGTGCAATGCATGGCCTGAGTAGACCGAGCAGAAGAGGAATCCCTCTTCCAGTCGCCGCGCCGTCATCTCGACACATCAGTAGCTCGCCCCTCCCCTTCAAGTTTTCTTGTCTACCTGAACCTCTTGTGATCAGCTCCACAAACAGGTTTATCTGGTTGATCCATATGCAATGTTTTACCTGGGTGCGACCGGGCGGAAGAGGATTCGTCCCTTTCCATCGCAGAGCTGTCGTTACGCTTTACCCATTCCTATACGCATATTGGATCGAGAAGAAAGACATGTCCCTTACCCCCACCGAAGTAGCCCAGCTTGCATCAACGTTCCCACGGGCCCACGCAGCTCAGATCAATACCAAGGCGGCTAAATACCGCACGCCGGTAGAGGACATCGCCCAAGAAGTAAGCGAAATCATCTTGGACAAGGGTCCCACATTTGACCCAGCAAAGGGATCACTGTGCCAATTCGTTTTCGGGCACTTGGAGAAAAGAATGCGCCGCCAGTTAGGCGCTCACACCTTCGCCGTTTCGCTCGACCGTGACGATAGTTTTGGCATGAATGCACGCGGCATCATCGAAAACCTGGCGGCACCGTCAGAGGATGACGACGAACCTGTTCCAGTCGAGTCGGACAAGCCTGGCATTGCAAAAGCGTTGTCGGTCGCACGTTTTGTAAGCGGAAAGTCAAGCTCGGAACTCGCACGCCTGATTGGCGTCACTCCACGCCGCGCACGACAGATACTGCAGCAGCTGCGCGAAGAGCATGCGACGTCGAACCAGTTCGAGCTTTGCCTTGAGGAGGTGTGCTGATGATCGCAAACACCTTGCAACTCGATGTAGGTTCTGATGGCGAATTCCACAGGGTCGTAGCGCTTAGCTCCCTTTTTGCCCGAAACTTGGGAACAACCGCGGCCGCATGGCTGTGCCAGGCCGTTTATACCCAAACGAAAGCCGGGCCCGGTCGTTTTTGGTTCAAAAAACTGCTCGCGGAACGCGATGAAAATGGACAGATGATTCGGCCTGAACGCGAAATAGACCAAAGCTTCGAGTATGAAACCGGATTGACCCGTTCAGAACAGGCGAGTGCCCGCAGGGCTGCGAAGGAACTTGGTGTCCTCACGGAGCAGCGCTCGACTTACCAAAGGCGCATCGTATACCTGATCGATCTTGATGGTTTGCGCAGGCACGCCGACAAATGGGCGAACGATGAACGCAATATTGCGCGTTCAGGGAAGCAGGAAATCACTTTCATGAAGGAAGAATCCGACGCTCCAGAAAGTGAAATTCCGCACTCTAGTACAAAGAGTATAGAGGTTAAAAAAAGCAGAACCCCCACATCGGACCCAGTTGCTAAGCATGACAACCCGATCCCGGGCCAGCAGGCTGCCGGAGGTTCCGGCATCAAAGCTAGCCGCAAGAAGATGGTGGACATTGAAGGTGTTGAATGCTGGCTTGACTCGGACAAACAACGTGTCACTTCTTTGCTGGAGAAACATGGAGAAGAAAAAGTTCGCAGCGCGGTTTCAGAGCTTAAAAATGCAGGAAAACGCCTACTCCCTTCGGCCGTAGAAAAAATATTGTCCCGAACATTGGGACCGGATATGGTCGAGCAGACCTCCCAGTTGCTTAGTAAATACCACGACGACAAGAACGAAAGGTATAGGCGCAGAGCCGCAAGTAAAGCCGCGCAACAGTTATCGCCAAGCGACCGTCGTAAGTTCGTATTGAAATTTATTGAGCAAAACAGCTCTGGTAGCACTTCATCATTCGATTTTGCGACCGACGATTTTCTCAATCCAGCCGAGAGAATCGAGTTCAAACGCTGGGTGGAAACGCAGTTTATGCAAGGAAACGCAGCGCTAACTTAGAGACGGTTTGAAAACTGTGAAGCAACTTTGATGTCCAAACGGTTCTCGCGGGCCGGAGGATGTCATGTGGGCAGCAAAGCAGCGAGCACGGCATAAAGTTCGAGTACCCAAGGAGCGCAAGGGTTATCCCACCGATATCAGCGATCAGGAGTGGAAACTCATCGAGCCATTACTGCCGGGTGTAGCCCGTACCGGCCGCCCTCGCAAGGCAGAACTTCGCCAGGTGATCAATGCGCTTCGTTATCTGGTGCGTTCCGGCTGTGAATGGCGTATGTTGCCGCATGATTTCCCTCCTTACCAAACGGTGTACTACTGGTTCCGTCGATTGATACGACGCTTCCTTTTCCGGACGATCCACGACTTGGCCTTGATGCTTGACCGGATGTGCGAGCAGCGCGAAGTCGTTCCCTCGGCCGGCATCGTCGACAGTCAGTCCGTCGAGGCACCAGGCGCGCGTGAGCGCGGCTATGACGCACACAAGAAGATCAGCGGGCGCAAGCGGCATATTGCAGTCGATACCGACGGGCGACTATTGGCCGTGAATCTGACGCCCGTCGACGTCGCTGACTCGACAGGCGCGCAGATGGTACTTGATGCCATCGTCAAGCGCTGGCCTTGGGTCAAGCACTTGTTCGGCGATGCCGCTTATGACCGGCGTACTTTGCTGGACAAGGCTGCTTATCTCGACTTTACTGTCAAAGTCGTGCGTGGTCTGCAGGACCAGGGCGGCTTTCAGGTACAACCGCGGCGCTGGGTCGTGAAGCGTACGTTTGCATGGCTGATGCGATACCGCCGCCTGGTCCGCGACTATGAGCAGCGGCTCGATGTATCCGAAGCCATGATTTACATCGCACTCGGCTCATCGTTATTGCAGAGGATGCGTTTCCGATGAGTTTTTAAACCGTCTCTAAGCATACAGTTTTGTTTGAATTCTGTGGCCGGCCCCGCTGCACGGCAGCGGACGCGAACGGTAATCTGATGCCATGCGGCGGTGGCAGCCCCGACACGCTGCCGCCGTGCGCCTCGGCCACCGCCTTGACGAACGACAGGCCGATGCCCGAGCCGGACAGTGCCGCAGTCGCCCGGGTTTCCCGACCGGAGCTAGAAATCGCGGGTCGGCAGTTCGATACGTTTGAACAGCGGTAGCCAGGAATCCCTTCCGTCATCCGGCGCTTGTTCGAGCCACAGCAGGGGGCTGGTGTCGGCAGGGCATTGGAAATAGTAGGCGGTAAGGAAGGACCGCTCCGGCATCCTTGCTTGCAGAGCCAAACGTTTTTCTATTCGCGCAATCGTCTGTTGCGTTTCGTGTGTCAGCTTGGCCACGGTGCGCGAAGCGCCGGCGCAGCACATCGCCCGGTTCGGCGATCTTGTTTCCATTTTGCCAAACCTGCTTACCGCTTCCTCGGACATCGCATAGGCCGCGAAAACGTTCGCGCGCGGCGCCAGTTCTTCCAGCTTTCTCATATGGTGCTGCTCGAAATGCAGACCGCTTCCTCGTGTGTGGTAGAAAAATACGAGGGTCTTGTCGATGACGCGGTCGGGTCCCAGCTTGTCCAAACTGCAGACTTGGTCGACATTCAGGTGCCACTCCCTCATGAACTCGTACATGTAGTGATAGACGGATGCATTCTCGTCGCCGGTAGTGACGAGAATGACGTCTCCAAGATCGCCACCGACGCGACCCAGCTCGGTCATCAGTTCCTTGCGTAGATCGCGAATGGCGTTACGTACCTTGGCCAGATCGAGGTAGGTCGTGGAAACGAAGATTTCGAGCGCGGCTTCCCGCTCGTCGGTCCCGAAATTGCGAAACCACGCGCCAACCCGGCGATAAAACTTGTCGGATGCCAGTCCCCATTGCGCGATGCGTTGCACGATGTCGGCGCGCTCGCTGTCCGACCACTGCCACTTCCCGTCGAGGGCTGCAAGATCGGGCGCGGCTTGCTCCGATGGCTGGTCTGGTTCCGGCGGCGCCGTCGCCGACTTTGGTTTCGGCAAATAAGGGAAAAGGGGAGTCCAAGGATAGCAGCGGCCGTCCACGCGGTTGTTTTCGAGGGCATGGCTTGCCCAGATCAGCGGCAAGGTATTGTTCGGACACTGGAACCAATACGACACCAGGAGCCCCGCGCCGCCGTACCCGAACGGATGCTTGGGGTACACCATGGCGCCAAGTTCACGCAAGCGATTCACCTCGCGGGCAGTGAATTCATCGAAGATACTGGGCGTGGGGGTGTCGGGAATGACGCGGATACCTTTCAGCTCGTGGTTGAACCGCAACAGCGCCCTTTCAGCGATGGTGATGGCGACGACGAACACCGCCTTGAAGTTTTCCTTTTTGACACGAGAAAACGCTTCACGCAGGAATTGGTTGCCCGTGCCATGCGTATCGTTGAAGAATACGAGGACGCATCCCGGGTCCACGCGGGACAGCTGGTCGACGGTCACGAGCTGTTCGCGCGGCAGATTCCATGCCTTGGAAATCAGGTAGCCGTGTTTATCGGCGCTGTCGCCCCGCGACGACGGCAGCACGAGGCGCAAATCCTGGATCGAGCCGCCGGCCGTGAAAAGATACTGCTCGATCTGCACGAACCAATCGCTGACTTCGCGCTTGAAATCGGACTCGGTCAGGTACTGTAAATTCAACATCAATTTCAAGGCAAGCGGCTGGTCGCCGAGCTGGAAATTCTTAAACCACGCTTCGATCCGGTGATAGAAATCCTTAACGTCGAGCCCCCAGGCGATGCGCCGGCGTTGAAGTTCATTGCGCAGATGCGCATCCAATGTTCGCAGGTAGGGGGTTTTGAATTGCCATTCGTCGTTCATCGTTTCGAGCTTCCTTGCCAGGCATTGATAAAGGCGCGCAGCTTGTCGGGGTCCTTGCGGTCCTTCCGTTCGGAAGATGCCACGCCGGACATGACGTCGACGCCGTAAGGACGGACGGTATGGCCGGCCGCCGCGACATTTTCCGCGTTCAGTCCACCGGCGAGAATGGTCGGCATGCCGGCAAATCGTGTGACCAGGCGCCTGGAGAGTTCCCAATCATGTACCTTGCCGCTGCCGCCCTTGTCGCTGTCCAGAAGGATGGCATCGATCGCGTTGTCGTCGATGTGGTGCTGGATGTCCCGTTCGAGCGCGTCGAAGGCGGCGCCGTCGCCGACCCGGAAGGTCTTGATGATGCTCAGCTCCGGAAAGCATTCCTTCACCCGTAACAGGATGTTGGCATCCACCGGGTGTTGAATCTGCAGGGCACGGGGCCGTATCACGCTGGCCAGGTCGAGTATTGCGTCTGGCTCGGTCTCATGCACGAGCAGGACGGACTGCAGCCCATCCGGCAATGCATTCGCAAGCGCAGCGGCTTCGCGTCGCGCAAGCCGCACCGAGTTCGGCTTGCGGGCCGCCCCCGGTTGAAGCACCAGTATGCCGACGGCATCGGCGCCGAGTTCTGCGCACAGTTTGGCGTCGCCGAGATTGGTCACGCCGCAGATTTTGACGAAGCCGCGGCCCGGATCGTTATCGAAATTGTAGAACATGGTTTCGCGCGTCAGATCGGAAACAGGTCGTCGACAAGCTTCTTCAATTCTTGTACGAAAATCTGGTATGCCTTGGGGTCCAGGTATTCTTCGATCGTCTGCGCCAGTCGCGCACTGTTCGCCGTGACGGGGCCGCGTCTCAATACGGCCGTCTCGAATGCGCGGAACCAGCGTTCGTCCGTCCCGTTGCCCGGATAGTTCGGCAGCCTCGGGAAACGATCGGCGTCCGCATAGACCTTGTCGATGTCAAGAAGGGCCGCGAAATTAGGGGTCAGGTACAGGACGCGCGTATTCAACCCTTCCGGAAAATTCTGGGTGGCTCGGCGTGACGCGCTGTCTCCATCGAGAACGAAGACGGCATATTTACCGGTCGACCTGAGCACTTCGGCCAACTTCGTCGAGTGCATGAGACCGCCAAGGGAAACGGCCTTGACATCGCCGATTTCCAGCAGCGAGGCCAAATGCAGCTGGTTGCGCATCACGTCGACGAAAACTTCGTCGTATTTGCCTTCGACGAAAATGGTCAGCTCGGCAGACTTCCTGGGGACGTGGACATACGCTGCTGCACTGCCGTCCTTCACGAAATGCTCTTCTTCGTTTTTTGCCGCCCTGAGAACTTTCCCGACCCCTCGGATTGGCACCGCCCTTGGGAACAAGGGTTTCCATCCGTTGCCGTTATCCCAGAGCAAGGGGAGCGTCGTGTTCGGCGTGTTGTGGTCGAACACGAGCAACCCGCCGATGTCGCCGTAACCCAGCGCGAAGCTGGGATTGGACACGCTGCAGATCCGGCAATAACGCTTGATACGGTCCAGCGTTCGCGCGCGTTCGGACATCGGCAGGCCGGCATAAAAAGCGGCATCGACATCGACGACGGTGTCGCGCGAGGAGTACTCCAAGGCGGCAATGACCGAAGCACCGGTTTTCTCGACCACCTGCGTGATGCCGCTCTCGTAACCTGCGACTGTCAGCACGAAGACGTTCCTGGTCCGCACGAGGCCGTGAATCATCAGAACGATCGAAGCCACGTCCTTCTCGACCGTCCTGCCGGTAGCGATGACATCGTCGAGCAAGACGATGTTATCGACCCAGCTGAAGTCGATCTCGTTGCCTTCCTCCTGAACGAAAAAGTCATTTGCAGCCACGCCCGCGGTGAGCCGGTAGTGATAAGCCATCAGCGCGCCGCTTTTCGCGGCATGGCCGACGCCCGCGTACAGCGTATTGCCGCGCACGATCGGCTTGCCCTTCTCGGCCGCGGCACGCTCGAGTTTTGCCTTCGCTATGTCGAATGCAGATCTGACGTCGGCCTGCGAAAGCACGTCGACGTGTTCGAGGATCCGGATACCCAGACCGTAGTCTTCACGGTCGAACTGCAGAACCCATTTCACCGCGTGGTCGAGAGAAATGGAAATGGGCCAGGCCGCAATGGCTTTCTCGATTCTTTCGACTTGACTGGCGATGGACGAGGGCAGGGCGTTGAGCATAATTCATATCCGTGGCAAGTTGCTCATTGTAAAGCCATCGGGCGGCTTTTGAACGCTGCAACGATCCGACTTTCCAAAAATTCCTGCGTTGACCTGCAGGAGGAAAATCGTTTCGAATGTCGACCTCGATAAACCTGCAGAATTGAAGAAAGGGCCGATACGCTAACCTTGTGTTCGAACCGGGTGCCGGTATCGGCTGCGGTTTCGCGGGCGCGGTACCGAAAAAGTACGGAGGCCAGGTTCAAAACAGCTTGCAATCAAGCGACCCGCCCCGATGCTCCATGCAGAGCCCCGAGGGTCTCCCCGCGAGTTCGACAACGAACCGTAGGGTTAGGCACCGCATCCTGCCGTGCAGGACATGTGCGTTCGTTTCCTGGCCTATCTCAAGCGATAATTTACATCGATTTTGGCTCTTCATTACTGCACAGGATGCGTTTCCGGTAAGTTTCTAACTGTCTCTTAGCAAGGCGACCGCTTATTTCGAAACCGAGGTACCTTAACCAATCCTATAACATTGAGCTGGCGCGGGCTACAAAAAGTTGAAAGATAACACTTTCCTACCCGAGACATTGTGAATCCGGATGCCAGATTTAGTGCTGGATGCAGGATCCAGCGCGCCGTATAACAACTAGATCAGGAAGTCGTCCAGCGTTCTCTCGCTCCCCAATCCTTCCACCATCCACCTCGGCTACCCCCCACGCCCTGAC